>Ga0116204_1002323_pt1 | contig 10285 bp, 8 predicted proteins | sample LakKivwa52mmetaG_FD_94481 | JGI IMG/M metagenome (GOLD analysis project Ga0116204, IMG submission 94481) | Anoxic lake water microbial communities from Lake Kivu, Rwanda to study Microbial Dark Matter (Phase II) - Lake Kivu water 52m metaG | ecosystem: Environmental > Aquatic > Freshwater > Lake ... | reverse complement strand
TATGCCGATCTGATTCGTTATGGTCAGCGCCTTCACAGGGATTCTTATGCCTTCGAGATATACCAGGAGCTCTAATTTCCTGCCTGTCGGCATCATACCTCCTCGACTACAGGGCTCATTGCTGCCTTTATCTTCCGAATTATGTCATATCGTTCTTTTATATACATAACGACATATCTGGATTGTGTTAAGCCATCACCCATGCTTGTCTTTTTTGCGCTATCTCCTATGATTATTTTCTTCTTAAACCTATCCTCGAACGTTATTTCTGGTGTATACCCCATTGCTAAGTCCTCTTTTGACTGCAACACCAGAACTCCTTCCTTCTCATTGTGATATGGCGGATGCATATACCTGATATCCCCGTATAGTTTTCGCAAAAACTCCTGTGCCGTCCCTATCGGTCGGCGAATATAGTCCAAATATTCGTCTCCGCTAATGCTTTCATACCCTTCCGTCAACAAGTTGTCTTCTTTTTTGCCCTCATAGAACAGATAGTTGTTAAGAGACTTTTGGTTTTTGCCGTAATCTATGCCACCGACAGGATTTACCATGCCCGGGCTATTTATAGCCTGCTCTGACGTAACAGATTTCGCGCATGTTAGCGAAACGCTGGTAGCGCTATACCCCTGAGACGGGCTAATTATATGCGTTATACTGTCGACAATGCCATATATTGTCTTCCCTGTCATCCCATCATATATTATCCCGGGGAATCCAACTACATATTCCGGGTAAAACCCGTTTTTTACCGCAGATGCGCTGTTCCCTCGCGTCTGTTCCATCTCATATTCGTATGCAGCCACCATTTTGAAATAGTCGCCAGCGCCACTATCATTATTATGTGCGTCTGCCAGGTATGCATTGAAGAAATACTCTTTGTCTCTTGCGTCTCTTGATACGCCATATTTCTTCTCATTGCTTGTCGCGGTGAATTTCTTGCCGTCCATACACCCGGGAGGCCACGTTTCGCTTATTATACTTTTCCCCTGAGTGTTTTTGTACTTATACTTTAATGCAGTTACCGGCATTGCTGCTACAGTTGCAGTCATTGTGTCGTCTTGTTCTACCCGGACGTAATTAAAGCGCGGCACTCTTTGATTATGTGGGATCTGAGAGAATATAACAAAGGTCTCTCCATCTGACGGATATGAAGTTGAGGCCATTATATACCCTATTTCATAGAGATTGTTTACCAGATCATATAGAGTGGTCATCCTAAACCTTGATATTTGCTCATATGACCTTGTCGCAAAGCTTGACTTGTATGCTGCCGCCCATATCCGCTTAAACATGTCGCCATAATCTACGGCTACTGCCGATGATGATATCATATACAATGCGTCTAAGTTCCCATAATACATCATATCTCCGTCCGCCGTATTCATCATGCCTAAAAAACTCATAATGTACTGCCCGAACGATACGCCATCTATCTTGGCGTCTCGGTTGGGTATAAATATATCCCTGTAGTCTATTTTTGACGCTTCTATAACAGCAGGGCTAACAGGATTAACGTTTTGATCCCCCTTTTTTATCTCTAAATGCAGATGTGGACCATCAGATTCCCCCGTATTTCCCGAATATGCAATAAGTTCTCCCTTGTTTACAGCCGACCCCTCACTTACGGTAACGTCATTTAAGTGCATATAGATATACCGGTATTGCCCCACGCTGACACTTACCATTACCCCTTCTGCAGCATTCTTGTTCTTTGTTACCCTATATACCGTTCCGCTGGCTGGTGCATATAGCTTTGTATTCTCCTTGCAGGCGAAGTCAACACCTTTATGCTCTGTATTTCCCCTGACATCGCCATACAGTGACGTTATTTCCATGCTCGGAGCCGTCGCTGCTCTTGCTTTTGTCTCCTGGGGGCGCAACTTTACCTCTTCGATATTGCCACTGTCGACTGAAGTGTACCGGAATGATGTCTTATACCATTCCTTTATTACATTGTCTTTGCCGTCTACCTTAACCGGGAGACCATAGAAAGCATAATCTTCAAGGAATTCTTTATAATTATAGCTTGTCAGATACCATAAAAACTTTGATGGCATCGTATTAAGGTGTCCTATCATTGATATCGCCTGTATTTCGCACTTCCGCTCTTGCGCATTGACTATCGGCTTTACCATCGTGACATAGCCAAAAAACATTATCTTATATGGGGGAAAATCTACTCCTCTATCATCCTGATAAAACAACATTACCGTTGTTGTTGGGTATATCATCTCGCAGCCATTTACGTACTGTATGTCTATCATTGCCGTTGCGGGCTGATTCATCCGCTGCATTATGGTTACTTTCTTTACCGGGATTTTTATCCCTTCCAAATAACATTCTATCTTCAATTTCATAGCGTTGCAACTCCCTGCATTGATATTGGCATATAGTTTACAGCATCACCTTCCTCCTGGCCACTAATTGCCATTATGGATATGTCCATGTATAACTGATCCCCATACATTAAACTCCACTTGTTATCCTGAGACAACGCCAGTTTCTTTATCAACTCGTTAAACTGCACCTTATATATTCCATCGGCGTCCACTATTACCTTCTGCATTTGTACTTCTATGGGATTCTCGCCATAATATATGATGTTCTTGTTGTTGTTAACCATGCTGTACCTGCTACTAAAGCGTAAGGTCGCTGCTGATATGCCTATCTTATCTGGTGATGTTTCGGTCCCATTTTCATCATATTTACTCTGCATCAATATCAGTTCATGTTTATTTTTTATGGCATTGCCGTCGTCCAGTATCCCATCGTCAGGATATTCGTAACTTTCACCCGTGGCGAACCCATTCGCCGGGAGTATTCTCATTTCCATAAAGCCGAGTTCTACCATCGCTGGGTTGCGGTCTGATAACGATATTGTCATTTCTACTATGTACCCCTCTCCGCTATAATTGCCGTGTATTAGGCTTACCGGCTCTGCATAATTATACTTTAGCCCTACCAACTTATAGTAATCAATTACTTGTGACATGTTATAGTCAGGGTTTCTCATTGTTCCTGAGATCTTCTTGTATGTCATCCTATCACCATAGTTCGCTATCTTGTAACCATCATCTATGGCATGTATTATGGCATTATATTGCTTGCTGTGGCTGAACCCGGTTACTATAAACGGCGTTGGTGTCCCGTTGATCTTTAATCTTTCTCTGTATATATTGCTCATTCTTTACCTTTTATTGATGCCTGGGGCCGTTTATTAATTCCTGCAACTCTGACATTGTCATTCGCGACATGTTTTCAGTATCCCTGTTTACAGATCGATAGTTATCCATGGCAGCCTTCATTGTTTCCAGGATTGACGACTGCCCTGCGCCTTCGTTTATCATCATGCTACGCAACTTGCTGATCGCGGCGTTATAGGCAGCTACTTCTTGTACTCCATAAGACGCATCCCTGGGGATATCAGCTACGGCAATCATATTGTCTCCCGCCTGTATGTACTTTATCACTTTTTCTTCCCCTTCTCCTTCTCTATTACTGTCGTCAGCATCGTTATGGTCTCCTCTGCGGCCAGCATGACATCCATCATCGATCCCTCTCTTTGATGTAACCCCTGTATCGCTTCGGTTTGTGCCGATATTCCGCTTGCTATCCCTTTCATTATCCGCTCTTGATCTCCTTCTTTTAATGCTTTTATTGACGCTTCGTCTCCTCTTTCTATCTTATCAAGGTCTATCATTATCCTTGATGCGTCCGATTCTGACATTCCTTGCTTTTGCATGTCCACTATCAGATTATGCCTCATGTTTTTCTTAGCATTACTGTCAGGCAACGCCAAGTACCTAAAATAGTCGCCTCTAAATGCATCGTCTCCCCATGATGATTCCCATGCCTTTGTGCCAGTATTCTCTGTATAATATTTTGTTGCGCTTGCGCCCGATACCTTTGTGTTAAAGAAGAATGGGTCATATCCTGCGGTATTCTCTGTATAATATCTTGTTGTGCTTGCGTTCATTTCCCTTACGCCCAAACGACCTTTTATGGTAGAACCAATGTGCCTCTCTGCATATTCTCTATCAGACATTCCGTACCCAGATACATGGGCCATGTTGCTCACCTTGCTAACAACGTCATCATACCCATTGCGCCTTAACCATCTCAGCGACTCCGATGCCTTGTCTGGGTTTTTTATGGCTAACTTTAATATCTCTGCTGCCATCTCTTCGTCGTTCTTCGCTTTTATGCCGAATGTTTCAGGAGCCCTTATCGATCCATCTTCCTTCATAAGTTTATCAAAATTGATTTTTGTCAAACTATCAGCCAGAATGTTCCTGCTTCCCCAACTTAATGACTTTAATTGCTTGGCGTCGGTATCGGTAAGCATTTCTCGTATCATATCCATTCTTTCTACATTATGGCTTGGCCTATATGTTGACTTCTGATTGCGGTCATTCCATGCTCTACCCATTGTCTTGCGCACAACATTATAATCCTGTCCGTTCATGGGGTTTGTTATAAACATGTATTCCAGGTCACGGATATTCAATCCTGTCTGACTGGATAAATATGCCAATGTAGCTTGTTTCTTGTTTTCATCGCTGCCATAAACGTCTTTTATGTTGAACATTCCACCTGTTCTGTTCAGTACATTATCTATTGTCATCCTTGCATTCAGATTAGCCCTTTCTAATGGTGTCATTGCTCCGGTACTCAATAAGCTTATTCCGCCAGTGGCATAAAGCGTTTGTTGGGTTGTATTATACCCACGTGAGTTGCGATCTGCAATATCATACAACTCGTTCATGCTAATCTTCCCGCTCATGTATGAGCTATACAACTCTTTGTCTAATGTTAGCTTTCCGTCTGCATTCTTGAAAAAGGCGCCATATGCATACCGATCATATCCCTGCTCCAACGCCTGCCGGGTTCTCATTGACCCTTCCACATCGGGCTTCATGCCCAGGGGAGTTCGCGCTACGATGTTTTGCGTATCCCTTAGTACGGCGTACATGCTCGTCTCTGTATTATAGCCAGCTATTTTATATATCTCTGATTGCTGTGTCGCCATTTCAAACATTTGTGTCCCACTGATCCCCATGTGTGTCGCTGCTGCGTTAATGCGGTTTATCATTGTCTTTCCGCTTGTCTTGAAGTTCTCGGTAGACATATATCCTAGTATTTGCGCTGCTTCTTCTGCTGCGACATTAAGCGTTTGCATGGCATACTTGGCGTTGTCTGCCAAATCCTTTATCTTGCGCCTCATCTTGTCTTCATCATATCTGCCATAACTCTTAAAATACCCATAGCGCTCTGACTGCTGCATTAACTGATCCCATTGCGATTTCTTATACCCGGTACCCTTCCATGCTCCTTGTGCATAATCAGCCAATGATAACAGATCAGCGTCAGACCCAAATCCTCCCCTGCCTGTTGAGGTTAATCTTGCATCCACATTTCGCGCTCCTGATCTTTCAAAAAAACTCCAATACTCGTTTTTGCGCTTTTCGCTGTCTGTCAACAATGGCTTTGCAAGAAATTCGTACCCAAGAGCCAATGGCAGTCCCACGCCTGGGATAAACGGCAATACATATGTCACAGCATCATACCCAAAGGTGGCGCCTCTTTGCGACCAACTACGACGAGCATATCTTTGTGCCCTCTCGCTTGTCACATCAACAAACTCCTTCCCCGACAATGCCAGGATGTCACGGAACCAGTTCGACGGCTTGTTAAACTCGTTCATGTATGTACCCTGGGTAAGGTTCTGGATCATGTTGTCCCTTCGGCTCGTGTTCAGTGGCGCTGGCATGCCCATCTGCGCTATCATTGGACTGCCGGTAAACCCATATTGGCTTGGCGCACTAAATGGCATTGTCATTGACCGGCTCAACCCCATCATGCTTCCACTTGCAGCATTGGTCTTAGCAGCAATGCCCTGCGCTGTGGCGCTAATATTCTGAGATGCAGTTCTTACTGTCTGCGACAGCGACTGTATGTCTGCTGCCAGCAACTCCATCCCGCTCATAAATGTATTATCAGCCATTTAACATCCTTTCTGCCCTTTGCTTGCATGCCTCTATGTTTGTTTTCATCATCACCAGCGCATCATTTGTGTTTATCTTGCTTGATGCAAGTTTTTCCCGGATTGTTTCTCCGCCTTCTACTTCATCTTTTAAGCCGGGGAGGGAGTTGATCTGTTTGGCAATCTCGGCTATTAGGTCGCTGAATGCATCCTTGTTCCCTATATTTATGCTGTTATTGGTGCCTGTTAGATTATAGAATGCCATACCTGTATTGCGATATATGTCTCTTTCTCTTTGCGTTGCTCCTGCTCCGCGCATCTCTGCCCTGATAGATGTCAAGATGTCGTCCCTATATCTTCCTACAAAACTTTCTATTGCCTTAGTCGGCGCTGCAATACCTGGCGTTATGTACTCTATTGAATTTGTAAATGCCGATGTTAATACATCCTTATCCGGAAGATCTGATAGTTTTATTTTATTATGGTCTTCAAACGTTCGTATCAACCGTTTTGCGTCTCCATATCTTCCTTCCATTAACAAATGCGATATCTTTCGCATTACTCTTTTTTCATTTTCTATTGCCTTGTAGTTCCTTAATAAGTCAGTTGTTTCTTGCTTATTAAACGGGCGAGCGTCTCTGGATTCCTCTATTATTTCGTCTATGTTATACTTTCGCGCTATTTTCTCTTTTGCTAATCCCTTCCATCTGTCAACCCTAATATCTGCTGTATTAACCTTTACGTCTCCTACATAGTTTATGTATTTCCCGCCTATATTTCTCGTTATCCGATATGGTGCTACGGGAGCATTCTCTAGGTCAAAGATTCCTCCGGTGTTAAGCACCTTGTCTAACAGTTCCATGCTTACGTTCAAGCTTGATGCCAGGGCTGCCATATATTCAGGACCAGCATCTCTATCCTTTAGTACTGTTATTGGGGTCTCCGGGAACAGGTGCATAAATTCATTCCCCACCGCCATACGCGCCATAACATTGTTCATTTGATTGGGATCAAGCCCCCCCTGATTAACCATTAGCGGGAAAAACGATCCCGAGGCAGACAGCATTTTATAGTCACTGCTGGCAACGGATGCGTTTTTTACAGCCATCCCAGGCAATGCCGTCATGCTTATGCCACCTTCTACGAACTTCTTTAATGACGCAGCATCCAGCGATATTTTTCCACCACTGCCTTCCTGCACAAACGCTCCCATCATCTGGTTTATCGCCGGGTTGTTTATAGCTGATTGCGCTAACTGATCTACGGTGCCTATAATTCTCTCATAATATGGCTTGCTCCCTACATTTGTCCTATTGGCTATATTACTGATATCATCAAGCGACGCCAAATATCCCTTGTCCTGAGCATAGCCCATACCCCTATACATCTCAGATCTCCCCAGAGCAAATTGCCTTAACTGCATCGGTGACATCCCTGACTGCGCTGACGCCATGTTTATCTTGCTGATAAATCTGGATGTTGGTATTTTTGTGTTCATGGTATTTATGTCGCCCAATATCGCTGCAGCGTCTGTCACGCTTACGTTCAGCGTTTGCATTATCCTTTTTGCGTTTGCCTGGGCGTCTTTGATCTTCTGCTTATATTGGCTTATAGTCATTTTGTCATATCGTTTCAACCCTCCAACACGCTCTAGCTCCTGGATAAACTCATCGTATTGCGACTTCTTAAACCCTGATCCCTTCCATGCTCCCGCCATGAACTCTGACATTACTTCTATCTCTTTTTCACTGCCCCACTCTGATCTCTTCCCCTCGCTCATCCTGGCATCCACATTGCGGTACCCGGTTCTTTCCATAAAGTCCATATATTCATACTTTCTTACAGTTGACTCTTTTGTCCATGGATTTAATAGCGACGTAGCGCCCAGAGTTGATATGTTGAGAGCGTTCCACCCCATGGTTTTCCATCGGCGCTCCCAGTTTCTGCTTGCCAACCTTTTTGCCTCCGCATCTGGCATATCTACGAACTGATGCCCGCCTATGGCCAGGATATCTCGGAACCAGTTGGATGGCTTGTTATACTCGTTTGCAAAATTCCAGTTGTATAATTGCGATATTATGTCATCTTTCTTTTGTGTATTTAGAGGCATGGTGTCTACATATTGATCCAGCGCCCCGGTATTGGTAAACCCCGACTGCATCCTGGGGGTTATTGCGCTGTTCATGCGCATTGATGCCCCCATCATACTGTTGCTGGCGTATTGGATTTTGGAATCTATATTTGTGGCGCTTCCTACCACCGTATTTGATACAGTATTTATGTTCTGCGTCAGCGCTTCTACGTTGGCTATTAGCGACTGTATCCCAATTTTGAGACTGTCTATGGCGCTCATTTGCTATTTCTCAAGATATTCATTATTTCCATGGCACGCTTCCTTTCTTTTTCTATCATTACTTCTTCGGATAGAGGCGGGATGGCATGCGATGTTAATATCTTTCTTGCTATATCTACCGATTCTGCATCCCTCATCTGGATAGCACTGCTCATTACTTCGAACATTTTCTGCTTGATACTATGCAGAACGTATAGATATATAATGCGGGGCCTATTCAAGACGTTGACGCCTGGAACATGCCCCGCTACTATCTGATCGGTTATTGTCCACCCTTCCAGGGTCATATAGTATTTTTTAAGTGCGTATCCTTAAATGCTTCATATCCTATTTTCTGCAGGTCTTCCATCTTTGTTAGCACCCATGTCATCTCAAACACATTCATCTTCATTATCGCTTCTATGCGCTCCCGGATGCTCTGCTCTGTGTAATAAGTGTCGCCTTGTGTCTTTATGTAATCATTGTCATTGTACTTTGCAGCGTATAGCCCAACCATGCAGTTGTTCTTCATTAACTGCATCCTGTCGGCGCTTACGTTTTGATCTTCTTTGTCAAACAGCATAGCGTCAAATATCCGCATGGCGCACATCAACCCTTCTTGAGATGGCGCGCTTAGCGTTATCCTGCTTTTTAGAGGCGACACATACTCTTGCATTATATGACCGGTTCTTATGTAGCCCTCTATAACGCTGTTTATATTCTCCTGTGTTACCTGTGTTTCGTCATTGGCTGTTTCTTTTTCGTTGTCTTTGAGTGAGGTGAGTTCCATTTATTAAGCTCCTTATGTTATTGGGTACTGCACTGTTCGTTCCCACATTATCTGTGTAGGCTCCATTGTCACTTTTGATCCTGCCCCTAATGACATATTCGCCCCTGAGACAAGGGCATTATAAAGTACGATCTTTGCATATAATGTACCCACTGGCTTATCTACAAATGTCAGCATTATATGTATTGGGATATTAAATTCTGGATATTGCTCAATGTCTATCAGTAATTTTCCGGGGTTACTACCCAATAAATGATCATAGAGCACCCGCAATATTGATCCAGAGTTAAGCAACGGGGCGCCTGCCTCTATGCTTACCGGGAACGGCACTAACCTTTGGAATGACATACTCTTCTGCCCTTCGTTTATAAGGGTTAGCAGATAATTAGAGCCGATTTCTCCCTGCTGCGTTACATTTCTCCCGTCAGATATACTGAAGCCGCTTATCAATCCTATGTGTCTTAATTCTGTAGGAGCGCTTCCATCCGGGTCATACGTTGTGCTTGTTACTACTCCCATCGACACGTCATATGAGCTAATTATTGCTCCCGTATCAATGCCAGTTTCTATGTGCTTGTTTACATTATTAGCCATTATGCCTCCCATATGATGATGCTTTCGCTGGCGCCTATTATGTTTGTTGTATTTGTCCATGTCATGGTTATGTTTTCTCCCACCCCGACCTCACGTTCGGCATATTGTGAAGCATTAGATGATAACGTTACATTATCCATATACACCGACTCTATATAAGATCTGCTGTTATCTGTATTTATTTGAAACGTCAACATGCATAATCCCAGGGGCTTCTTTAATGTTGGATGGTCCATGTCTATCCATATATTCCCTTGTGGCAGAGTATTGGTAGCCGGAGGAGTTCCGCTATTTCCGTGTTTAATAAACCATTTATAACATGCCTTAAAAAAGCTCGCCTGGGTTGTCATAATTCTTGATGCCGATATCTGTTTCATGCCGCTTGATGTCAACAAGTACTTTGCGTTACTGCCAAGCTCTGATACCTGCCTTATTGGACGTCCCGTTGACGTGCTCAATCCCTGCACCAATCCAATTGGATACATCTTATTATAATTTGGGGACGGGGGGGTGATTTTATACACCGGTGCGCAGCAGCATAACAGTATGTTGTCGCCGCCCAGTATGCTTTCCGGGATGTATG
>Ga0116204_1002321_pt1 | contig 10293 bp, 12 predicted proteins | sample LakKivwa52mmetaG_FD_94481 | JGI IMG/M metagenome (GOLD analysis project Ga0116204, IMG submission 94481) | Anoxic lake water microbial communities from Lake Kivu, Rwanda to study Microbial Dark Matter (Phase II) - Lake Kivu water 52m metaG | ecosystem: Environmental > Aquatic > Freshwater > Lake... | reverse complement strand
CGTATGTCCTGTATAATCTCTTGTGAGTTGAAAGTCATGGCGTTTCTCCTGAAGTCGTTTGCTCAAACTCACTTTACCAGAGTGATGCTTGACTTTCAACTCAAATGAAACGCACCCAATTGATTTCGCGAAAAAATTTGTCAAACTCCATGGTTCTGCGATTGCCTATGATTATCTCGTCATTTCGGCTGGAGCGCGCACTAACTTCTTTGGGTTCGATGCGCTCGAAAAATATGGGCTGCAACTCAAAGACCTTGAAACGGCGGTGAAGACTCGCAACCATTTGCTTTCGATGTTTGAGCAAGCCAGCCACGAAGGCGACCCCGAAAAACGCAAAGCCATGCTCACCTTCGTCATCGTCGGCGGCGGACCGACGGGTGTGGAAACCGCGGGCGCGCTTAGCGAACTCATCATGCATGTCATGCGCAAAGATTATCCCAGCCTCGATCTCAAAGAAGCGTGTGTGATTTTGCTCGAAGCGGGAGCGAGCCTCATCGGTGCGTACCCCGTTGAGCTGCGCAATGCCACGCTCAAACTTTTACAACGCAAGCAGGTGGATGTGCGCCTGAATACCAAGATGCAGGATTTCAACGGTCAACGCGTGATTTTGGGAGATGGCTCGCGTATTGAAACTCAAACCTTGATCTGGACGGCAGGCGCGAAAGCCGCAGAACTTTTTGACTCAATGGATGTGGAAAAAGCCGCGATGGGACGTGTGCGCGTCACCCCAACCTTGAACCTTCCTCAGTTTTCTGACGCATTCGTCTTGGGTGATGCTGCTTTTCTCCTCAATGGAAATGGTCAGCCGCTGCCAATGCTCTCCACCGTCGCCATTCAGCAGGGAAAAGCCACCGCGAAGAATCTTCGTCGTATGCTTGCAGGGCAGTTGCCAGAATCTTCGGCATCTCCTTCAGCGGATTTGTTGCCTGGGTGATCTGGGTCTTCCTGCATATTTACCGCATCATCGGTTTTCGCAACCGAATTATCGTAATGTTCAACTGGGCATGGGATTATCTGTTCTACGATAATCAGGTACGGTTGATCACGAAAGAATGAGTGACAAAAATCCCGCAGGTTTCTAATCTGCGGGATTTTTGTCTTCGTTTGGAACTGTCATTGCGAGGACGCTCTTGGTCTCGCCCAAAGCAATCTACTTGCGTTGAAGTTGAGATTGCTTCGCCGTCAAAGAGCAATGACGACTATTTGTTTTCACTTTCCTGTAATTCTCTGTACAGAACCCATTCACCTTTGCGATTGTCCACGTTCTTCATGGCGCGGTCATAGTAAATATCGAAGATCTGACCTGTATCCACCTTTACACGGAAGTAATAACGCCCGACGTTCAACGAGCCTCTTGTGGATGCAACTTCGGCGTGCTCGGGACGCATGTTCTTTGCCATTTTTCCGCGGCGGGCAAAATCTGTCCATTCAGAGAGGGAGGCGGTGATGGTGTAGGTCTGTCCGTACCAGATGAATCCGTTTGGGCAGTGCGGCGCTTTCTCGAGCGTCGGCGGTGTATTGAAGAGAACTTCAATGCGTTCGTCGAAGAAGTGGATGGGAGTCAGCTCGGGCATGGAAAATGCTCAATGGATGGAGTCAGGTATGTGGTAGTGTGAGGCGGATCTTCCGTCTATTGCGGCATGAGGCGCACAAGGAATGGGATGGCGATGGAGAGCAGGAGCATCATAATCGAAATTGGGCAAAGGATGACGGGCATGAGCCAGAGTTCCCAGAAGGAGTTTTCGCGTGCTTTGGCGGGGTTGTCGGGCTGGTAGAGCAGGGTGGTTACGTCTCCGACCTCATGGGTGGGCGGGTTGGAGGAGTTGACGCTTTCGTATTCATACTCCTGCCCGTTGACGGAGTAGCGAAAGACGGGGGAGTAGGTGGTGCCAGAGTCGGAGGAGTGGGATGATGCAAGGCGGACGACGGTGCCTTCGACTTCAATGCCGCTGCTGATGAATTGATAACTGGAATAGCTGTACCAAAGGCTGACGATGAGCATAATTACTGCGCTGATGGGCAGGAGGGCGAAGGCGCAACCCAGCTTTCTGCGGGGTGCTTTTGGGGTATTGCCGTCTGGGAAAGCTTGATCTACTGTTTGCATATTTCACCTCTAAGAATTGGATTTGTATGTCTGAGATCTCTTGCTATTAAATGATGACTTCGTTGCGCTGCCAGGCACGCACCATGAAGAAGGTCACCAGCAGGGATGCGAATACCATGGCTGGGATGATGATCGCGGGGAACAACCAGCGTTCCATGAAATTGTCGATCTGGGCGGTGTTGGGGTTTGCTGGGTCATAACGAACGCGGACCTGCCCGCCGACAGTGTAAGCAGATTGGTCTGAGGCGGTGTCACTTTCGAAGGAGTAGGTTTGTCCGTTGGCTTGAAACTCGATGACAGGCGCATACACACAACAATAGCCTTCACTGGTTTCACTTTCTTCAAGTCGGATGATCGTGCCTGTGGTGAGTTCGCCTGTTGTTTCCAATTTCCAACTGACAGATGCGGCGTAGGCTCCCCATAAACAGAATGCCGCAAAGAACAGGTTTACGAGGATCGTCGTACATCCAATGTAAAGACGATTTGCGCCGCGCCCTACTTTTCCCAGCGTGTTGGCGGCTTTGTCAAAATTCTTTTCGTAGGCTTCAACGGCTTGATTCAATTTCTCATTTTCATCCATGATTACCTCTAAATTGTGGATTGAATTATCTTAGCACGGACGCGCTGGATTTCAATGTGGATAATTTGTGTATAATTTGAAAATGAGGTTTTATGATCGTTCTATATCGTGAAGAGAAAAGTGTACAGGCAGATACCATTGAGGCGGAGTTCCGAGAGATGGTGCTTGGATATGACCGTGTGATCGTGGATGCGCATCAGGCGGAGGAATTGTTTGACGGGTTGAGTCTGCCTGTGATCAGGAACAATGAGCGGGTGGTCAGTGGAGCGGATATTCCGTCCTATTTGAAGGAACTTGAACGATTCGTGCGGGACTGGCAGTTGTTCCAAAGCGATACTTGTTACGTGGACGATGATGGCGAGAGTTGTTGAGAGATAAAAAGTTCCGAGGCTAGAAGCCTCGGAACTTTTTATCATGTGAAAAATTGAGATTACCGTTGGGATATGCCTGCCGCTCAGTGGTTTTTTCGTGAGTGCCGCTCGAACTTCCCCTTGAGATCATCACGGGCAGCGTTCGCCAATGGTAAGCCGGATTTATACGCGGCGGAGGCAATGGAATGTGAGATCGAAGGCGCGGACATTAAAACGAAGAAAATCAGCAGCAGACCCTTCCAAATGCCAAGCGGGGTGAGGATGATGGCAGCAACCAACAGGAATACAAGACCAAATACACTCACTTTACCGGTGGCATGCAGGCGGGTGTACACGTCTGGCAGGCGTAGGAAGCCGATGACACCAATCAAGGAGAGCAGGGTGCCGGTGATCAGGAAGAAAATTGCTATGCCTTGAGCAATGGGATGTATACCTGCCATTAGAATGCCTTTTGGTCGGAGATTAATTTTGCCAGTGCCACCGTGGAAAGATAGCCTAATGCCGCGGCGGCTATGGCGACATCGATATAAAAGCTGCTTTCGGTAATGATGGAAACAATGACAAGTACGGAAATGGTGAGTGTGGAGGCAAGGTCCAAGCCGGCTAGACGGACCACTCCATTTTCACCATTAAATACTTTCCAGGCGGCAAAAAATGCCATAAGCAGATGAATGATGAGCACACTCCAAAATAGATATACCATACAGGCAGCCTCTTTTATTCAAACATTTTGCTGAGTAAGTTCTTGCGCATCGACTGGGCTTTGTCGATGAAACGCTGGGAATCATCCACGTTGAGGCAGTGGGTGTACATGACACCTTCTGCATCGATGGCGACCACGAGTTCGCCAGGGGAAAGGGTGATGGCATGTGCCGAGAGTGCTGTGCCAAGTTCGCTTTTGCTCCCGGAGGGGATGGCGATAATGCCAGGGTTGAGGGGCAGGCTTGGGTCAAGGACGATGCGCGCAGTGCTGATACCGCCGCGGATGACATCCCATGCGACAACGAAGATATAACCGATCCCTGCTGCAATAAAAGCAGGGATGCGCGCAAGGGAGAAGGGGGGCAGTCCGGGGCGGGGAATTAACAAACTAAGCAGGATGGAGATGATGATGCCAACCACAATATTCGAGAATTCCAGGTTACTGGTCAGCGCGAGATAGACCACAAACAGGGGAAGCATCAATTGAATGACTCGTTTCATGATTACATCCTTATTTTAAGACCAGCAGAATATAGGCAGTTGGGTCGCCCACCCAACGCGCAACGAATTGCGCCAGCGCAACCAGCGGTTCTGCCCAAATCCCGAGCGCCAGGCTCAAGGCAATTAATAGCGCGGGAGCGATCAGGCTGTCTCCTTGTTTGGGTTTGACTTCAAGGATTGGCTCGAACCAGATTTTGATAAAAGATCGAATCACATAGGTAACTGTGACAATGCTGGCTACACCAATGATTGCCAGCGGCACATAATTGGCGGATTGCACACCGCTTTGGAAGATCATCAGTTTGCTGATAAACCCATTCAAGGGCGGGATGCCTGCCAACGCCATGCCGCCCAGCAGGAACAATGCGCCGGCAAAAGGGTGATATTTGCCAACGCCAACAAGCACGTCAAACGCAGCGGATTTAACCGCAGCGCGGCTTGCCATTGCGCCGGCCAGCATCAGCATCGCGGATTTAATCAACGCATGGTTGAAAGTGAAGACCAATGCCGCAGCGAGGGAGAGCTGCGTGCCCCAGCCAATGCCGACCAACATAAATCCGATCTGCGCGAGGGTGGAATATGCCAGCATCCGTTTGGCGTTGTGTGTGCCCGCCGCGCCGAAACCGCCATACAACACACCCGCCACACCGATAACGACCAATAAGGTATTGAGCATGTCGACTTGTGGAAAAAGCAGGGTGGTCATGCGGAAGAAGGCATATACGCCAACCTTGACCACCAGCGAGGAGAGCATGGCGCTGACGGCAGTAGGAGCGGCGGCGTGAAAATCTGGTTGCCAAAAATGGAATGGGACGGCGGCACTTTTGATGAGGAAGGTGGCAGTCAGAAATGCAAGCGCGGCACCGGTCAAGGGAGTGGGCGGTGTGGTGGCAATGCGATTTGCCAGATCTGCAAAGTTGAGCGTGCCGTAGGAGATGTACATGGAGCCGACCCCCAGAAGAAAGAAGACCGCCGCCAGGGTTGAAATATAGAAATACTTATAGGCTGCTTCCACACCATATTTGTCATCGGCACTGGCGGTCAGGGCTGCGCCTGAAATGACGATGATTTCAGCAAAGACAAATAGGTTGAACAGGTCGCCAGTGAGAAAGGCTCCACTCAGCCCGGTGGTAAGTGCGAAAAAAAGCGGGTAAAAGGTTGGGTAGCTTGTCACTTTTTCAGTAGAGCCCGCCGCATAGAGAAAACCCGCTGCCAACACAATATGGCTCATGACCAGCATAAATACGCCCAACGGGTCGGCTGCAAGTGTGATTCCAACGGGAGCCTGCCACGCGCCCATTTGCAGGACGATGCTGCCTTCGGTGAGCACCGACACCATCAATGCCAGTGAAACCCCAAGCGAGGTAAACATCAGCATGACAGCCAGCAGGGTTTGCAGGTGCAGATGTTTGCGCGTAATGAGGGTAAGCGGTACACCGGCAAAGGGGATTAGAAGAGGGAGGAGGATAAGCCAGGTTTGCATGGTTGTTGTGTTAATTTTTTAGTCCTTGTACATCGTCGCTATCGCTGGTCTTGTAACGGGTGGAAACCACATAGAGCAGGCTGAGCACAAAGGCAAACCCGCCTGCGCTGATGACGATGGCGGTTAGTACAAGCGCCTGGGGAAGCGGGTCGCTGTATTGCCCCACCATGTCAGTATATGCGGCAATCTCACCATTGTAGGCACCCGCGGTAAACAGGAATAAGTTTATGGAGTTCGAAAGCAGTATTAAGCCGATTGCGGCACGGATGACATTCCGACGCAAGATTTGAAAGATGCCGGCGGCAAATAAAACACCAATTACAATGGAGGTTAGAAAGTTCATGGGGGTATTATTCCTGCTCCGTTTTTTTTAGCATTTTTTCCATTTCGGCGTCAATTTCGCGCGGATGACCGAGGTTATCGATCATCAAGGTTGCCGCGCCCATCACAGTGACACAAATGGCAACCTCGAAAATAAACGAACTGCTGAAGTTAAATCCCTTGGGCAGGGTCATGCCAAGGAGCGCCCCATAATCAATGGGGGCAAAGAAACCGTTCCCAAGCGTCAGCCCGAGTAGCGCATTGACGAGGGCAAGCCCAAGACCAGCCACCACCATATTATTACGGTTGAGCCACGGTAGTTTGTTGCGGGTTTCGTTATAACCAAAAACAATGTACCACATGGCAATTGCCAGGCTGATGATCACCCCTGCCGTAAAGCCATCACCGGGCTGGTCGTGCCCATACATCATGTGTGTGACCGCCACAACGAACGAAAGCGGCAGCATGACGTATGCCAATAAATGCATCAGCGGCGAAGTTAGCAAGCCATAAATGCCAAGCGGCGTTTGGCGGGTTGACGCAGGCGTTGCTTCTTTATGCGTATGTGGTTTTCCCCGTTCGGCAAAATGCAACAGGGTATAGATTGCCACCCCCGCCATACCAAAGACAAGGATTTCGATGAGTGTATCCATACCGCGGAAATCCACCACAATGGCGCCGACCATGTCTTTGGCGCTGGTCAATGGCTTGGCATTTTCAGCAACAAACGGCGCAATTTGGCTTGCACGATTATACGGCTCATCACGCATCTCTAATGCAGCATAGGCAACATAGGCAACCACCAACCCTGCCGCGCCTGCAATCAGCCAATCGCGGCGCATACCACTGCGGCTGTGGGAAAGTTCACTGGCGCGTTCACGCAATTTGCGGGGGATGATGGTGAGACTGAGAATTAAGACCACCGTCACAAGAATATCCACCACTATCTGAACCAGTGCCACATCGGGAGAAGGCTCGAGTGCCATCCATACCGCCACCCCCAAACCTACCACCCCCAGTGAAATGACGGCGTACAAGTCACGTGGCAGGAAGATCGTCGCCAGTGCTGCTGCCGTCAGCATCAGCAGCGAAAACATGCGCAAGGGGTTCAAGTTGCCCATATTCCAATGCACTGTACCAAACATGTCATCTGGCGGGACGGTGGCAAACAACAGGAACAGCCCCATCATGCTTATCACAATCACCCGCAAATAGACACGCATCCGACCGCCCTGAAAACTGATTGCCCATTTGGAGAGCGAATCCAAGCCTGAAAGTGTTCCATTGAACAGCGAATTCACAGTCAGGTTCGGAAGGAAGTTCACCAACATCTGGCGGATGCGGTCGCGCTGCCAGAAGAGCAGGCTTCCCAGCGTGATCGCCACAATGGAAAGCAGCAAGGGAACGTTGATGCCCGTCCACAAGGCAAGTGAGACTTTGACCTTATCGCCATAAGCCGCTTTGGCGGCATCCGCGAGAAAGTTGGCGAGGAAAGCTGGTTCAATAGGTGTTATCCCAATCAGCAATGAAAGCAGGGCAGGCAAAGCGGGAGCCAGCCAGAATCCCCACTTCGGGTCGTGCCCGTGTGGAGGATGTTTCGGATCGGCTGGCTTGCCAAGGAAGACACCTCGAATCAACACGCCTGCTTGAAACAAGATCAACGCCCCCGCGAGTACAGTCGTCAGGGGGAAGATAAAGTCGACACTGGCGGGCAGGCTCGGGTGAGTGGCAGAGGCGAGCAGCGTCTCCTTGGCAAGGAAACCGAAAAGGGGAGGAAGTCCTGCCATCGAAAGACCAGCCACAATCACGATCAAAAAGAGAATGGGCATTTGTGTGCGCAATCCGCCTAATTTTCGCAGGTCACGGGTGCCGGTCTCATGGTCGATAATGCCCGCGGACATGAACAGTGCAGATTTGTACAGCGCATGTGCAAGGATACCGATCACCAATGCCTTGAAGGCAATTTCGGAATTTTGCCCGATGAGTGCTACCAATATACCGAGTTGGGAAATGGTGGAATATGCAAGCAGGGATTTTAGGTCGTTTTGTTTTGCGCCGAGGTACGCACCGACCAGCATGGTGGTTAATCCGAATATGGAGAGCGTCCAGAACCATAGGTCGGTGTCACCGAGGGCAGGGTTGAGGCGGGCTAGCAGGTAAATACCCGCTTTGACCATGGTGGCGGAATGCAAATAAGAACTAGCGGGTGTAGGCGCGGACATGGCTTCGGGAAGCCAGATATGCGCAGGGAACTGCGCGCTTTTTGTGAAGGCGCCAAGAACGATGAGTGTGAAGAATACGGGGTATAGCGGGCTTTCGCGCAAGAGGTCACCGCTGGCAAGCACGGTTGCGAAATCTGCACCATTACTGATGGATATGACGAATAGAAAGCCAGCCAGAAGGGCAATTCCGCCGCCGCCCGTTATAAAAAGGGATTTGAACGCACCTTTGCGCGCTGCTTCGTCTTTGAATTTGTAGCCGATCAGCAAAAAGGAGGAAATGCTCGTCCCTTCCCAGAACAGGAAGAGGGTAATGAGGTCGCCTGCCATAACCATGCCAAGCATGGCAAGCATGAACAACAGGGTATAGGCATGAAAGCGGGCTTCAATGCCATTTTTTTCGGGTGCGTGAGAATCGTCAAAATAATAGCCGGTGTAGATGACAACCAGAGTGCCGATGCCGGTGATAAGGAAGGCAAACAGGGCGGAGAGACCGTCCAGGTGAAGCGAGAACTCCAGCCCCAGCGAAGGGATCCACGGTGCCGAAAAAGTCAGTGCTTTGCCGTCCATGTGGGAGGCGGAATATAACAGGGAAAGAAAAGCGGCAAACGGGAAAGCGGCAAACAGCCAGCCCGCTTGCGGATTTGTCCATGAGGCACGGCGCAGCACCAGGACGGCAAGTGTGCCGATGGGGAGAATGAGGAGGGGGATAAGGAGTTCTGGCATGAAGAGCATTGTAGCAAAAATTATTAAAAATCACCCCCAAAAGGGGGAGATTTTATATATTTCCAATAGTTTACGCATAATTGATGGATAAGTTGTAATCAGGCGGTTTCTGGCTTGCTATTGAGGCGGCGAACGAAGAATTCATACCAGAGTGAAATCGCCAGCGTGAGGGCGGTAATGGGTAAAACAAACCAAATCATCACGGTACTGAAGACGGGCAGGGAACTGTGGCTGGTGGCATTAAGAACAAGATAAACCGTATAGGCTGCGTAATACACGACGAATATGCCACCCTCCCAGCGGAAGATCTGCCCGCCGGTAAGAAATACCGGAAAGGAAGCCAGCGCAATTGCGATCATAACGGGGATATCGAAATTCAACGCGGCTTGCGAAACAGGGATCCCCACCGGAACAATAATGGCACTTAACCCCAACACCGACATGAGGTTGAAAATATTGCTACCCACCACATTTCCAACCGCGATATCGCGTTCGCCTTTGATCGCGGCAGTAACAGAGGTTGCCAGTTCGGGCAGGGAGGTGCCGACTGCCACCACGGTCAGACCGATGACCAGTTCACTTACACCCAGCCAGGTGGCAACAGTAACAGCACTGGATACCATCCAGTCTGCGCCAATCACCAGCATTCCCAGCCCGATCACAATCAGCCCAAAATTGATCGCCCAGTTGCGCAGGCTTTTTTTCTCATGAGCAGCATATTCCCGCTCGTATTCCTGTTCGACCACCTGATTGGTTTCTTTGCGGCTCTGGCGAATCAAGAACCAAATGTAAAACAGCAGGGCGCTAAAAAGGACCATTCCCTCAAGTGTGCTGATCAAACCGTCGTGCGCAAAGAAATATGTAAGTATGGAAACGCCGATCATAATCGGCACATCCTGCCGCACCACTTGTTGCTGCACCATGAGCGGAGCAAATAAAGCGGAAATTCCCAAAATCAACAGGATATTGGCGATATTGCTGCCAACTACATTCCCAATAGCAATATCGGGCTGCCCAGCGAGCGAGGATTGGACATTGATCGCCAGCTCTGGGGCACTGGTGCCGAAGGCAACCACGGTAAGCCCAATGACCAGAGGAGAAATCCCAGCCCATGCGGCAATTCGCGATGCGCCGCGCACCAGCCATTCAGCCCCAATGATAAGAATGACCAGCCCAGCCACAAACCCGACGAACGTCATAATAGACATGATGACATGCTTCTCCTTTGTATGATGAGTGACTCCACTGCAAAAAGGGTAGCAACCCTCGTCAAAACCGAAAAAATT
>Ga0116204_1002320_pt1 | contig 10304 bp, 7 predicted proteins | sample LakKivwa52mmetaG_FD_94481 | JGI IMG/M metagenome (GOLD analysis project Ga0116204, IMG submission 94481) | Anoxic lake water microbial communities from Lake Kivu, Rwanda to study Microbial Dark Matter (Phase II) - Lake Kivu water 52m metaG | ecosystem: Environmental > Aquatic > Freshwater > Lake ... | reverse complement strand
TGTGCTTCGCATTGTGAGCCGTATGCATCAGCAGGGTCTCACTATGTCACAAATTATTTCCAAAATCAGAACGTGGGAAAATTCAGGTGAGATCAATTTTAAAATTGAAAGAAAAGATGAAGCCATCGAGGCAGTCAGAAACAGGTTTATGGCAATGAATCCATTGAAAGTTCTTGACTTTGACGGCTACAGAATTGAATTTCCTGATTGGTGGTTCAATATCAGAAAATCCAATACCGAACCATATCTGCGGTTACTCGTTGAAGCAAAATCCTCCGATATTCTTCATGAAAAAACCGGTGAAATCATATCCCTTATTCAACAATTTCAATAACCAAACATAAATGAAAACAAGAGTTCAAATTACTGTTGTCTTTTTTATTATCAGCATTTTACTTTCAGGGTGTGGGAGTAACAAACAGCAGAAAGTGCATTCACTTCTCCTGTCTGCCAAAGAAAAAATCTATCTCCACGACCTTGACGGAGCATGGAATGATCTTGAAAAATGTCAGAAGCTTGATCAAAACCATCCAGAAGTGTACTTTTTGAAAGGGAATATTCTGATGACCAGAGTAAAATACGAAGAGGCAATGAATATGTTCAACAAAGCCATCGAACTGAATGATCAATATATGGATGCATATGTGAATCGTGGAAAATTATGGTTTTATCTTGGTGATAAAGACAAACAGTGCGAAGATTATCTGAAAGCCGAAAATCTGGGAGCAAAAAACTTATACGAAGAAACGAAATTTTGCAGGTGAGAATTGTTTTTCAAAGACGTATCTATTCATAATAGAAACTTTCGGCCAAAAATCTCCATTTGAAATGGAGCAATTGGATTTTTACCCTATCTGAAACAAAGCTTTAATAAACGCATTGCCTGATACAGTTCCGTAATATCCCTTTTCAACAGCAAGCTCATTGTATTCTTTCACTTCGTCGGGAGTTGCCCCGGGATGAAAAATCAAAAAAGGAACGGGATCATGCGTATGAGTGCGCTTTTCGCAGGGCGTTGGATGATCGGGCAAAATTGCTATTGCGACTGGCTCATCCATTTTCGAAGTTTCTTCCACAATGTATTTCACAACTCTCTGGTCGAGATATTCAATCGTTTTGGTTTTCAGTTCCACGTCTCCTTCATGTCCGGCTTCATCACTGGCTTCGATGTGCAGATACACAAAATCAACTTCTTTTAATGCTTCAACTGCTGCTTTGGCTTTTCCTTCGTAATTGGTATCGTACAAGCCTGTTGATCCTTCCACGTGAATTGCTTTCAAACCGGCATAGTCACCGATTCCGTAGAGCAAATCCACCGCTGAAATAATGGCTCCAGTTTTTCCGTACAGCTCTTTAAAGGTTTTCATGGCAGGCTTATAACCCGGAGACCACATCCAGATTGAATTGGCAGGATCTTTTCCGGCTACTGTTCGGGCAAGATTGACAGGATGGTTCTTCAGCACTTCCTGTGATTTTAAAATCAGACTGTTCAATAAATCAGATGTTTGGGCAGCATTGTCACCCGAAGGCTGAACCATCACATTTCTGAAGGGAGTTCCTGGGACATCATGAGGCGGTGTGCAGTGTATATACTTATTTCCACCCCTCACGACCATTAGGTGCCGATAACTTACTCCGGGATAAAACTTCACAACTTCATCCGACAACTCTTCATTTATTGCCGCAATGAGCTTTGCAGCTTCTTCGGTAGAAATATGTCCTGCTGAATGGTTCTTGATTTTTTCATCTTCGATACAGATCAGATTGCATCGCAAAGCAAGGTCGCCGGGTTGAATTTCAACACCGATACTGGCAGCTTCAAGTACGCCACGGCCTTCATAAACAGCTTTCACATCATATCCCATTACAGCCATATTGGCGATCTCACTGCCCGGAGGCATGTCATCAGGAACAGTTTTGAACAGTCCGCAGCGCGATTTTGCGCAGAGTGCATCAATATTTGGTGTACTCGCAAGCATCAGCGGGGTTTTATTGTTATAGCGCGCAATCGGTTCATCGGATGCACCGTCGGCGAGGATAATGATGTATTTCATGAAGTGGGTTTTATGCATTAAAGTGCAAAATTAATAAAAAAATGGGCGGGAAAGGTATAATCCGAATATCATAACCAGACATCTGGATACACGTTTAAACTTCAGAAACGACAAAAGACCCAATATCTTGTCTTATACATCCGAAAATATTGTCAATGATGTTTCATTGAACACTCCTTTTACCCCATATTTTTAAATGTTTTGTTTAGTTTTACCATTGGAATATTAAATGTTTTGTTTTATTTTACCATTGGAATATTAAATGTTTATATCTTTGCAAAAAACATGGACACATGGAAAGAATAATAATGAAGGATTTGTATAAGTGGAAAAAAGATACTAAAAGAAAACCCCTTATTATCAGAGGAGCCAGACAAGTTGGTAAATCTCATACTGTAACTGAATTTGGGGGGAAATTCTTTAACGGAAAAGTTTTGGTTGTAAATTTTGAGAAGCAACCCGACTGGCATGCAATTTTTGATAAAAATCTTGATGTAAAACGTATTGTTTCTGAATTGGAAATTGTTTTGAACTCCACAATTGAACCAGGACATACTTTACTATTTTTTGATGAAATTCAGGAGTGTAAAAATGCCATCCTTTCTTTGCGCTATTTCTATGAACAAATACCAGAATTACATGTCATAGCCGCAGGCTCACTTCTTGACTTTGCCCTGGAAGACATCTCTTTTCCTGTTGGCAGAGTTCAGTTAATGAATATGCATCCTATGAATTTCTATGAGTTTTTGCTTGCAGAAAATAAAGCGAGTCTTGCCGATTTAATAGCCAAAGAGCCTCAACGTGTTTCAGAGGTTGTTGACAAGACAATAAAAATGGAATTGAAGAAATATTTTTACGTTGGTGGTATGCCTGAGTGTGTCAAAACATTTGTTGAAACCCAAAGTTATATCAAAGTATCTGATATTCAGGACAATTTAATTGAAACGTTCAGGCAGGATTTTTCAAAGTATGCAGGAAAAACTGATAAAAACTGTCTGCTTAGTGTACTGAAATCTGTTGCGCAGAAAACCGGAGAGCAGATTAAATATTCGGAGTTGGCTATAGGCTTCAGCAATCCAACAATAAAAAAATCCTTTGATTTACTTGAAACTGCAAAATTATTTTATAAAGTTCAGGCGGTACCAAAAATAGAACAACCTCTTGGGGTCAATGTTTCAGCAAGAAAATTCAAATCTTTAATGCTGGATATAGGATTACTTTCCCGTATAAACGGATTATCATTATCGGATGAGTATCTAAAAAATGATATATCATCTTTATTCAGGGGGAAACTGAGTGAACAGTTTGTGGGACAAGAATTTTTAACTGCAGGATTAAAAAACCTGTATTACTGGGCAAGAGATGCAAAAAACAGTAATGCAGAAATTGATATAATATTACAAAAAGGTAACAAAATGATTCCAGTTGAAGTAAAAAGCGGATCATCCGGAAAATTGAAAAGTTTACATATGTGTCTTCAATCACATACTGACATTGAATATGGCGCTGTATTCTCTGATGCTGCCTATGGCATAAATAATGAGCACAAAATTCATTTCATCCCTCTGTATTTTGCTTATAGTTTTGCAGCAGGCAGTAACAAATGACTTAAAAACCTTCTTTCAAAAACCTCCTAAACGCATCGTAACTATTATCCAGTTTTGTAATAAACTCTTCCTTTCCTTCAATTCCTTTCAGGCTATCTGGCAACTCAGGGTCAAAGCCCAAAATCTTTTCAATTTCTTCGGGGAATTTAGCCGGATGTGCCGTTTCCAGTGATACAATCAACTGATCTTTCCGTTCGGGATTCTCATTCAGATATGCTTCAAGACCTGCCCAGCCAACAGCACCGTGAGGCTCAAGCAAAACGTTGTACTGCTTCCAAACCTGCAGTATTGTTGCTCTGGTTTGTTCATCTGTTATGCTTTTTGAAAATATCTCTTTGCGCAACAGATCATAGTCTGGCTGCTTCGAAATTTTTCCCTGCTCATCCATGACCCCGCCATATAAAGCAATCAAACGGGAAAGATTGCTGGGATGACCCACATTCATGGCACTGGAAATGCAATTTTTTGAAGGTTCAATTTTTTCATAATGTTTCGTTTCGAGCAGCTTTGGAAACTCATCATTATCATTGACAGAAATAATAAATTTTTTCACAGGCAGACCCATTTTCATGGCAAGCACCCCACCCATCATATCCCCGAAATTGCCCGAAGGAACAGAAAAAATCACATCACTGCTGTTTTCTTTTCCTTTCAATTTTGCATACGCATAGAAATAATAAACAATCTGTGGCACCAACCTTCCGATATTAATAGAATTTGCTGAAGACAAGGGTAAATGTGCCAGTTCAGGATCAGAAAAAGCCTGTTTCACCAATGTCTGACAATCATCAAATTTTCCGTCAAGTGACAATACCTGAACGTTCTTTCCCAGTGTTGTCATTTGCTTACGCTGACGGCTTGTAACTTCGGTTTCCGGATACAATACAACAACGCTGATGTTATCAAGCCCGTAAAATGCGTTGGCAATGGCGCTGCCTGTATCTCCCGAAGTAGCAGTAAGAATAATAAGTTTTCTGTTTTCCAATCTCAGATAATAATTAATCAGCCGTCCCATCATGCGGGCGGCAAAATCCTTGAAAGATGCTGTTGGTCCCTGGTCAAGCCTCATGATGTAACTGTTGTTTCGCACCAACTCAAGCGGAACATCATAATTATATGCATCAACCACCAGATTGAAAAAATCATCTTTTGGAATTTCACCTTGCACATAGTTCCACATCACCCGAAAAGCGATGTCATAATATGGCATATTCGAAAATTCATGAATTTCTGAACGGCTTAACTGAGGGATTGAAACAGGCATGTAGAGCCCGCGATCTGGAGCAAGACCCTTGAGTAGTGCATCTCTGAATGTTACAACAGGTGCCTGCAGATTGGTCGAATAAAACTTAATGTGATCTGTCATTGTACAACGTTTCTTTTATATTCAAAAACACCGGCAGCTCTGTAAGGAACTGCCGGAAAATAATTTAATTATTGAGAACTATTCACTTAGTCGGGCAGATGAAGCACCACCAGCTGAGTACTCGGGATAGGTAACAAAATGCTTCTTTCCGTCAAGTACTTCGAGAGCCTGATTAATATCGGCAATGATATCATCCGGATGCTCTGCGCCTACGCATAATCGAATAAGGTTATGTGGGATTCCGGCAAGTTTTCTTCCTTCCTCACCCTGTTGCTGATGTGTGGATATTGATGGGATTGTAGCCACAGATTTGATTCTGCCAAGGTCTGTTGCCCTGAAAATTCTGTTAAACGCATCAAACACACCCCTTGTTGCCTGCGCCCCACCGTTAATCCGGAATGACATAAGATGCCCATAACGGTTTACTTTTTTGCCATATAAGTCATCAAATTCAGAATCTACGAGGTACAAATACTGACTTGCCAAATCATGAAGCGGATGATTTTTCAACCCCAGATAATCAACACCCTCAATGTGTTTATGATTGCTGAGAAATTCTGCAACTTTCATGGTGGAACGACTCACAAGATCCATGCGGGTTCTCAGTGTACGAATATCATTCAGTGCCATGGCTGCATTCATTGGACTGATATTGGGTCCATTGTCACGGTTGGGAAGAAGTTTCAGGTACATACAGAAATCTGCCTTCATAGCATCATTGTCAATATTTGTTGTAATATTTTTTCGTGCAATGATTGCACCGGCAATACCAAATCCGCTTGTAAACAGGGATTTAGTAACGGATTGCACAACGATGTCGGCACCGTATTCCAGAGGTCTGAGCAAAGCAGGGGTTGCCACTGTAGAGTCAAGGATCAGAGGAAGATTGTGTGCATGAGCAATATCTGCCACTTTTTTAATGTCAAAAAACGTCTGAGAAGGATTGCTGGGCAATTCGCCATAGAGAAAACGTGTATTTTTATCAATTTTTGATGCCCATTCATCCATATCGTTTGAATTGATTACCTTTCTCCACTCGATATTTTTCTCCCTGTCTTTACGTTCTGCAAACTGCTGGAAAGTTCCTCCATACACCTGAGCAGTAGCAACAAAATTCATTTTTGCATCGGGATTTTTCGGATCAACAACCAGAAATGCATCAACAGCACTCTGAATGGCAGCCATGCCTGAAGCTGTTCCGATGCATGAAGCATCAACGCCGGTTTTGTAGGATTCCAGCAAAGCAAGAACGCCTTCGTAATAATACATGCTGGGATTTGCAATTCTTGAATAACACCATGTAGGAATCTGGTATGACAATGCTGCTTCCATTTCATCAGAATCGCGATATGTCTGCGATGTTGACATATAAATCGGCTCAATGATTGAACCCTGGTTAAAATCAAGAGCTTCCTGCATTGAATAAATGCCATGGACAGCGATGGTGTCAAACTTGCATTTTTTCATGTTTTCAATGTTTTTCTGATGCCATTCGGCTGCTCTTTTTCCTGCGCTGATGTAGTGGTCTACCCCTTTTTTCATAGTATTAATATTTGAGTTTAAAAAATTTTTACTGCGTAAAATTAATGAATTATGTCATTCATCATGTCAAAACCAAAGGAAATATTTTGGAAATATTTTATACGTTAAACCTTACATGAAGGATGTCTCCATCGCGCACAATATAACTTTTCCCCTCAAGCTTCATTTTGCCCTTTTCTTTGCACGCCTGCTCGGATTTTAGCTCCGCAATATCATCATAGGAAATCACTTCTGCTCTGATGAATCCTCTTTCAAGGTCGCTATGGATTACACCTGCTGCCTGCTGTGCGTTCATACCTTTACGTATGGTCCATGCTCTGTTTTCCTTTCCTCCAACAGTAAAAAATGAAATAAGATTCAACTGCTCGTACGCTGCTCTTGCCAATCGGTTCACTCCCGGTTCTTCAAGACCAATATCAGCAAGAAACATATTTCTTTCATCCGGATCGTCAAAAGAAGCAATATCTGCTTCAATTGCTCCTGCTACTGATAACACATGAGATTGTTCATGCTGAACAGAAGTCATAAATTTTTGAACATACTCATTTGGTTCGCGTATTGATTTTTCATCAACGTTGCAAACATAAACAACAGGTTTTGCAGTCAGTAAAAACAACTCGTTAATCACCAACATATCAACTTCATTCAGATCAAGATCGCGTATGTTCTTAAAATCCTCAAGGGTATTTTTCATTTTAGTCAGTGAATCATACTGAATTTTGGCAGATTTATCACCAACCCTGACAGCTTTTTCAACTTTGATCAATTTCTTTTCAATCTGTTCAATATCTTTTACCTGAAGCTCAAGATCAATAATTTCCCTGTCACGAACAGGATTCACTGACCCTTCCATGTGAGGCAGACCAGGATCATCAAAGCATCTGACAACATGAATCAGCACATCAGCTAAACGCACATCGCTCAGGAATGAATTTCCGATTCCTCCGCCCTGACTCGAACCTTTAACAAGGCCAGGGATATCAATAAGGTCAATGGTTGCAAATATCATTTTTTCAGCTTTGATCAGTGTATGCAAAAATTCAAGTCTTGGGTCAGGAACCTGAGCCACACCGAAGTTTGATTTCTGATTACTGAAGGCAAAACTGCTGATTTCGCCTTTAAAATTACTCATACAATTAAACAGGGTCGTTTTCCCCGAATTTGTCATTCCGATAATTCCACACTTTAGTCCCATATCATTTCTTTAGTTAAAAAAAGACCAAGACAATCCCCACCTTAAAAACCTGTCATAGCGGGGATAATCCGGCATTGAATAATAATTCATCTCAAATAATCCAGCAGTTGGATTGTCCATCATAATAAAAATCCTTGCTCTTTTTATTTTTATTCCAACAAAAACACCCGGGTAAAAATAGTTTCCCACTTCAGTTGTGTTTTGAAGATAAAACAAACCTGTTGCCAATGACCATGAGTCTGCATAAAAGCCGGTAAAATATATACTTTCAAATCCTATAAATGCTTCGAGGGCTTTTTTAAACATCGGAAATCCAATGCCGGCTTTTAGCTGAGCGTAAAATTCAGGTAATCGAACCGGAGAGTCTTCGGGCAAAATATTTAGACCCATCTCAGATTCAATAAAAAACAATCCCGGCGTAAATGTTGAAGTCCAGCCAACATGAAAGACTGTTGTATTATCAGTAAAAACATGAGGAAGGGCATTTTCATCAAGATATACATAATCTGATAGTGAAAGAATTTCAGCTTTAAAATCGCCTGCAATCGATTTTACGAGGAGGCTTAAGCCTGAAATTTTCTGAGTGCTGAAATCATTATCCCAGGCATAATGATTTGAAATATAACTTCGATACACATACTGAGGATCAATTGCATTCAACTCAACTTCAACACCTGCTGATTTGAAAAACTTTCCCCGGAAAGCTTTGCTAATGTGAGCCGATGCTAAGACATTTCCATGATTAAAGGTACCAAAAGAATATTTAAGGCTTGAACTGAATTTAAATTCTGCCGGTAGTTTGTATTCGAAACCTGCACTTACCTGACTACTGGTAAACGAATTGTTTAGATTTTTTTGTTTAACAATGGCATTCTGCAGTTGATATCCTGCCCAGAAAACAATTTTTTTGTGAAAATTCTCCGAAAAAGGAACATTGGTTAAAAATATTCTGTTCGTCAGCAAAGATATGTATGTACTGTCATAAGTGGCAACAGAATCAAACAATACTTGCGGATATGGACTATTCAAGGGATCAGAGTCAGCAAAAACATTTTTATATGTTTTCAGGCTGCTGCTATGTGTAATAAATAAGCGGGAATTACTTTCTTCCCTGTTCAGGGCAAGCTTTCCGCTGATAAAATAGCCAGCATCTTTATACTTCCTTTCAGCAGTGATGAAATCCACAAGGGTAAACTGCCTGTCATATACAGTTGAATCTTCGAATTGCTCAGGAACAGAAATCCCTCCGTTCTCCTTCTGCAGGATTTTATTCAGGAAAACGCCGGCCATTGCATTATATCTGTTGTTTTTTGTTCGATAAAGGATGTATCCGTAAAAATGCGATTGATTTGTCCGTTGATTTGTATATAATCCCGGAGCATTAATCAGATTGTAATTCAGTGAAAAAGAAAATGAAGAGTCAATTCTCTGTGTATGAAAAAAATGAAAATGTTGTTCCTTATTTTTGCCTGAAGAATAATAAGCAAGTGATGCAGGATTATCTGTAATCAAAGGTACAATTTTATCAATATCTGAAATTAAACGTCTGTGAAAGGGCAAGGGATTAAAAAAATCATCAGAGGTATGATTGATTTGACTGAATAATTTTGCTGGCGAACCGGCATTACCGTTAAAAACAGACAATTGATGAATTGAAAAGAAGTTATTAAAGAAAAAGGGGAGATAATAGTCCATTGGGACGGGAAAATGAATTTCGGTTTCTAAATGAGTGCATTCAGAAATCAGAACATGTTGAAAAGACGCAGAATCGGGAAGATTTTTATGCTGTGCAGTATCAGACTGTGCTGAAGTAAAAAAGCAGGTCGATAGATAGATTGAAAGAAAAAGCACACATAAAATCTTCTGTAACATGAATGCAAAGATACGATAAGGGAAACATGTAGCAAAAAAAAATCCCGACAAAAAGTCGGGATTTCAGAAAGATTTTGGCGACGACATACTCTCCCGCGTAAACAGTACCATCTGCGCTAGTGGGCTTAACGACTCTGTTCGGAATGGGAAGAGGTGAACACCACTGCTATAATCGCCATAAAAATCATAAAAACGATTTTGACAATGAAAGGAAAGAAGTAAGAAATAATGTTATATTTATTTAGAAAGCTAACGGGTAATTAGTACTGCTTGGCTTTGACATTACTGTCTTTACACCTGCAGCCTATCAACGTCGTAGTCTCCGACGACCCTTAAAAGAAACCTCATCTTAGAGCAGGTTTCGTGCTTAGATGCATTCAGCACTTATCCATTCCAAACGTAGCTACCCTGCGATGCGGCTGGCGCCACAACAGGTACACTAGAGGTTTGTCCATCCCGGTCCTCTCGTACTAAGGACAGCGCTCTTCAAGTTTCTAACGCCCACAACAGATAGGGACCGAACTGTCTCGCGACGTTCTGAACCCAGCTCGCGTGCCACTTTAATCGGCGAACAGCCGAACCCTTGGGACCTTCTCCAGCCCCAGGATGTGACGAGCCGACATCGAGGTGCCAAACCACTCCGTCGATGTGAGCTCTTGGGAGTGATC
>Ga0116204_1002318_pt1 | contig 10307 bp, 10 predicted proteins | sample LakKivwa52mmetaG_FD_94481 | JGI IMG/M metagenome (GOLD analysis project Ga0116204, IMG submission 94481) | Anoxic lake water microbial communities from Lake Kivu, Rwanda to study Microbial Dark Matter (Phase II) - Lake Kivu water 52m metaG | ecosystem: Environmental > Aquatic > Freshwater > Lake... | reverse complement strand
TTAAAGCGGTGTACTTCATCGACAAACAAAATGGTTTTTCGGCCATGCTGCTGCAAAGTGAGTTCGGCGCGTTCCACCGCCTCACGAATATCCTTGATACCGGATAACACTGCAGACAAAGGAATAAACTCGGCATCTGCCGTGTTAGCAATTAAGCGTGCCAGCGTGGTTTTGCCGACACCAGGCGGGCCCCATAAAATCATAGACGGCAGTTTACCGGACTGAAACGCCAGTCGCAGTGGCTTGCCTTCTCCCAGCAGATGCGATTGCCCGACCACTTCGTCCAGCGTTTTGGGGCGTAGACGCTCAGCTAGAGGGGCTTGAGGCTGATGGGTTTCAAATAAGCTATTCAAAATAAACGCCAGGGTTATGATTAATTAAGCGCGTTATTCACCCACCACATCAACACCTGGAGGGGGTTTAAACAAAAAGCTTTTCTCATCCAGCGCAGGATTCACTTCCACATTGCTGAAAGTGATATTGGTGGTGTGTCCAAAGCTGTCAATTAAAGACAAAGCCTGAATTTTGTTATCTTTAAACCCCATCAGAATCTTGTCAAAGCCTGATTCCTTATCTTTGGGGCTGGCACTCACCCACTCTAAATTATCCTTACGCGAGGCGTTACTGAGCCTGAAACTTTTATCAATGTTGGCATCACCTGCCAACAAAGCAGCAGGACTAGAACCCACAGTCTGGCGCAATGTGTTCACGGTTACCTGCGCCAAGTCCATGTCATACAACCAAACCTGCTGACCATCACTGATAATCTGCTGTGCATAGGGCTTGTTGTAATCCCATCTGAATTTATTCGGACGTTTCAGCTGCATTTCACCATCTACTTCTTGGATTTTGCGTCCTTGCCTGTCGGTCACCACCTGATGAAAACTGGCACGCACTGACTTTGCCTGCTGATAAAAAGCCTTTACATTTGACATACCATCCGCATAGGCACTCACAGCGCCAAACATTAACGGCAGCAGCGACAATACAATGGTTTTTTTGATAGTGAACATTAAAATCCTGAATTTAGAATAGCAAGTGTTAGATTCAAGCACTAGGCTTCGTGATGCGGTGCGAGTACCTCGCGGTTGCCGTTACTCTGCATAGCAGACACAAGACCCGCTCGTTCCATGTCTTCAATCAAACGTGCTGCGCGGTTGTAACCAATGCGCAACTGACGCTGTATCGACGAGATGCTGGCACGGCGTGTTTTGAGTACAATCGCCACGGCTTCATCATAGAGCGGGTCAACTTCTGAACTACCTTCTCCTGCGCTGCTTCCAAAGTCAGCACCGCCTTCTTCTGCTTCATTGGTGAGAATACCTTCCACGTAATTAGGTTCACCTTGTGCCTTCAGGTAACTCACCACTTTATGCACTTCTTGGTCAGCCACAAACGCCCCGTGAATTCGGGTTGGGTAACCGGTGCCGGGTGGCATATACAGCATATCACCTTGCCCCAGCAGCGCCTCTGCCCCCATTTGGTCAAGAATCGTGCGTGAGTCAATTTTGCTGGAAACCTGAAACGCAATACGTGTGGGAATGTTAGCCTTAATTAAACCGGTAATCACATCTACCGATGGACGCTGCGTTGCCAACACCAAATGAATGCCTGAGGCACGTGCCTTTTGCGCCAGACGCGCGATCAACTCTTCAACTTTTTTACCGACCACCATCATCAAATCAGCCAGTTCATCAATCACCACCACAATCAATGGCATTTCGTCCAATGGCTCGGGTTCATCCGGCGTTAAGCTGAAAGGATGTGGAATAGATGTACCTTCTTTTTTAGCATCCTTGATTTTCTGGTTATAACCGGCCAGGTTGCGCACCCCTAGCATGGACATTAGTTTGTAACGGCGCTCCATTTCCGCCACACACCAGTTCAGCGCATTCGCGGCTTGGCGCATATCCGTCACTACCGGTGCCAGTAAGTGCGGGATGCCCTCATACACGGAAAGCTCCAGCATTTTGGGGTCAATTAAAATCATACGCACCTGACTGGCATCCGATTTATACAGCATACTCAAAATCAAGGCATTAATCGCAACCGATTTGCCGGAGCCAGTAGTACCTGCCACCAGCACATGCGGCATTTTGGCCAAATCAGCCACAGCAGGTTTACCGGAAATATCCTTACCCAGAGAAATCGCGATCGGAGAATTCACATCGGCATAAGCTTGGCTGCCCATAATTTCTGACAGGTGCACAATCTGGCGCTTAGGATTCGGAATTTCCAAGCCCATGCAGGTTTTACCGGGAATAGTTTCAACCACACGCACACTCACCACCGACAGCGCGCGCGCTAAATCTTTCACCAGATTGGTGACTTGGCTACCCTTCACACCTGGTGCCGGCTCCAGCTCATAGCGCGTAATCACCGGGCCTGGCTGTGCAGTCAGCACTTTGACTTCAATGCCAAAGTCCATCAATTTGCGCTCTATCAAGCGTGAAGTGAAATCCAGTGTTTCGGCAGATGGCAGCTCAACCGTGCCGCTAGGTTCATCCAGCAAATGAATGGGTGGCAGCGGAGAATCAGGATGCGACTCAAACAAAGGCACTTGTTTTTCCTTCTGCACACGAGCACTTTTAGGAATTTCCAGCACCGGTGTTTCAATCTGCACCGGCTCGCGGTCTTCGATACGCTTACGCTCGCTTTCAACAAATTCTGTACGCTCAAGCTTGACCGCCTCACCGGCTTTTCTGTCTTGCCAATCCTGCCATTTGTGTTTAATAAATTCATAACTGGCAATCAATGCAGCACCAAGTTTCTCTGTGATCATAATCCATGACCAACCGGTAAACAGACTGAAACCCACCACAAACATCAGCAATAAGACCATGCTGGAACCTATGTAACCAAACAGGCTGCGCAAGCCCGCATCGACCGCGGCGCCTAACATACCACCGGGCGCAAGCGGCAAACTTGCCGGCAGGCTAATGATATGCCCGGCTTCAAGTGCGCTGGAGGCCACCAGCAGCATGGCAAACCCAATAAAATTGAACAGCAAAAATGGTTTTTCGCTTTGATCAACCACTTCAAGTTTGAGGTAAACAAACCACATGGCATAAAACGCCAAAACAGCCCACCACCATGCTGAAAAACCAAATACATAGAGCAGCAAATCTGAAACCCAAGCACCGACATGACCACCGCTGTTTTGAATTTGCGCAGCGTCGGGGGCCATGTGCGACCAAGATGAATCATCCGGATGATAGGTGAATAAAATGACCGTGATATACAAACCAACCAGCACTAGCCCCAGCCACCACGCCTCTTTAATCAGCGTATGTGCCAAAGCATTCGATTTACTGATCTCGGCTTCGCGTCTTGCGTTTACGGGTTTGGATTTTTTGAAAAACAAGATAATAAAACCTTAGCTTATTTGTGATGTCATTAATATAAATACATACGCGCTCAAATTATAGCAGTATCAAAGTGCGTGCGTAGCGATTAGAATATCATCTGAATTTCAATCACAAATATCATGGAGTACCGCGATGGATATTGGTATTAAAGAACAGGACAGAAAAACGATTGCGCAGGGTTTATCACACCTGCTTGCCGACACGTACACACTCTATTTGAAAACTCATTATTTTCACTGGAATGTGACAGGCCCCATGTTCAACACCTTGCATTTAATGTTTGAAACCCAATATAACGAATTAGCATTAGCGGTAGATTTAGTGGCAGAACGTATTCGTGCTCTGGATGTGTATGCACCCGGCACTTATCGTGATTTTGCCAAACTCACTTCAATCAAAGAGACTGAATCCGTGCCGAAAGCACAGGATATGATTGCCGAACTGGTGGCTGGTCATGAAGCCGTGTGCCGCACAGCACGCAGTGTGTTCCCGAGTGCTGATGCCGCCTCTGATGAAGCGACAGCGGATTTACTGACGCAGCGCCTGCAAGTGCATGAGAAGACTGCTTGGATGCTGCGCAGCCTTTTGGAACAATAATATTTAAAACTCAATTTTAGAAAGCAACACACTATGGCAACACGTCACGCCAAATTACTTATTTTGGGTTCAGGCCCTGCCGGCTACTCTGCAGCGGTTTATGCGGCCCGTGCCAATCTCAAACCTGTCCTTATCACTGGCATTGCTCAAGGCGGCCAGCTCATGACCACCACTGAAGTGGATAACTGGCCGGCAGATGCAGACGGAGTGCAAGGCCCTGAACTGATGGCACGTTTTCAAAAACACGCTGAGCGCTTTAACACTGAAATGATTTTTGATCATATTCACACTACACACCTGAAAGAAAAACCGATTCGTCTGGTGGGTGACAGCGGCGAATACACCTGTGACGCACTCATTATTGCCACTGGCGCTTCAGCAAAATATTTGGGTTTGCCATCTGAAGAAAAGTTTTCAGGCAAAGGTGTTTCCGCATGCGCCACCTGTGACGGATTTTTCTATCGCAATCAAGAAGTTGCAGTCATTGGCGGCGGCAACACCGCGGTTGAAGAAGCGCTGTATCTTGCTAACATTGCCAGCAAAGTGACCCTGGTGCATCGTCGTGACAAATTCAAAGCCGAAGCGATTTTGGTGGACAAACTCATGGAGCGTGTGAAAGAAGGCAGAATCGTGCTGGAAACTTTCCATACGCTGGATGAAGTGCTGGGTGATGATTCCGGCGTAACCGGTATGCGCATTAAAAACGTGAATGACGGCAGCACCAAAGATATCAAACTGCAAGGTGTGTTTATTGCCATCGGCCATAAACCGAATACCGACATTTTTGAAGGCCAGCTGGAAATGGAAGGCGGTTACATCGTGACGCAGATGGGTCGCAATGGCAACGCTACTGCTACTAGCGTACCCGGTGTATTTGCTGCCGGTGATGTACAAGACCACATTTACCGTCAGGCCGTAACCAGTGCAGGCAGCGGGTGTATGGCAGCATTGGATGCAGAACGCTACCTGGATCACTTGAAATAAACGATTCACCCTTTCTGCTGGCGCAGAAAGGGTGACATTGACGCAAGATTTTGGTGATGAAAACACTCGGTGAACAAATCAAGCAGGTCAAATCTAAAATCAAGCCAATTGAGCCTGCTACTGTCGCGGTTGCCCCCGAACCCAACCCTTCCGCTGAAGAGTTATTCCAGCTGGCCGTTAAAGATGCGCGCCCCTTGCCAGAATCATTGAAGCATGCACGTTTACATCATGCGCCGGCCAAGCCCAAGCCGATTCCTAAACAATTTATATTGGACGAACGCCAGGCTTTAGCTGACTCATTGTCTGATCACTATATTCCTGCACATGAATTAGAAACCGGTGAAGAACTGCTCTATCTGCGCGAAGGCCACGCGCCTGACATTTTAAGCAAACTCAGACGCGGTCATTGGGTGGTGCAAGCAGCGATTGATTTACATGGCTTGATATCCGATGAAGCGAGAGTGTATGTCGCCACTTTTTTGAACGACTGCAAAAAACGTGGGCTACGCTGTGTAAGGATTGTGCACGGCAAAGGTTTGGGATCTCGCAACAAGGAGCCGGTGCTGAAGCATAAGCTGCGCAACTGGCTGGTACAGCGCGATGAAGTCATTGCCTATGCCCAAGCGCGCAAAATTGATGGTGGTAGCGGCGCAGTGATTGTGTTGCTTAAGGCATCATAAGTCGCTGTTAACTCGCTTGGCTAGTAAAGTCACCAAAATCCGCTTCATGCAACAAACGCAGCAAATCCTCACCCCGCAATGACAGTGCATAGCCCAGCACGCCGCTACCAATCACCACAGTCGGATAGTTTTTTACACTGCTGTCCACCAGCACTTTAATACTTTGCGGTAATGCAATCGGCGGTACCGCACCCACAACATAGCCGGTAGCCGCTTGCACCTCAGCAAACTCTGCCATGCGGCATTTGCGTTCATTCAAGTGCTGACGCAATATTGCCCAATCAGCACGTCCACCACCCGCCACAGCCAGTAGTACAAACTGATCGGAAGAGGTTTTAAACAGCACACTGCGCACCACAGATTGGGGGTCTAATCCTTGATTTGAAAGTAGTTCTTCCAGGTTTCGAATCGGTTTTTTATCTTCACTGAGCGGTATTTCTATAATGGTATATGCGATGCCGGCATCTGCCAGCATCTGCGTCACTTGAGAATAGAAGGGAGAATGAATCGTTGTAGTCATGTCAGCCTCTTGTTAAAAAGTCGTGATTACAAACCCAGCTCGCTTAAACCTGGATGATCATCCGGCCTGCGCCCCAGCGGCCAAAAGAATTTGCGTTCGGATTCCTGAATCGGTAAATCATTGATGCTGGCATAACGCAGCTCCATTAAACCATTGGCATCAAACTGCCAGTTTTCATTGCCATATGAACGGTACCACTGCCCTGAGTCATCATGCCATTCATAGGCAAAACGCACCGCAATCCGATTTAAATCAAATGCCCACAATTCTTTAATCAGGCGATATTCCAGCTCTTTATTCCATTTACGGGTCAAAAACTCCACAATCTGCGCACGCCCCTGTGGAAATTCGGCACGATTGCGCCATTGGCTGTCTTCGGTATACACCATGGAAACTCGCTGTGGGTCATGGCTGTTCCAGCCATCTTCTGCCATGCGTACTTTCTGCGCTGCGGTTTCACGGGTAAAAGGCGGTAACGGTGGGCGTGTTTCAGCTTGATTCGTCATCATGGTCTCCGAATTATTTTTAAATGCCTGATTTTAAAATTAAGTAAGATGCTTATTCTTCTCCAAGGAAGCCCCCACTTTGGTGCTTCCAAAGCTGAGCATATAGGCCATTTTTTGCCAGCAGTGTTTTGTGGTCACCCTGCTCGATAATTGCACCCTGATCCAGCACTATCAGTCTGTCCATCGCTGCAATTGTTGAAAGTCGATGCGCAATTGCAATCACGGTTTTGCCTTGCATTAAATCATACAAGCTATCTTGAATCACGGCTTCAACTTCCGAATCCAAAGCACTGGTGGCTTCATCCAGCACCAGTATAGGGGCGTCTTTCAGCATAACACGCGCAATGGCGATGCGCTGACGCTGCCCGCCGGATAGCTTAACCCCACGTTCGCCGACATGCGCATCATAACCGGTGCGACCTTTTGCATCGCGCAAGTTAAGGATAAAGTCATGCGCCTGCGCACGTTTAGCTGCTGCAATCATTTCGGCTTCGCTGGCATCAGGTCGGCCATATAAAATGTTTTCACGCACACTGCGATGCAGCAGTGAAGTATCCTGCGTCACCATACCAATATGCGCACGCAGGCTATTCTGTGTGACTTGGCTGATATCCTGACCATCAATCAAAATCTGCCCACCGTTGATTTCATAAAAGCGCAGCAGAAGATTCACAATACTGGATTTACCGGCGCCGGAACGGCCAACCAAACCCACTTTCTCACCTGGCTGAATTTTGAGTTCAAAATCCTGCAGCAATGGTTTTTGATGATGGTAGGCAAAATTCACCTGGTTAAAATGCACCTGTCCTTCACCTACCACAAGCGGTTTAGCGTCGGCAGCATCCAGCACCTGATGTGGCAATGATAAGGTATTGATGCCATCCTGCACGGTGCCTACCTGTTCATACAGTGATGTCATTTCCCACATCACCCAATGTGACATACCATTGAGCCTGAAGGTCATGGCAAGTGCAGCAGCGACCCCACCCAATCCCACCTCACCCTTGGTCCAGAGCCATATCGCCATTCCACCGCAGCTCAGTATCAGCAGCATATTCAAAAAATGATTGACCACTTCCACCATGGTGACCAGTCGCATCTGTTTGTGCACGTTACCCAAAAACTCATGCATAGCAGTCTGCACGTAGCTAGCCTCGCGCCCGGCATGTGAAAACAGTTTTACCGTGCTGATATTGGTATAAGCATCGGTAATGCGGCCGGTCATCAAAGAGCGGGCATCGGCCTGCATTTGCGAAATTTTGCTCAAGCGTGGCACAAAATAGCGCAACGAGAGTGCATACAGGCTGACCCAAGCCAAAAACGGCAGCATGATATAACGATTAAAACTGCCGACAATCGCTACCATGGTGGCGAAATAAATCACTACATACACCAGAATATCGGCCACGATAAACCACAGGTCACGCACCGCCAGCGCGGTCTGCATGACTTTGGCGGTCACGCGTCCGGCAAATTCATCCTGATAAAAACTCATGCTTTGATTCAGCATCAAACGATGAAAATTCCAACGCAGACGCATCGGGAAATTACCCGCAAGTGTCTGATGTTTAAACAAGGTTTGAAAAGCGATTAATATCGTGCTGAGCAGCAGCAGCACAGCCAGCAACACCAGGTGGCCTTTTTCCTGCTGCCACAACAATTCAGGCTTAATACTGCCAAGCCAGTCAACCGCCTTACCCATTAACGCGAACAACAGGGCCTCAAACGCCCCTGTCGCTGCGGTAAACAAGGTCATGGCTAAAATAAACCAGCGCATATCCTTGGTGCATTCCCAAGCAAAAGACCAGAAATCCTTTGGGGCAGCACTGATTGTTTTTTCCGGGAACGGATTGACCAGATTTTCAAACCAATTAAACATAAAAACCCTAAAATACAGTGCCAAAATACACTGCGTATGAAGCGGTGAAACTTACTAAAACGGCAATATAGTGCAGACCGCTTCTGCAGCAATGCCTTGTTCTCGACCAGTAAATCCCAGCTTTTCTGTTGTGGTCGCTTTAACGTTAATGCTGGACACGGCAACCTCACAATCTGCCGCGATGTTGGCGCACATTTTCGCAGTATGGGGGCTTAACTTGGGTGCTTCGCAAATGACGGTTGCATCAACATTGCCCACAACCCAATGGTTATCTTTAAGCAAGGCCACGACATGGCGCAATAAATGGCGCGAATCAATGCCTTTATAACGCATGTCAGTGGGAGGAAAATGCTTGCCGATATCTCCCAATGCAGCAGCACCAAGCAATGCATCGCAAATCGCGTGCAACAGCACATCCGCATCTGAGTGCCCATCCAAACCTTTGTGGTGTGGAATACCAACCCCGCCAATGATACAAGGACGGCCTTCTACCAATGCATGCACATCAAACCCGTGTCCGATCCTTATCATAGAATATCCTTCTGCATTATCAGTTCCATTAAGGCCAAATCTTGCGGATAAGTCACTTTCATATTGCGCAGCGAACCCATCACCAACTTAGGCTGCAAACCCAAGGCCTCAACCGCCTGCGCCTCGTCAGTGGGCGCGCCATTAAAGGCACTCAAGGCGTCATACAACACCTGAAATCTGAACATCTGCGGTGTCTGCGCCTGCCACAACCCTTCTCTGGGAATGGTATGTGTGACACGTGCATCCGCATTGGCTTGTTTTAACGTATCGGCTAACGGCAGCGCCAGCAAACCGCCAACTTCATCTGTTTCCAGTTCGTCCAGCAAGGTATTCAGCAGTTTATCGGTTAAGCCCGGTCTAGCCGCATCATGAACCAATATCCAGTCATCAGGTTCCAGCTTGAAACGAATGGCATTTAAGGTGTTGAGCACGGTTTGCGCACGTGTTTCACCACCGGTGTAATGCAAATTCAGACGGCTATTGTCATCCAGTGTCAGGCTACGCCAAAAAAAATCACCCGGGCTTAATGCCAAATGAATGCCGGTAATGCGGGAACTGGCAAAAAAGGTTTGTATGCTGTGTGACACCATGGGTTTGCCGTTCAATGGCAAATACTGCTTGGGAATGGCCGTTGCCATGCGATTTCCTGTGCCGGCAGCAGGAATGATAATGTGAAAACGTGCCATGTTTAATGTGAGTCAAGAAGTTCCTAAAGCCTTGATTTTAACATAGGGCAAGTGGGCATTCTGCGTTAGCATCATACTTGCTAGCTGCGTTATTTTAATTAATCAGCGCAGTAAGTTAATTAATATCTGCTGTAAACATTTTTGTCGTAATTTAAGCTAGGATAATGCTAGTAGTTTGAAGCGCTGATACCGATCGTTATCTTCATTGTGCATAGGTCAAAAAATTGCAAATTCCGATAATCCTCAAAACCAGACGCATACAACGTGCCTTGCCTTGGCTGATTCTTGCGGTCGGCCTATCGATTACTTTCAGTGTGCGACAAATAGCACTTCAGGAAAATTATCGATATGTGGAAGATCGCTTTCATTTCCGCGCCAACGAAATGGTTAGCAACCTCGAGTCGCGCTTAACTGGTTATAAGGAGATTCTGCTTGGTGCCAGAGGCCTTTTTATGTCCTCAAATGATGTCAGCCGCGACGAATTCAAAGAATATGTCAAACAGCTGGATTTACCCGAAAACTACCCTGGCATACAAGGCTTGGGATTTTCTCTATA
>Ga0116204_1002316_pt1 | contig 10313 bp, 10 predicted proteins | sample LakKivwa52mmetaG_FD_94481 | JGI IMG/M metagenome (GOLD analysis project Ga0116204, IMG submission 94481) | Anoxic lake water microbial communities from Lake Kivu, Rwanda to study Microbial Dark Matter (Phase II) - Lake Kivu water 52m metaG | ecosystem: Environmental > Aquatic > Freshwater > Lake... | reverse complement strand
ATGATATACATTACGACCTCCGTTTGTCTTGTCCTATGTAATCGGTAATTAGTAAATGGTAATTACCATTTACTAATTACCGATTACATAGGACAAGACAAACGGAGGTCGTAATGTATATCATCGGCGAGAACATTCACATCATTTCGGAAAAAGTGAAGGAAGCATTGAAGAACAAGGACCGTGAGTTCTTCATGGATCTGGCGGTCAAGCAGGTGGAGGCGGGCGCGAAGGCGGTTGACATCAATCTTGGTCCGCGCAAGAAGGATTGGGCGGAGGTCTTCCCATGGATCGTCGAGACAGTCGAATCGGTCGTGGACGTGCCGCTTTCGATTGATACGACCAACGTGGACGGCATGGAAGCCGCTTTGCAGAAGATCACCAAGGCGCAGCCGATTTTGAACTCCACATCCGCCGAGCCAGAACGGTTGGAGAAAGTGCCGCTCCTGGCGAAGAAATACAACGCCAAGGTCATCGCGCTGACGATGCGCTCGGAAGGCATCCCTGTCGAAGCGGATGAGCGCGTGACCATCGCGGTCGAGACGTTGATCCCGCGCATGATGGAGATTGACTTCCCGATGGAGGACCTCATCATTGACCCGCTCGTCCTCACCGTGAGCGGATGCCAGCAATACTGCCCGCACCTCATCGAGACGGTTCGGACTCTGCAATACGCCTGGGACCCCGCTCCCATGATCTCGGTCGGTCTCTCGAACGTGTCGAACGCGGTGCCGAATGAGAATCGTCCGCTCGTCAACCGCGTCTACCTCGCCATGCTGATGGGCGTCGGTCTGCAGATGATGATCGCCAATCCGTTCGACGAAAAGCAGAATGATGTCATTAGATGGATAGAGACAAAGGACACTGGCAATCCGCTCGCAATTGTCTACAATAAGATTGCGGACTGCATCGCCGCGGGCGAAGAGCCGCAGATCGAAGATTTCGACCTATCCGACCCCGAACAGTCCGCGATCTGGAAGACGACGCAGATCCTGCTGAACAAGGTGATCTACGCGGATTCGTATTTGATGAATTAGTTGTAAGACCTGACATGTCTCCGCGAGGAGTTGGTCGGTTGTAGCCTTTGTCCACGCGAAAGTTGTCGAGGGAAAACGGCGCAGAGGAGACATGTCAGGTCTGCGAGAGAAGGAGCAACCATGCCCATCTTCACCCCTGGCAGGCGCTGGCAACCAGCCTATTCCCCATTTAAGAATGAACCCCTCAGCCACAAACTGATGGAGGACCTGGAATACATCATCAAGGGACCACTCTTCGGCTGCCGCATGTGCGGCAACTGCCTGTTGCAGGAGACCGCCTTCATCTGCCCGATGGAGTGTCCGAAGGGACTGCGCAACGGTCCGTGCGGCGGCTCGACGCCCGAACGCTGCTACGTGGACAAGACCCGTCCATGCATCTGGTACAAGATCTACGAACGCGCCCACAAAATGGGACGCGAGGAAAAACTGCTTGAGGTGCTCCCGCCGCTGGATTGGGAAAAAGTCGGCACCGACACGTGGAAGGATGTGGCTGCCGAAGTCAAAAAGAGCGGCACAGGCAAGGTGATGAAGAGCGTCCTGTCCGACGTGGGAGAGAACCGCTGGAAGACCTGGAACCTGATCTTCCGCAATGTGCGCCAGCCCGACTGGTGGCAGGGCGATGACAAATACCACGCTCCCGCATACGCCGAGCCTGTTTCCAATCTCGAGAAAGCGCTCAAGGCTGGAGAATTCGTTGTCGCCTGCGAGATCGCGCCGCCGCTCAGCATGGCCACCAAGAAGTTGATCGAGAATATCAACCTGGTCAAGCCATACGTCACCGCCATCAACTTCACGGACAATGCCTCCGCCACCCCGCGCATGACCTCCTGGGCTTGTTCCAAGTTTGCCATCGAGAATGGGGCGGAACCCGTGCTGCAGATCGCCGCCCGCGACCGCACGCGCGCCAGTTTACAGGGCGAGATCCTCGGCGCCACCGCGATGGGCGTACGCAATGTGTTGTGTGTGACGGGCGATAGTCCCGTGCTCGCGCTGCAGCCGCGCGGGCGCATGGACATCAACGACCTCGACGCCATCCAGATGATCTGGATATTGCGGCGCATGCGCGACGAAGGTCATTACCTCGACGGGCGCGAGATCAAATTCCCGCCGAAGTTCTTCCTCGGCGCGGCGGCTTCCCCGTTTGCCTCCGACCCGAAGTTCCAGGCGCTGCGCGAACACAAGAAGATCAACGCGGGCGCGCAGTTCTTCCAGACCAACCTGGTCTATGATGTGGAGGGGCTGGAAGTCTGGCTGAACGAACTTGCCAAACGGAACATTCTGGACAGGGTCTACATCCTGATCGGCATCACACCGCTCAAGTCCTTCAAGATGGCGAAATACATGCACGAAGAAGTGCCGGGCGTATCCATTCCGTTCAACCTCATGGTACGCATGGAACGCGCTCAAAAAGCAGGCAACGCGCAGGAGGAAGGCGTGCAGATCGCCCTGGAACTGATCGAAAAGATCAAGAGACTCGAAGGTCAGGGTGTGAACGGTTTGCACATTATGCCGGTCGGTTGGGAAGACGTCATCCCGCGCATCGTCACCGAAGGCGGTCTTTTGCCGAAGGGCTTCGAGAAACCCGAACTGGAGAAGATGCCTGCGTAATAGACAGACCTGACATGTCTCCGAGATGAGATGATCAATCATGGCTTTTGTCCGCGAAAAAAGTTTTGATGGGGATGGCGCGGCGAAGACATGTCAGGTCTGAGTCCTTCGCCAAAGGAAGCCAACCACACGCAGCAGCAAGGAGAGATTATGCTTCCTGAACAGATCAAGAATTTCCGCGAAATGGCTACATTGAAAGATGGGGCTTACATCCTCATCCGCCCGATGAACGGCGATGACGAACAGCGCCTGATGGAATTCTATTCCTCCGTCACCGACGACGACATGCGCTACTTCCGTCATTACGTCAAAGACCCGAACATCATCAAGGAGTGGTGCGAGGATCTGGATTACGGAAAAGTCCTGCCCGTCCTGGCTTTGGTGAAGGATCGTGTTGTCGGAAGCGCGTCCCTGCACTTTGGCGAGGGTCCCAAACGTCACATCGCCGAAGTGCGGCTCTTCCTTGCCAGGGATTATCGCAAACGCGGCTTGGGCATGAAGATGATCCGCGCCCTCGTCGAACTGGCGCGCAAGCAGGGTTTGCACATCCTCGTCGCCGAGGTGATGGCGGAGCAGACAAAAGTCGTCAAAGCCTTCGAGCAGCTCGGTTTCGAATCGCAGGCAACCCTCGACGACTACTTCATCTTCCCCGATGGCGAAACGCGCGACGTCGTTCTGATGACGATGTGCCTGCGTTCGAAAACGGATGAATTCTAGGATGTCCCTGCGCCGCGTCATCAGGGCTGCGACAGGGCAGGATGTCCATGCCTGCCACGCCTGTTTTGACTGCGACATCCCGCTTGCAAACGAGATGGATGTTCCGCTGGGAAGCCTCATCCAAATGGTCCTGCAAAACGACGAAGAGGCGCTTCACTGCCGGACCCTGTGGTCTGATCCCGTTTTGGAAGCCTCGCGCGGCGCCTGCAAGCGCGGCATCAACCTCCACGCCGCGATGCTTGCCCTGCGTGAAGAATCAATGAGAAGGAACGGCGCGTAATTGGCGTTTCCCACGCCTGAATATGTGTAGGAGACGTTTTCCCCTGGCACCGCCCGCCAGGGCAGGTGTAACGTCGTTGGATTACAAGGCAAGGATCATACAAACAAAAAAGAAAGAAGGTCACCATGAACACAGAAGAACTTCTTGCAAAAGCCAAGAAGCCTTCAGCAGACGCAATGAAACTGCATCCGTTCTACCGGGGGAAGATCGAAACCAATCTCAAGTGCACCGTCCACAGTTTCGATGATTTTGCCATCTGGTACACGCCCGGCGTTGCCGCGCCGTGCAAAGCCATCCATGCCGACCCTGAACTGGTCTACGAATACACCAACAAGTGGAACACCGTAGCCGTGGTCAGCGATGGGACGCGTGTGCTGGGCTTGGGCGACATCGGACCGAAAGCAGGCTTGCCCGTGATGGAGGGCAAGGCGCTGCTCTACAAATATCTGGGCGGCGTGGATGGCGTACCCATCATGCTCGACACAAAGGACCCGGACGCCATCATCAACACCGTGCTGATGCTCCAGCCCGGCATCGGCGGCGTCAACCTCGAGGACATCTCCCAGCCCAAATGCTTCTACATTCTCGACACCCTGCGCGAAAAGGCGGAGATTCCCATCTGGCACGATGACCAGCAAGGCACAGCCACGGTCACCCTCGCGGGACTCATCAACGCGCTCAAGGTCGTTGGCAAAAAGATGGACGAGGTCAGCATCGCCTTCATCGGCAGCGGCGCGTCGAACGTGGCGTGCTCGCGTCTCATCTTCGGTTGGGGCGCGGATCCCGCCAAGTGCTACATGGTGGACAGCAAGGGCATCCTCGGCAAACATCGCAAGGACATCGAAATGCGCAAAGCCGAGTACAAGGACAAGTGGAAACTGTGCAACATCACCAACGCGCAGGGACGCGAAGGCGACATCCCCGAAGCGATGAAGGATGTGGATGTGGTCATCGGTCTCTCCAAGCCGGGACCGGATGTCATCAAGGCGGAATGGGTCAGGACCATGGCAAAGGACGCGATCGTGTTCGCTTGCGCGAACCCCGTCCCTGAGATCTGGCCCTGGGAGGCAACGGAGGCAGGCGCGGCTGTGGTCGCGACCGGGCGTTCCGACTTCCCGAACCAGGTCAATAATTCCCTCGGCTTCCCCGGCATCTTCCGCGGCACGCTGGATGTGCGCGCGAAAACCATCACTGATGAGATGTGCTTTGCCGCGGCGCAAGCCATGGCGAACCACGTCGGTGACCGCCTCGCCCCGGACTTCATCCTGCCGGGCATGGACGACTGGGAGGTCTTCCCGAAGGAGGCCGCCGCCGTCGCGATGAAAGCCATCGAGCAGGGGCTGGCGCGCATCGAATGCACATACGAGGAGGAATTCCAGCGCGCCTCGAAGATCATCAAACGCTCGCGTGATATGACGAAGCGCATGATGGAGGAAGGCTTCATCCCCGAACCCCCCGCGGATGACGGGGATGGTCCTGAAGTGGATTTGGAAACGGTCAAGTCCGCGTATTAAAAAGCGATCGGGATTCGGAGAACTATCTTCCACTAATCTCCGCCAATCTGCGCGAATGTTTAGGCGATTAGCGAAAATTCGCGTGGATTAGCGGATGAAACAGGAAAGGAGAACGAGATGTACGATCTAATCATCATCGGGGGCGGACCCGCGGGCTTGACCGCCGCGGTCTATGCCATCCGCAAACGCTTGAATGTGTTGTTGCTCTCGAAGGACCTGGGCGGCAAGACCAACTACCGTCTTGCCCTGCCGTGGGTCGAAGAGTATCAGGTCATCAAGGGGCTTGAGGTTGTAAACAAGTTCCGCAACGAGTTGGAGTACCTGGACTTTGCCCGTCACATCGAAGCGGTGGACAAGGTGGAAAAGAAGGACGATCACTTTGTCGTCATCACCAAAAGCGGCGCGGCTTTGGAAGCCAAAGCGGTGATCCTTGCGACGGGGACGCGCCAGGTGCGCATGAACGTGCCGGGCGAAAAGGAATACACGATGAAGGGCTTGTGCTATTCCGCGCTCTCGTACGCGCCGCTGTTCATTGACAAATCCGTTGTGGTCATTGGCGATGAGGAACTCGCGCTGCGCTCGGCGGGCGAACTTTCCATAGTTGCAAAGGAAGTGACGATGGTCTGCGCCAACGACAAGATGTTCGATACGCCGCTTGGCAAAAAATTGCAGGCGGCAGGAAATGTCAAGATCATGAAGGACTGCGAGATCGTGGAGGTGCAGGGAGACGAATACGCCCGCAAGTTAATCCTGAAGGACAAGTCCGGCGAACTCAGGGAATATCCCGCCGACGGCATGTTCGTCGAAAAGGCGCTCACGCCCAACACCGACATGGTCAAGGGACTGGTCGAGCTCGATGCGCAGGGACGCGTTGTCATTGACAGCGCCTGCCACACGAGTGTCCCCGGTCTCTTCGCGGCGGGCGATGTGACCGATAGTTATGCAGAGCAGGTTTTGGTCGCCGTCGGCGAGGGCGCCAAAGCCGCGTTGAGCGCGTACGAATACCTGTTGCCGAGATTGTAGCCGCTGCCAGCGGATCGATCTGCAATATGCGAATTTCGCTTGTGAGGCAGGGCGCATGAAAAGATATTTTGCAATGCCCGGATTGGTGACGATCCTCCTCCTGGTTGCGGGGTGTGAAAGCGCCAGACACGCGCCGCAGGAGACCGACAGCGTTCCAATCGCCCTGCCTCCTCCCATTCATGACGGCGGCATATCCATCGAGCAAGCCCTGTTGGAACGCAGGTCTGTGCGCGAATACGCACCTGCTCCGCTGACGTTAACCGAGATTTCCCAATTGCTTTGGTCCGCGCAGGGAATCACCCATCCCGGCGGATTGCGGACCGCTCCTTCTGCCGGGGCGCTCTATCCATTGGAGGTCTTGCTCGTGGCGGGGGAAGTGACCGATCTCGAGGCTGGAATTTATCGTTACAAGCCGCAGGGACATGAATTGCTTCCCATTCTCGAAGGCGACCGGTGCCGGGAACTGAGCCGCGCCGCGCTGAATCAATCCTCGCTTCAGGATGCCCCGGCTGTGATCGCCATTGCCGGGGTATACGAGCGCACCACGGTCAAATACGGGGAACGAATAAAGAATCTCGCCCGTTATCCAGGCAATGAAAGACCGATGAGTTTTACGATTACGCCAAGAAAGAAAAACTAATTTGAGAATTCTGATGGATTTGAAAGTCTTCATCACCCATCGAGATTCAACCTGCGACGCGGCGGAATTAAAACAAACTCGGCTGGTTGGGTTGCGCTGGCAATTCGGCGGCTTTTCCTTTCAACCAATCAGACAACTTGACAGGCTTGTCTTTGAATGGGTGCGGAAACGCCAGCGCGCCTTTTTGTAAGAGTAATTTATTTCCATCAGGCATGGCATTGTGTTCCAAAACAAAAACGGGAACCCAATTATTTTTGAGAGTCTCTGTCGCGCCCGCCCATGTACCGCCCGTCTCTGCATCAGATGCAACGACAATGGCGTAATCGGCAAGGCAGTAAATCAGACGATTGCGACCCATTGCCGCGCCGACGGAAAATCCTGCATTAGGACTGTACGGCGTGACCAAACATAGATCGCCCCGACTCAACGCTTCTTTCTGGACCTTGACCTGCTTCTCCAAACTATCCGCCAGCACACTGACAGCGGTTCCGCGCGCCTCAAGCGCCGATTCCATGCTGAGCGTATCCACGCCTCTTGCGCCGCCTGAGTACAAGACCTGCCCAGACAGTCCACACGCATTGCCGACAAATTTTGCGCAATCCTGCCCTGCTTCATCCAGATGACGTGAACCAACGACTGCAATGCCAGGTTGACCGAGCAATGCTTTCTCACCTGCATAGAACAAAACAGCGGGCGCGGAATCTTTTAATCGCTGGCGATATTTTTCGGGGTAGTCTTTGTCTGCACGAGTGAAGGCGTAAATACCCAGGTTGTTCAGCCTTTCAAGAACAATTGCCAACGCGCCGCTTCGTTCCAATAAACGCGCGACTCGTGTTGCATGTTCTGTTGATACTTCAAACCTGGTCTGTAACTCTGCTTGCGGGAGATCGAGTAAGTCTGCGGGGCGCAGAGATAATGCTTGCAGTTTTCGCGCCAAAGGATTCCATTCGCGAAGCGTCAACGGTGAAAACTCTGGTTCGGAGGGAAGCCCAAGTTGTGAGCAAAGTAGAAGGAGGGTTTGAGAGTCGGGTGAAATCATGAATTTCTCGCGGTGGCTTGAGCCAGGGTAAACGGATAAACAGGTCCACTGCCATGTGAGCGTAACAACCAGCCCGCCATCGTCAACGTCCAGCCAGAGTCGAGGATATCATCCACCAATAAGACTGGGTTTGGGGATACATCACCTGAAATGCCGAGGGTGTTGATGACATTGTTCGCCTGCATGGAACTGTTTTGCATGGTCTTTTGTTGCGGGGCATCGGACACGCGGATGAGAACAGGCTTGAAGGGAATTCCGATTCGGGTGGATAAACGCTCACAGAAACGGCGAACAAGCTCGGGGTGGCGTCGAGACGGAATCGCAGTCATCCAAACAGGAAAAGGCTCGGGCTTCCAATCCGCTATTAAATGCGCGGCGGCTTCCACCAGATCATCCGAAAAATGATTTTGCTCGTACTTGCCTGTGCGCACAAGCGTGCCCCAACCCGCATCGCCATAATAACATAAGGAGCGCCCCGTTTCGTTGAGAAGTTCGGGCGGGATTTTGCGCTTGTGGTCGGGGAAAATTCCAGAGGGGAGCATGTGACGCGGTGTGATGGAGATGGACGCGCCTTTGAGATAGGCTTCGGCTTCGATAACCAGTTCATGAGAGACTTTGGCGGGCAAACCTTTACCGCGGCAATTCGCGCAGCGCCCGCAGGGTTGAGGATTCGAATCGTCGAGGGCGCGTTGCAGGAATTCCATGAGGCAACCTGTATGCGCCATATATTCCTGCATTTGAGCCTGTTCCGTGCGGCGCTGATTTGTCACATGTTCGATGCGTTCCATGTCAGCCTGCCAGGGATTGGGCGTGCGGAAGTAAATGGTTTTGTGCTTCTCGTATGTTGTGCCGATCGCGCCATCCACTTCGAGAAGTTTGAGCGCCTTATCGAGCATACTGCGGCTGACATTCACGCGTGACAAAATATCGTTGATGGGAAGCCCTTCGGTTTTTTCGAGCGCAACGAGAATTTGATTCATCGTCTCGACGTTGGGAAATGCCGATTGGATAAAGTAGTCCTGAATCTCGTCATCTTCCGCGCCGCTCAACAGGATGCCGTAAGCGCGTTCCACTGCGCGACCTGCCCTCCCAACCTGCTGGTAATACGCCACGACAGAACCGGGACGCTGAAAGTGAATCACAAAACCGATGTCGGGTTTGTCAAACCCCATGCCGAGAGCGACTGTGGCAACCAGAATTTTGACTTCGTTGTTGAGGAAGGCTTGTTCGAGGGCAGGGCGGTCAAGCGACTGGTCATCGCCCGCGTGATAGGCTTCGACCGAAAACCCTTTTTGTTTCAGCCAGCCTGTCACCCGTTCGGTGTCGGGAACGGTGAGGCAATAGACGATGCCGCTGCCAGAAAATTTCGGCAGGTTTTCCACGAGCCACGCGAGGCGTTCACTTTGATTTGCCAGAGTAATGGTTTGCAGGCGCAATGATTCGCGCGTGAGCGTGCCGCGTAATACAAGCAGATCTTCGCCAAGTTGCGCTTGAACATCCGCGACGACACGGTTATTGGCTGTGGCGGTTGTCCCTAAAACAGGCACGCTTTTGGGGAGCAACTTCAAGATGCGCACGATGCGGCGGTAGTCGGGGCGGAAGTCATGTCCCCAATCTGAGATACAGTGCGCTTCGTCTACAACAAACAAGCCAATCCGTCCCGCCATGCTGGGCAAAACGGATTCCAGAAATCGTTCGTTGTTCAATCGTTCTGGTGAAATGAGCAACACATCGAAGGCATTTTCTTTCAACGCCACTTCGACCGAATCCCACTCTTCGCGGTTTGCGCTGTGAATGGTGTGGGCACGAATGCCGATTCGTGCCGCCATTTCGATCTGATTCCGCATCAGTGATAGCAGAGGACTGATCAGGAGAGTTGGTCCTGAGCCTTGTTCACGTAACAACTTTGTAGCCAGAAAATAAACCAGGCTTTTCCCCCAACCCGTGCGCTGGACGACCAATGCGCGTTTTCTGCGGATTGCCACCGCTTCAATCGCCTCCCATTGACCGGAGCGAAAATCCGCATTGTCACCAATCATGGCACGGAGAAGTTTGAGGGCGTGATGTTTGATGTCAGTATTCATAGCTTGATCTGGTTAGGGTCATGTCACTTGCGCAATATGTTTACCCAATTTATGAGCCCATTTCTTAATTGCATGGGATGCAATTTCGGGAAGCCAGCCAGATTCATCTATTCTGCAAGCAGCCATTCTGCAGTGGATCGTATCTGCACTGGGACGCCGTCAATCTCAAATGGTTCCTCGTTGGAGTCCGACAGAATTATGGCGCTTTGTACTTTTACAGCCCCGATCGCATCCTTTAGAGCGCGTACCTCCCGGTCCCGTGTTGTAGATTGAGCCAAGTTCCCGGCAACCTGAATAAGCTGGCGTTGTTCGGGCAAATAGAAATCCACCTCATACCCGCCTGGGGAGGAGAAGTAATGGATCTCCTTTGT
>Ga0116204_1002315_pt1 | contig 10313 bp, 7 predicted proteins | sample LakKivwa52mmetaG_FD_94481 | JGI IMG/M metagenome (GOLD analysis project Ga0116204, IMG submission 94481) | Anoxic lake water microbial communities from Lake Kivu, Rwanda to study Microbial Dark Matter (Phase II) - Lake Kivu water 52m metaG | ecosystem: Environmental > Aquatic > Freshwater > Lake ... | reverse complement strand
TTGAACATCGGTCGGCGGTTCCCGCTGATGCACTTGTCGCTTCGCGACTTCGTACATCAGCGGTTATATCCCATCGCTAGACATGCTTCGCATGTGTCGCGACGGTACATAGCCGCCGACCGTGAAACGAAATGTTTCTGAAGGTAAATGAAGGCACTCATAAACGAGCAAATAGGAGGGGGACGCAGATCCGCCCCTCCTTCTTATCATAAAAAAGTAGGGTCTGCTGCAAAAATGGAGTTGTTCAGCAGACCCTACCTAGCAATGTCTTACCGGGTAGTGCTAAGAAAAGCCATGTACTAATGAATACCCCCTATATATGTTTACTTTTAGTAAGCATATATAGGGGGTATATATCGGAGTGCTTTGTCTGTTTTTGCTGTGCAGAGATTTTATTTTGCAAGGGACTGATAATAACAGTTTGAGAGTGTAAAAAAAAAAAGTTGGGTGTCGGAATCCTTGACATCCAAAAATTCCAAGAGAATACTGCTCGTGGACTCCATAAATCCAATGTCTGTTAGGGTAAACGATTGAGTAAACAAGGGTAGTAATAGAAAGCAATAAAAATAGCCCTAATATGAGTTCAATCTTTTGTTTATAAAATTGAGGTTTTTTTAGAGTGCCTTAAAAGGCAGAAAATCGTGACCAAACCCCTTATGAAATGATGGAATACTTTTGGCACAGTTTGTGCTGATACCAAATTGAACACTTAACAAAGGTTATTTATGAAAAAACTTCTTACCCTAGTTCTTGCTGTAGTAGCAATCTCTCAAGCAACTGTTATTCACTGGTCTTACACTAACAATATAGGTCAAATGGCTGATCCCGTTGGAAACGATATGTACTTCACAGGTAAAGTAGATTTCGTAGAGTATAACAACGCTGTTGGTTCCACTACTGATGCTCTCATTGGTGCATACACTCTTATCGATGTTGCTGCCGATCGTTTTATTATCGCGACCAACAACAACGGTAACACTCTTATTCCTGCTCAAATCCTTCTCGTTGGATTTTTTAACTACGATGTAACTCCTTTTTCTTTGCCTAATCCTGCCACACTTAATAATGTGTCAGTAAATAACAGCATCGGTTCTCTTGCTCTTTCCGAATTCGCATCGGCTGTAGCTCAGTCTCCTAATGCTAGCTATACTTTCTCAAAACAGGGTAATTTTGGTAACGGCCAAATCGCAACAGTTCCAGAACCTGCTACACTAGGTCTCTTTGGAATGGGCCTTTTGGTTATGGGTTTTGCAGCTCTCCGTCGCAAAAAATAAGTCTTTAGGTTTGTATTCCGGTTCGCCGGACATAGTACAAGCTCTTTTCTAAGGTTAATAGTAAAACAGCAGGCTTTGGGCCTGCTGTTTTTTTTTAATTCAAACAATTTACTTTGATTAGACTTAAACTGTTTATTGATCCCTTTATGTAGGCTTTCAACAAAACATAGATTTCCTGATTTTTTTATGGATCCGATCCATTCCTCTCTAATGCCCTTACAGGGATTTGATTTTATTTCATTTGTATATAAATGATTATTCGAGTTTTTTTAATCCTGTTGTATTGAAGAAAAAAACCTTGAACTGGGTACAAGGGAAAATCCACTCTTACTCCTAAGAATATTGGGGATTTCCCTTGTTCAGCAAGCTTTAATTTATGAAGGAGGAGGGGTGGTACTGCGTCCCCCCTCGTATTTGCTCGTTTATGAGTGCCTTCATTTACCTTCAGACACATTTCACTTCACTCGCAAATACCGCACCCCCGCAAGTGTGGTTGACCACAAATCCAAGGTTTTATTCTGCATCCTGTTGCTTTTAAGGAAAAACCCTTGGACTGGGTCCAAGGGAAAGTTCACTTTTACCCCTATGAATATTGGAGATTTCCCTTGTTCAGCCAGCCTTAATTATAAAAAGAAGAGAGCTAGCGACAAAAAACTCTATCTAGACAACCAAGTTTAGAGCAGACCCAGCTTTCCACCATTGAATTTGCTCTTCGTTAAAGCTGTGTGTAAAGGTTATTTGGCTATTACTCCCATCCTCCGCATGAATAATTCCTTTTACAGCTTGTCCAGGAGCAAGCAAAGCAAGGCCGATTAAACTGAGTTTATAGTTTTCTTTAAAGAGATCGTAGTCCGAAGCTTGGGTAAAGCGCAGGGCCAGTACACCTTGTTTTTTAAGATTAGTCTCGTGAATTCGGGCTAAACTCCGGCAAATGACAGCCTTAGCTCCTAAATATCGTGGACTCATGGCCGCATGCTCACGAGAAGAGCCTTCGCCATAATTTTCATCACCGATCACCACCCATCCTATATTATTGGCTTTATAGTACCGGGCAATTTCAGCATAGGTGGCAAGCTTTCCATCTTTGGGATGTAGAGATTTTCCAATTTCACCAGTGAACGCGTTTACCGCGCCTAAAAGCATGTTGTCACTGATTTTATCGAGGTGTCCACGATATTTTAACCAAGGGCCTGCAGGAGAAATGTGATCAGTAGTACATTTTCCTTTGACTTTGGCCAGTACTGGTAATTGGTGGTAGTCTTCTCCATCCCAAGGTTTGAAGGGTTCTAAAAGTTGTAATCTTTCGCTGTTATTTAAAACTTCAACCCGTACCGAGCTTCCATCGGGGATTGGGTTTATAAAACCAGAGTCATCAAATACATATCCTTGGGGAGGTAGAGGTTCACCCGTTGGTGGAGCGAGTTTAAATTGTTTTCCTTCTGAATCAGTGAGAAAATCATGTAAAGGGTTAAAACTCAATTTTCCAGCTAAGGAGAGAGCCATAACAATTTCAGGACTGCTAATAAAAGATAATGTACCCTTGTTTCCATCGTTACGAGCTGGAAAGTTGCGATTAAAAGAGCTAATGATTGAATTGGCTTCACCTGGTGTGACATCGGTGCGCTTCCATTGTCCAATACAAGGGCCACAAGCATTAGACATAACAACAGCACCGGCATCGCGAAGAATTTGTAAATAACCATCTTTCTCGGCTGTTGCATAGACTTGGTCGGAGCCGGGGGTAATTAAAAGTTCAGCATTTGATTTAATGCCCTTACTCAAGGCTTGTTTTGCTAAAGAACTGGCACGAGCGATGTCTTCGTAACTACTGTTTGTGCAGGAACCAATTAGACCTACTTTGACCGGATCGGGATATTGGTTTTGAACCACATCAGTAGCCATTTTCGACAAAGGGCGTGCAAGATCTGGGGAGTGGGGTCCAACGATGTAGGGTTCTAGGGTATCAAGGTTAATTTCGATTATTTGATCATAGTAATTGTGAGGATTGGCATAGACTTCAGGGTCTGCACATAAAAAGTTTTTGTATTGGTCTGCCAAAGTTTTTAGTTCTATTCTACGCGTTGCGGCTAAATAGGCACCCATGGCTGCGTGGTAGGGAAAAACGCTACAGGTGGCTCCAAGTTCTGCTCCCATATTAGTGGCCGTAGCCTGTGCAGTACAGGACAAACTTTCAACACCCGGTCCAAAATATTCGATAACCTTATTGGTTCCCCCTTTAACTGTTAGAAGTTCGAGTAATTTAAGAATGATGTCTTTACCTGATGTCCAGCCATTTAACTTGCCTGTGAGTTTTACCCCAATAATTTTGGGATAAAGGACTTCCCAGGGCATTCCTACGAGTACATCGACTGCATCTGCTCCACCTACACCTATTGCCATCATACCCAGGCCTCCAGCATTGGGTGTATGACTGTCTGTACCGATCATTAGACCACCTGGAAAAGCATAATTTTCGAGGACTATTTGGTGGATAATACCCGATCCAGGTTTCCAGAAACCCATGCCATACTTATTGGCAGCGGTGCAAAGAAAGTTATAGACTTCATGATTGGTATGTTCAGCAGTAGATAAATCTGCCTGGGCACCTTGAAAAGCTTGGATAAGGTGGTCGCAGTGTATGGTTGCGGGAACTGCAACCTGACTTTTTTGAGCTTGCATAAATTGCAGGATGGCCATTTGGGCTGTTGCGTCTTGCATGGCAACGCGATCTGGTTTGAGTAAAACAAAACTTTTACCTCTCTCTAACTGGCCTTGTTGAGGGTTATGTAGATGGCTCCAGATAATTTTTTCGGTAAGAGTAAGGGCAGTACCAAGGGTTTTGCGTGCCTGCTGGTGCGCAACATTAAGATTGGAATAAAGTGCCTGAACATCAACTTGTTGCATTTTTGATCCTTAGCTAGCCTAGATTGTGAAACTTTTAAAGGATAGGGTAAAGTACTTAAGGGAACCTCTAAAAATAGCCCTCGTGGTCACATACTTCGTTACGCTCATCTTCAAATCCTCATTTATTTCCATATAAACTCCGGTGTGGTGCTGCGCTTCCTGCTTCGCACCCTGCGGGCTTGCATTCGCAAGCGTTTTCCGCCCATCCATGGGCAACCAATCATCTTCACGATGCCTCGTCTGTGACCACGATCATCAATTATTAGAGTTTCCCTTAATTTTAATAGACAGAAAAATAAATAAACTCCTCACAAAAAGTTATCTAGTCCTTTAATTTTTGGCAAAAACTTAAATTGGGTGGCAAAAACTTTTGCTCTTCTACAAGCTAGTTAGAGTTTTTTATGAGGGTCAGACACACAAATTAAGTATTTGCTCTTGACCTTTTTGGTGCTGAATGAGGTTTAAATTTACGATTGTTTCTCAAACAGGCATGTATCCGAGTTGTATAAGGTGTCAGGTTTTTACTTGTTAAAAACGGTTAAGTCTTACTTGTTAAAAACAGTTAACTCTTACTTGACTATTGTTGACAGATTAGTAATTTATCCACGCTTGTAAGAAATTTATGGGTCAAACAGATTGAGCCTTTTTTAGGTGAAAAAGTCTAATAGAGTTCAATTATAGATCAAAGGTTGCTTTAATCAGTGGAAATCAAACCCTCTGTCAAGCCACCTAGGCCTATACATAATTTCTTGCAATTGGGCAGTTTTTTAAAAATTTAATGTCTTTGTATCTAGTAACAATGAGCCGAGGTTTCCTACATGATTGAAGTTCAATCCCTAACCAAGCGCTACGGAGATGTATTGGCAGTCGATAACATTTCCTTTTCCATTAAAAAAGGCGAGGTAGTTGGTCTTTTGGGCCCTAATGGTGCCGGAAAATCAACAACATTAAAAATCCTGACCACCTTTTTGCCAGCAAGTTCAGGGCAGGTTTCTCTCAACGGATTCGATGTTTTTACGCACTCTCTGCAAGTCCGTCAATCTATTGGTTATTTACCCGAAAGCTGTCCTTTATATACAGATATGGAAGTCAAATCTTACCTAAATTTTTGTGCCGAAGCCCGGGGTTTAGTAGGTGCAGCAAAAGTATCGGCAATAAGCAGGGTCTTGGGAGATTGTGGTCTCACTAAGGTTTCTTATCGCGTTATAGCACACCTTTCTAAGGGCTTTCGTCAACGGGTGGGTTTGGCACAGGCTCTTTTGCACAATCCGTCCATACTCATTCTCGATGAACCTACATCTGGCTTAGATCCCAATCAAATAAGAGATATTTTGCAGCTGATTCACAATTTAGGTGCAGAAAAAACTGTCATCCATTCGACGCATATACTTAGCGAAGTTGAAAAAACCAGTAATCGGGTTCTCATTATCAATCAAGGCAAAATAGTAGGTCAAGGAGAACCTCGTGTCCTTATGGAACAAGGGCAGGGGCAGGTTATTCATGCCACTATAAAAGGAGATCAAGCTCAGGGGGCCCTCAGCCAATTACCTTTTGTATCCTCAGTTCAACTTATCCGAGAGCTTGAACCTCAATTAGCACAGTATGCCATCCAAATCAACCAAGCCGGAAAAGGCGCGCCAGATATTTTTCAGCTCTGTGTGCAACAAGGATACACCTTGCACGAACTCCGCACCGAAACGGCATCTCTCGAGGATGTATTTGCTAAGCTCACTCAAAATGTATCCCCTAATGTATCAACAGAAGGAACCTCAGTATGAAAAATATTTGGGTCGTTGCTAAAAAAGAACTTATTTCCTACCTCACCTCTCCGGTGGGCTATGTATTTATGATTTTTTTCACGCTGGTTTCAAATGGATTTTTTTTAATTCTCCAAGATTTTTTCCGTCAGGGTCAGTTAAACATGCGGGGTTATTTTGGGGTTTTACCCTGGATTTTTCTTTTCTTTGTTCCTGCGATCACTATGCGGCTTTGGAGTGAAGAAAAAAAATTAGGTACCGTTGAACTCCTACTCACCTTACCCCTAACCGATGGTCAAGTTATTCTTGGAAAGTTCTGTGCAAGTTTAATATTCCTTCTTATTACCTTGAGTTGCAGTTTTACTTTGCCCATCAGTCTGCTTATCATGGGGAGTCCCGATGTAGGCGTAATTGTGGGCTCTTATATCGGAACAGCGCTTATGGGAGCTGCATACTTATCCATTGGTTTGTATTTCAGCAGTAAAACAGATAATCAGGTAATCGCCTTTATCTATTCCTTGGTGGCAATTTTTGTATTGCTTCTCGTAGGTATAATACCCTCGTATATCAATCAACTGGGGCCATTAGTCTATATATGCGAGTACCTAAGTTTACTTACCCATTTTAACAATATTGCCCGTGGAGTTATCGATAGCCGAGATGTTCTTTACTACTTGTCCATAATCGTTCTCTTCTTATTCCTCAACCGTAAAAATATAGAGGCACGCAAATGGCGTTAAATCTACGATCCCGCAAATTTTCCAGCGAAACTAATTCGCTTCTTTCTTTGCTTGTGGTTCTCACCACTTTAATAATTCTTGCCTTCCTTAGTGAAAATTATTTTCATTTTCGACTCGATTTAACTGAGTCAAAAGAATACACGCTCAATAAGGCCTCTGTTCAAACTTTGTCAAACCTTCCCGATCCTGTAAAAATAAAGGTGGTCATATCTTCAGAACTTCCCACACAATTTGTCCAAATAAAAACACGAGTAACCGATTTACTCAATGAATTTGAAGCTAGTGCCAAAGGTAAAGTTGAGGTTGAACTTCTCAACCCCGGTCTCAACGAAGACAATAAAAAACAAGCCTTACAGCTCGGTATTCAAGAAGTGCAAATGCAAGAGCAATCCCGGCAAGGTGTTGAAGTCAAAAAAGGCTTTTTTGGTTTAGCTCTCACTTACGGTGATAAAAAAGAAGTCATTCCCATTTTAGCCAATATTGAAAATTTCGAATATGACCTTATTGTCAAAATCAAAAAACTGACAGGACAAATTAAAACCCTAGCTGTTTTTGAAGGTGGACCTGGCCGTCAATTCTCATTTTCTCTACCAGGTAATCCTCCGCAAACACGCATTGGCTTTAATGACAATTTTCCGGCTACCAAAACAGAACTCGAGAAATTATATAACATCCAAAACACCGATTTAAGCAATCCACTCGATACAAACATAGATCTTCTTATGGTTGTAGCACCTACTCAAATGACCGAAGTGGAAAAGTTCCATTTGGATCAATTTGTCATGCGGGGAAAATCTGTCTTGTTTATGACACCAGGAATCAATGTCAGTCTGGCTATGGGATTACAAGCGAGTCCAGCACAAAATGGCTATGAAGATTTACTTAAAACTTATGGCCTGGGAGTGCAACCAAATGTCATACTTGAGGATCGCCAATTTCAAGATGTCCCCTTTGGTGGTTCCTTTTTTCCTGTACCTTATCCCTACTGGATAGTAGTCGCCGGAAAAGGGTTATCAAACAAATCAGCGATCACTAGTAACTTAGGAGCATTAGCTTTGCCTTGGACCAGTTCAATTGAGGTCGACCCTTCTGATAAATCTATTGAAGTTTTGGCTACAAGTACTCCTGGTTCTTGGTCTGAGCAGGGTAATTTTAATCTGGCGCCTCGTGAGCTTGGTCAATATGTACCCGTAGCCCAAAAAACTCATCCTCTGGCTGTCATCAAAACCGGTACTTTCAAATCGGCCTTTGCCACCCAGGTTCCCAGCGATACACTTCTGCGACCCTACTTAACTTCGCTACTGACCCAATCACAAAAAGAGAGTCGCATTCTACTTATCGGTAATGTCCTTTTTGCTACCGATTTTTATCTTAGCCTTATGCGAACAGCACCCAACATGGGCTTTTTACTCAATGCTGTCGATCAATTGGCATTGGGTCCCGAGCTTATAAAAATTCGTTCACGCACACTTGAAAATCGCACTATCCCCGAAAGTTTTAAAGAAAAAAAGATTTGGGTTGTGTTGGCTAACATGTTAACTGCACCCTTTATCTTACTTGGTATTGGTATTTTTTTAGGAATTCGTAGAAAAAACAGGGACGCTCAAACATGAAAAAAAACTTATTACTCCTCACGGTTTGTTTATCCGTTCTTATTGGTCTGGTTTTGTTTAAAAATAAACTTGCGCAAGAGTCCGGATCTGTAAAACCTGCTTATGCCGCGGAACTGTTTGATCGGGTTTTCCAAATCAAAATTTCAGGTGCGGGGGAAGCAGTTACTTTAGTTAAAAAGGGTCAAGAATGGACCGTCCTACCCCTAGGGTTTATGGCGGACACAGCAAAAATCAATGAAATTTTACCCGCATTACGGGGACTTTTGGCCAGTGATATCGTATCACGAAACCCTCAACGCCTCGGCGAGTACGGTCTTGATTCTCTTACAGCCCGTAATGTTATCCTTCTGGATAATAATATGCAAGAACTCGCTAACCTATATATAGGTAAACACTCAACTATTGATTTCAATTCTACTTTTTGGAAACAAAAAGGAAATGATGATGTTTTTCGGACACCAGGAAGTTTTTCTTATTCCTTTGCAGGAAATTCCGACCGCTGGTATATACGAAAGCTTTACGCCTTTGAGAAAACTGATATAAATCAACTCCAAGTAGCCTGGAAAGATTCCACGGGTAAAATGCAAAAATTTACTTTGACCTCCCGCGGAAATGATGATTGGGATATGATCGAGCCTAAACTTGGGAAAGTGAGGCCAGGTAAGGTAAATGTGATGGCTGCTCGCTTTAACACAATTACGGTTGATAATTTCTTGCCACCTGATAGCTCTGTGGCCATCGGCGATACGCTTGACCTATACATTAAGGCTACCCTCAATTCCGGTAAAATTCATGAAATAAAATCGCGTAAAATTGAAACGGAATATTATCTTGCACATCCCACCCAACCCGTACAAATAAAGCTTGAGGGCTGGCGTTTAAATGTCTTCAATGAGTACCCCGATTCACTTTGGTCACCCCCGGACAGCCTTGTTGCAACCGATTCTTCTACAAAAAAAACAGGTAAATAATCTGGCAAACATGAAAAGACCCCTCGGTTTAGAGGTTTGTAGAGTTTTATAGTGCTTTAATACCTATCTGCCTTGTGAGGATATGAAGGCTATAAGGTTTAAAGATTTCAATTACTCAGCAGACCCCAAAAATTGCAAATACTTTTAGGGTACTCTTGTTCCTTTATTTTTATCTCTTGTCAGGGTAGGGGGGAGTTCTATTTCTCCAATTTTATTCTGCCATATTTTCAGCAGTTGCTCAGAACTTATTTTAATACCTAGGGTTTCAGCCAGTGATGTTAAAAATTTCCTATGCGAGCGCTTATCTCGATAGTCAGGTTGTTTATTGGGTAGGGTGAGGTAGCGTTCCGCCTCTGCCACTACTGAATTGAGTATTATAGAGCAGGAATAATGAACTAAACTGGCCTTAATTCGCAAAGAAGATCCAACAATTTTTTTGTTTGCATAGGTCAGGTCACCCGATCCTAAAATATCAAGAGAGATTCCAAAAATTGAATGGAGGGTGTTTTTTACCCAACATGTTCCCAGGTCTAAGGCATTCTTTACATCCCAATTCCGGTCATTGGGCCAGGCCAAGGCTAAGCAAAGAGTATTTGAATTTAGATACACTGTACCCCCTCCACCTTGTCTGATAATTAAGGGAATTTGATCCTGTTCCACTTTTTGTTGATGTACATGTTCTTTGGGAACTGCTGCACGAGAAAGAACAATACAGGGTTGTTGGGGGACCCACCAGACTAATCCAGTTTTTAATTCGAGGATAAGTTGATCGCCAGGTACAAAAACCAATTGTCGTGGATCTTGAAGTCCAATCACATCCAAATTTAGTCATCCCCCGATATTTGGTTTAATTTCCCGTCAGACTAGGCTGAGCAAACATAGTCATTTTTTCAGAATATAAATTACGCCTTATGCTCACCTCAAGTTCTCCCCAGATTCAAGCCAAAGCTGTTGGTAAAATTCCCTCAGGGCTTCTTTTGTTGTCTTCACGAGGCACAAAGTCAGATTACAGTGACAGTCATGTCTTATTAGTCTCCTGGGTTCAACAAGTTTC
>Ga0116204_1002313_pt1 | contig 10318 bp, 13 predicted proteins | sample LakKivwa52mmetaG_FD_94481 | JGI IMG/M metagenome (GOLD analysis project Ga0116204, IMG submission 94481) | Anoxic lake water microbial communities from Lake Kivu, Rwanda to study Microbial Dark Matter (Phase II) - Lake Kivu water 52m metaG | ecosystem: Environmental > Aquatic > Freshwater > Lake... | reverse complement strand
CTCCCACTGGGAATGCCAGCGCCGCGTTGATCTCTGCGGTATGGGTGCAGGCAGGCGCACGTGTCCTGCCGCAAGCATAGTCAGGTGATGGCATGAGGATCAACCTGTCAACCCTGTATGCGGGTCCGCGTGGCAGCTTTGGACCGGGTGTTTGTGATGTTCCTGCAGATATTGGACAGGAACTGATTGAGGCGGGCGTAGCAATTCCGGTCAAGATGGAAACTCGCGTGAAACCGCAGAGTGAGGGAACCCCATGTACCACCCGTGGACGTGGCCGGTCTGCTTCCAAGGCTGAACCCAAGGATGATGCGTCCTCTGACGAAGAAGTCGTGTCTGACGAGGAAGAAGCCAAAGGTTAAGGAATAGCGGGCGAACTGGCCGCCCGTTTACCACGTGGGTCAGGTTGACCACCTTCCCAACCTGACCCACACCCCGAGAGTCTATGAACCTGACCGTCATTACCCCACCTGAAGAAGAGCCTGTTTCTGTAGAAACGGCGAAGCAGCACATGCGTGTGGATCACAGCGCAGATGATGCGTTGATTGAAACGTACCTGAAAGCTGCACGTGAGTATGGGGAAGGATTGGCGCGTCGTGCTTTTGTGACCCAAACCCTGCGGCTGGTAGTTGACACCTGGCCTGCGGTTCTGAAACTGCCAAGGCCACCATTGCAATCGGTGGCGTCGGTAACCTACCTGGACCGCGATGGCGTAACACATGAGTGGACTGACTTTACTGTGGACAATCGCAGTGAGCCCGGCCGGGTGATTTTTACTGCCACCCCAAACGCATTGTTGGCAGAGTCTGGAGCCATCTCGGTTGAGTTTGTTGCAGGGTATGGAGCAGCAGCAGATGTCCCTAGCGGTTTTGTGCAGGCAATTTTGCTGACAGCAACACACTGGTACGAAAATCGTGAAGCGGCGATGGATATCCCATCAGGTGCAAAGGCTCTTTATATGGCAAATCGCGGGAGCTGGTTCTAATGGACTTGAACATCACGATGGGTGACCTGCGCGATCGCATCACCTTCCAATCACCGACTATCAGCAAGAGTCCTGGCGGGGGGCAGGTGACAGCATATGCCAATGTCGCGTCGAACCCAAATGTCTGGGCGTTGGTGGTTTATGACCACGGGCAGACCATCGTTATAAACGAAGCAGAAAAAGCAGAGCAGCGTGCAACGGTGACAATCCGTTACCGCATCGATGTGTCTGATAAATGGCAGGTGCTGATCGATGGAAATCCGTGGAAGATTATCAGCCCGCCTGACCATGTGCGTGGAAAGAACCGCTGGACCGTCTTTCGTGTCGAGCGTGTGACAGGGACGGTCTGATGAAAGGTGAACTTTCATTCAAAGGTTTGGAAGAATGGATGGAAGATCTGGTTGCTGCAGGTGAAAGCGTGGATGATGCGGTCACAGAGTTGCTGGGTGAAACTCCACCTTTCATCGAAGAAGAACTGGTCGCGCAGCTGAAAAAGACTTCAGAGGCGTATACAGGCGAAACAGCATCCACCATCCAAGTCAGTGGAGTCCAACAGGCAGGCAATTATCTGTTTGTAGACGCGACGGTGGGTGGCAAAGAGGCTCCCCAGGCAGTTTACAAGGAATATGGCACGTCCCGCCAAGTTGCTGAGCCGTTCGTACGTCCGACCTTTCGTGGTCATCGGCTGAAGAACAAACTCAAGGAAGGCATGAAGAGCATTATGCAAAGGTTCGGTCTATCCAAATGACGACCATCTTTGAACGAGTTGAGACTGCCTTGGGCACCATCAGTCCTGCTGTACCGTTTGCGCTATCGCCCTATAAAGGCGACCTGCCCAGCGCGTACATTGTGCATCAGTTGATCAACTCGCATCCAGAGCAACATGCCGATAACGAAGAAACAGAACGGTCATATACCGTCCAAGTCACGCTGTGGGACAAAGCAGGCATCCCATCCATAACCAGTGTGGACGCTGCCATGAAGGCGGCAAATTTAGAAAAAAGCGACGTGCGCCAGATTTCGCAGGATCCACAGACACATCACTACGGGCTGGCGGTCGAATATGTATATTTTGAAACACAGGAGTGATACCCATGACAAAACAATATAGTGTTGTTGGAGTCGATCGAGCATATTATGCGCTGGTCACTCAGGACGACAAAAACGGCTATGTGGTTGGTACGCCCAAACAGTTGACCCAGGCGATGGAGCTCAAAGGCACCACTGAAGTGTCGCGTGAAGATCAATATGCGGACAATGCACTGCATGACGCCGCACTGGCGGAAGGCCCCACCACCTTTGAAATGATCGGACCCAACATTGCCGAGGAGATCATTGCAGAATTGCTTGGTGAGGTCTACGACACTGCCAGTGGCCGCATTTTTGATGATGCAGATGCCACGCAGGTCGTTTATTTTGCATTTGGCTACCGCTTCAAAAAGCGGAATGGTAAATACCGCTATCGCTGGTATCTGAAATGCCAGGCTGAAAAGCCAGGTGAGGAGGCTGTCTCTGAGAGCCCCACTCCGAACCTGAAGCCATCCACCCTGAAGATTTCTGCATACAAAACGATCTTCGAATTCGACCTTCTCGGCGATGGATCGCGGATGAGTGGCGTAAAGCGTGTGCGTGGAGATGAAGATCTTCCCGACTTCGATCCGTCTACCTGGTTTGATGCCGTGCAGATCCCTGTGGCTGGTACTCCAGATGCATTCACTGTTTCTTCAAGCCCGGCCGATGGAGCAATTGACGTGTTGGTCGAGGCAAACATCGTGCTTACCTTTAGCAATGCCCTGGCTGGCGGACGCGAGGCTGGTATTGCGCTGGTCAATGCGGATACACAAGCGCCAGTTGCTGTCGCTCGCACAATCAATGATGCACGCAAGATCGTTACGCTCAACCCATCCTCCGATCTGAGCGCTACCACTGATTATCTGGTCGTTGTTCACGATGTAGTGGACATTCACGGTCAGGCATTGGCAAATACGGTGATCAGCTTCACCACAGAGGCATAAATCAACAGCGGCAGCCGTTGTGGAACGGCTGCCGCTGACAGGAAGGATTCAACCATGACAGAATTATTAAATCTCAAATTGTACGGGCCGAATGATGAAGTGTCGCGTGAATTGACCCGCTCAATCATTCCTTGGGGGATTCTGGAGAAGGCAATTGACTTGCAAGAGCAGTTCCAGGATATGAAGGTCGATGCGCAAGGTAATCCTCAAAATATCTCGCGTGAAAAAATCGCTTCACTCACGGAATTTGTGATCTTTGTATTCGATGACCAGGTCACTGCCGATGAACTGAAGCGGTATGCCAGCCTGGGCGATATGTTTGCCGTTTACACGCAAATATTTGCTATGGTCACAAAGGTCATGGAGAAAAACCCTATTACAGCCCTGACGCCGACGGACAAGAGTCTGAATACGGTGAGGCAGGGCAAGAAACGAAAAAGATAAACAACTGGGCACGCAGGATCAAGTACACCTTGCTGGAAATGGGCAAGCTTGGAAGCATGCGTGAAATTGAATTAACAGATATGCGGAGCGTGCTGCACTTCATGATCGAATATCCGATCTTCAAAAATGAAGATGTGCATCAAGCCTACGTTGTCTTTGGCGATGAAACGAATTTTGCATAATGACCGAAGCTGCTGAAAAACTCTCTGGAAGACTAGGAATAGACACCACCGATTTCAAAACGGGTATCCGTGAAGCGAATCGGGAACTTCGTGTTTTGGAGAGTTCCTTCAAAGCGAGTGCTGCCTCGCTTGGAGATTGGTCAAAGGATGCCGCAGGGCTGGAGATGCGTATTAAGTCGCTAACCAGCCAAATTGAGATACAAAGGCTCAAGGTAGCAGCGCTGCAGGAAAATTACGAAAAGATTGCCCGTGAACAGGGTGAGAATAGCAAGGCTGCCAAGGAAGCCCAGATTGCCTGGAACAAACAAGCAGAAGTTCTTGGCAAGATGGAGAGGGAGCTGGGGCAAACTGAGAAAGCGTTGGTTGATGTAACCAACGAAACAAAAGATGCTGAAAGCGCAACGAATAAACTCGGCAGGTCGCAAGATAAAACGACTGGTTCGACCAGTCGCATGTCCCTAGCTCTTGGTGGCCTTGGAAAGATGGCTGGCGCTACTGTTGGTGCGTTGGCAAATCTCACTAGGCGGGTGGCCAGCATGGCTGTTGGTCTTGCGGTAAGTGCTGCCAAAATAGCAGCTGCAACAGCAGTGGCAACAGGTGAGTTGCTTGCCTCCACAATTGGACCCGCATCCGATCTAAACGAAACCCTGTCGAAATCAGAGGTTGTCTTCGCCAGCATGTCGGAAGCTGTGATCAAGAATTCAAAGGCAGCTGCCACCGAGATGGGTATTGGTCAAAAAGCCTATCTCGATTATGCCTCTGCGATCGGTGCAGCGCTTACCGCTGGCGGTATGGGTATTCAGGATGCAACCAGGCTCTCAGAACGTGCCGTCGAACATTTTGCAGACCTGGCAAGTTTCCACAATGCTGAAGTGCAAGATGTAGCTGAGTCTTGGCAATCAGCGATCCGTGGCTCGTATGAACCGATCCAGAAATACTTCCCGTTCATCACGAACGAATACCTCAAAACGTATGGGACAGCAAAAGGTTTGATTGATGAGAATACTCAAACCCTGACAGCCAACCAACGCGCCATTATTCTCAATGCCATTGCCTTGGATAGTAAGCTCAACCCTGCACTGGGCGATTTTGCGCGTACATCAGATGGTTTATCGAACCAGCAGCGCATTCTGGCTGCTCAGGTTGAGAATGCCAAGACAAAGATAGGGTCCGGCTTGTTGCCGGTGGTGACCAAACTTGTAACTGCGCTCAATATGTTTCTGGCAAGCGAAACAGCACAAGCTGGTTTAGATAAGATCAAAACTACGCTTGAAGGGTTTGGTAACACACTGGGCACGTTGCTGGATTCATTTGAGGGTAAGGATTTTGATCTGGCTACCTTCATCGGTGGTTTGTTTGGGGGACTGGACACAAAGTTAAACCTCGTCGATTTTGGTTTAAATATCGTCAACTCCATTGTTGACTCAATCATCGCCAGTGTTCCGAATATCCTCCCTGCTGCACTTGGGATCCTGCAAAAGTTGGTCGAATTCCTTACGCAGGGCTTGCCAGCTTTGGTGACAACTGCCATACCCATGCTGCTCTCGCTGATCACAGGCATTGTGGAAGCGTTGCCAATGCTCGTGGATGCTGCACTCCAGATCATACTTGCACTGGCAAATGGTTTGACGCTGGCATTACCGACGCTCCTGCCAACCATTGTGGGTGTCATTCTACAGATCGTGATGACGTTGCTGGAAAATCTGCCGATGATTATCGATGCTGCTTTGCAGCTGATCCTCGCGCTGGCTCGTGGCTTGATCGCCGCTTTACCTGTATTGTTGCCGATGATCCCCAAGATTGTCGAGGCAATATTAAAAGCGCTTGTACAGGCGCTTCCAATGTTGTTGATTGCTGCTATGGAACTGATCAAGATGCTGGTCTTTGGCATTCGTGATAATTTCCCGGTTCTATTTGACGCAGTTGTACAACTGATTAAAGTGCTGTTCAATTGGATGATCAGCGATATGCCTAAGATGTTCCAAACTGCCGGGAAGGCACTGATTACTGGTATTTGGCAGGGCATCAAGGAAAACATGCAGTGGCTGAAGGAAAACTTCGTCGGTGCGGTCATGAGCATGGTTGGATCCGTCAAAAAGGCGCTGGGAATCAATTCCCCGGCCACGTATCTGGCAGATGAAGTTGGTGAACACATGCCAACTGGGATTGGACAAGGCTTCGATAAGTCCATGCCCAAGATACGTCAGCACCTTGTGCGCTCCATGCTGGGACTGGCGAATGATCTCAAGACCACGATTGAAGTTCCCAAGGCGCTCACGGGTGGGGCTTCATTGGCCACAGTTGCAGCGGGAGCATCAGTCTCCATTGGCGATATTTACGTGGACGCACGTGGCGCCAAGGATCCCAAGTCTGTTGGCAATGCAGTGGGTGATTCATTGATTCATACTCTGCGATCAAAGGGAGTGATCTAATGCGAGCGCTGCGCTTTTTACAGTTCATGAGCATGCTGATCCTGACACCATTGTGGATTGTCCTCACTGCGGTGATGGCATTCCTAGATGTGGATTGGACATGGAAACTGATCGGCGATATGGCTGAAAGGGCTGGGTATCACCGCCATGTATAGACTCATACGATTTGGGCAGGTCGAGCTCGAACACTACAACCAGGTGGACGTCATAGGGTCCGGCGCTACGCCGACCGCTTATCAGATGTTGCCTGAGGGTGGCGCACTTGACCTGTTCGGCAGCCTGCAGAAACACCCTGGCACCGTTGAGCGGTCAAAAACCCTGCGTTTGCGTGGAACATCCGAGCAGGAGATCGAGCAGGCGTACTTCGGACTGCTTGCTCTACGCGGCACACGTCAGCGTTTGTATCGCCGCACAACTACAGGTGATATCCATTGGATTTATGCGCGACTGGTGGAGGTTGCTGCTGTTCGAAGCTATGAGCAGACCAAATACCGCACAGTTCAGGACGTTGAATTGCGCTTTGTTACGCAAGAGGCATTCTGGCATGGTGACCTTGGTGGCGCGTGGTATTTCGATAGTGGTGAGAAATTTGATGATGGTCTTGCGTTTGATAGTAGCCAAACATATGACCTTGTCAGTTCTCCCACAGTATTCACGATCTCGATCGGTGAGGATGCAGGGCGGACCGCTACTCGGGCTGCATTGCTGCGTGTCACTGCGGGATCATCAGCCATCACTTCGATCAGTATTGTCCGCAGTGGGGGAGAGTCTCTCACGTTTGGTGGCACGATCGCAGCAGGTGAAGACCTGCTCATCAATACAGGCACGATGCAAGTCACCAATGATGGTGTCGATGCCTACAACGACCTCACGTTATCGCCGACCGCCAACCTCGCTTCATGGTTTGCACTTGAGCCTGGGGATAACGAGATCACTGTCACCCTCAGTGGTGGAGGAACAGGCTCGACAATTGATTTCAGCTATTACGAGGCTTGGTTCTAATGGTTAGTAACTTTTGGGTTGATATCGAGAATGGCAGCAGTGCCCGTGTTGGTGCAGGCCCGCTGCGAGCTTCGCAGTTCAGCTATCGTTCTCGCTTGTCTGCAAGCGGCGATTTTACGTTTATTGTCTCGGCGGCAGACCCCAACCTGGCTGCGCTTGCCGAGAAAAGAGTGGCAGTATGCAGGTATGTTGACCGAAACGGCGACATGCAGACCTTTGGTAGTGGCGTCATCGACAAGGTCACACGCACGATTGCAGATGATGGCAGTATGGTCATTACGGTGTCTGGCAATGCCCTGGTACGGGAATTGTCATATCGCTCGGTTGGCTTGCTCGACCTGTCTGGCATAGGTGGTGCAGGAGTCCTCGATGCTCCCGATCAAATTATGGCGTTCGCGCCTGCTGGCTGGTCGATTGATAGCGGAGAGACTGCAACCAGCGTGTATGCAGGTTTCGATGGAGAGTCTGTGCTTCATGCCCTGACCCGAGTGGGGGAGCACATCGGTGAGCACTGGCGGCTTGGTACGGGCCGCAGCGTGGAGTGGTTGGGACCCGCCTCTGTTTTTATCGCGTCAGGGGTGCGAGCTGTGCAGCATGTCAACGATCCTGTTTCTGCGGAAACGGTCGGGAATATTGCCTTGATCACTACCCTCGAGGAGGAGAGTGATGCAGCTGACCTGATCACTCGAGTTATCCCGCGTGGATCGGGCAACGGTGGTGTGGTGCTCACACTGGCACCCGCAACAGACACAGCCCCCAGTGGCTACACCCTGGACTTGGTCAATAACTATGTCAAGCGGGATGATGCAGAAGCTACCTATGGGCGTATCGAGCGCGTGCTTGATTATAAAGAGATAGGACCCATCAGCAACACCACGCCAGATGTGCAGGCAGCTGCCAATATGCTGCTGCAGGCCTCAGTGGAGCATTTGAGGCGCTATGGATCGCCGCAGAAGTTTTACCGTGTGGGATTGGCGAACGTCAATCAGGTGCTGAAGCCAGGCACAAGCCTGCACTGTGTATATCGCAGCCTGTTGGACGGGCACGTGGTCTACGACCTCGATGCAGAGTTCAATCTTCTTGAGGTCGATAGTCAGATATCGGAGATGGGCATCGAGACAACCTCTGTGTTGATCTCCACCATTGACCGCCTGCCCCAATCTGACTCAGAGTATCTGGCGCAGCAGGCTATGCAAGCAAGAGTCTTGAGCGCACACCAGCAGCTTGGCGCCAGTGTGGATACATTTACCTATCGCGACGAACTGGATAACAGCAAGGGTGCATCCTTCCGCTGTTGGCTTGGTGATGAGTACACATCTATCCAGCGAGCTGTAATGCGTTTTCGTATTCAGCCGCTTCGAAGCACGGTCAAGAGTGTGGCGGGTCAAAGTACCACTACATCCAGTGGCGGTGGATCAACCAGCGGGAGTGGTGGCGCAGCTACGCCAACAACAAACGCCACCCCGCACGGACATGCAATATCTGTGATCAATGGCGTTGTTGGTAAACAAGTTTATTTCGACGGTTTGTTCTTCAGGTCGGCCGCAGCAACGGGAACCGCGCAAACGCAAACGGAATTGCCTGCTGGCGGTCATACTCATAACGTATCCGTGCCTGCACACACACACACCACGCCAAATCATACTCATGATCTAACGCCAAATATAACGATGGCGCATGGCATCTACGAAGAGTCGTCTGGTAACACGCTGGCATTGAGTAATCTGGTAATCAAACTTAACGGTGGCGCAGATCTGCGTGCAAGTGCCGTCAGCCTCGGGGAAGGATGGTACGAGATCGACATCACAGACGAGCTGGTTGATTCGGTTTTCAGGCCGAGCCAGGAAAACAACGAAATTGCAATCACAACTGCTGTGGCCAAAACCGCACGGATCGAAGCACAGATCACGATCCGCGGTGTGGTGCAGGCGGTTGCTTATGGATAAGGAGTTGCTATGAAAAAAGTATCACTGAAAGTATTGTTAATTCTATTCTTTGCCTTGGCATTATCAGCATGTTTGCCAAAAGGCGATACCTGCCAGAGTATCGAGGTGCAAACACGCATCGAGGTCTACACTGAAGCCGCCCAGGCTACCAATTACATTGCCGACCTGCAGCCTGGTGATATTTTGTATATCTGCGGAGAATAATTATGACGACAAATCATCACACACCCATCCCGTCCAGCCCGCCGCAGCCTGCCAATGCAGCAACGGTCAATGGACCGCTTGGGGAACTGGATGCCCAACTCACTAATCATGAAGCCCGCATTGTAGTGCTTGAAGGCGATTCGCCAGATTACAACGGCAATGCAGCTGAATTCCTGAATGGTCAGGGTAATTTTGCTGTGCCTGCAGGGACGGGCGATACTAATGGCCATGTTATCCAGGAGGAGGGCGTAGATCTGCCGCAGCGTGCTAAGCTAAATTTCATTGGTGGTGGTGTCACTGTCACGGATGAGCTTGGTGGGACACAGGTGCAAATCGATGGGGGATCCATCGAAGATGGAGACAAAGGTGACATCACAGTTTCAGGCAGCGGTGCAACTTGGACAATCAACAATGGTGCGGTGTCTGCAGCCAAACTTGGTGATTCAGCCGTAGAAACTGCAAAGATCAATGATGCTGCTGTTACATTGGCAAAACTTGTACCCGCAACAGGTCAATATAAGTTGCTTGCAAGATTATCAAGCGGCGCTGGCGCTTTTGAAGAGCTGACCGCTTCAGCCAATGTATTCTCGATGCTGCAAGCAGCAAGCTATGCGGCGATCCGCACCCTGCTTGGATTGGTGATCGGCACCAATGTGCAGGCATGGAACGTTGCTTTAGATACATGGGCAGGTAAAACAGCGCCGAGCGGTACCGTTGTAGGGACATCTGACACTCAGACGCTGACAAATAAACGGATAAACCCAAGAGTCTCAGAAGAGGCGTCGTCAGCAACACCTACAATAAACACCGACAATGTCGATGCACACAGCATCACTGCTCTCGCTGCCGCCATTACGAGCATGACAACAAATCTATCTGGAACGCCTGTCAACTTCCAGAAATTGATCATCCGCATCAAAGACAATGGCACGGCTCGAACAATCACGTGGGGCGCGTCCTTCGAGGCGAAAGGCGCAGCACTTCCAACCACAACGGTTATCAGTAAGGTCTTAACCGTTGGGTTCGTCTATGACACTGTCACCAGTAAGTGGGGATGTGTGGCATCGGCGCAGTAGACTTAGTATGGCAGTCGATGATGAAAATACAGTAG
>Ga0116204_1002312_pt1 | contig 10318 bp, 10 predicted proteins | sample LakKivwa52mmetaG_FD_94481 | JGI IMG/M metagenome (GOLD analysis project Ga0116204, IMG submission 94481) | Anoxic lake water microbial communities from Lake Kivu, Rwanda to study Microbial Dark Matter (Phase II) - Lake Kivu water 52m metaG | ecosystem: Environmental > Aquatic > Freshwater > Lake... | reverse complement strand
ATTGAGAGGTGAGGCAGGACGCTCGATTTTTGTGAGTTTGCCCTGCTCAATCTCGTCCATCGCATACGTAATTGCAATATCATCAAAAAGTACTTGATCTAGGTTAGCTGGTTGAAATGGATCACGCCCCACATGATTTTCCTTGTACTCTTGATATTTTTTGGTGGCTAACTCGTTATCGAGTTGCTTGACAATATCTTCGGTAGAATCAAGATTTTTGAGTTCATCGATTGTGGCTCTTAGACTATGTATTTGAAGGTCTTGAAGATCTGCTTTACTTGGTCTGACAGCTTTGTATATTTTTTGTAGCGCGGCCTTACTTCTCTCTTTTAAGGATGAGTCTAGTTTAATGCGTTCTTCATCTGATAGGCCAGATTCCTGATTAAAAAAGTCTTCGTAGTCGGAGTGTAAGTCTGGATCAATTTGCTCAATCAAGATGCCTCCGACATAATTGAGAGCTAGTGCATCAGACTCGAGGCGCATCCGCGCTTCCTCAAAGTTGGTAATACTTGCAGGCGTAGTACGAGAAACTTCCGCACCTTCATACCCAAGTAGGATGAGGTTAGTTTCAACAGCTCGAGCAAGCGTGGCGTCATAGTCGGCTGTAATCGACTTTTTAATCTCTTTGAGTGCTTGTGAGTTGGTCTCGCGCGCTTTTTTTGTTTCAACAGACTCTTCACCAAATTCAATTTTTTTCTTTTTAACAACTGATGCTACAGGTTCGGTATTCGAGTTATTTTCTTGAGGATCAAGGGACTTTATTTTTCCTTCTCCGACTACCGGATGAAACTCCTGGCTTGTACCAGAGAAACTAGCACCAAGGTCTGGCGCTACAGTAGGAGAAGTAGTGGGAGTGGCATCAGGGTTGGAGACAATGGTATGACGAAAATCTACTCCAGTGCCTGGATGGAATAAATCAGAAGAACGACCATCTAATGACATGTTAGACCTCAATTCCTAGATAAGTTTTGCGGAATTTGAGTAAGACGTTGGTTATAAATGTTTCTGGATCTTCGATCTTGGATTTAATAAATTGCTGAAGCTGCTCATCACTAGGCTTGAGGTCAAGAAAATTGTTCAGCTCTTTGACTTCTTGGTCACTCAATTGTTCAATAACTCGTGCAATAAGGGTGTCATTGAGCTGGCGAAGCAATTCATTTTTTAGCTCTAACTTAACCTCATCAGTGATGGTTTGGTAGTTTTTTTCTTCAAGAAGTCTGTCTGCATAGTCACTGAGAGTCAGTAGCCCATTATCTGCCATACAAAAACCTCCAAAAAAACTATTACTATTATCAGTGTAGCAGAGAAATGGAGTTGTGTAAAGCAGGACTTTAACCTAAGCGAGAGGATACATCGTCCCAGTTGACGATGGCCCAGAATGAGTCAACGTATTTGCCACGATCGTTCTGGTAGTCGAGGTAGTAGGCGTGCTCCCAAACATCGAGCAAAAGGAGTGGCTTAGTTTCGGCAATAAACATCAGATTCTGATTCTGAATCTGGATGACGTGCAGATCTTCCCCGTCCTGGACAAGTGCTGACCAGCCAGAGCCTTCGACGCCTTTGGCAGCACCGGCGAACTCAGTTTTGAAATTGTCAAAACTGCCAAACTGTTCCTCGATCTTCTCTAGGAGCGCACCCGTTGGAGCATTGTCTTTCTTGGATTTGCGCATGTTTTGCCAGAAGATAGTGTGGAGCTTGTGGCCATTTAAGTGGAAGGAGAGATCGCGCATGGTGGCCTTGTAGTCAATCTCCATACCTTCTCCGGCACGAGCTTTCTCGAGCCTGTCCATGGCTGCATTAGCGCCAGTGACGTATGCGAGATGATGTCTGGTGTGATGGAGCTCCATGATTTTCTTAGAAATCACTGGGGCGAGGGCGTCATAAGCATAAGGAAGATCTGGGAGCTCTATTCGCTTGTGTTTGATGGTTGTCATATAGTCATACCCCCTACAAATAAGCTCACAAAGAACTTATTAAATTCGAATATTCAAGGCTATTATAGCATGGGGAGAAAGGGAAATCCAGACTAATGTTATAGGATTTTGGTTTTATGGGGTAAGCGATCTGCGCTTGTCCCAGTACGCCCCACGACGACATAGCCTCGCAATATCTTCTTTATGAGCTAAGATAGGTTCAATTGCTCTTTCGAGATAAATATTGTTTTGCGACCCTTTGACTAAAATATAAGATCTAGGCTTGATAGCCTTACGTAGATGTTTAATTAGAGAGTTCATACTCTCAAAATGCACAACAGAGGCTTTTTTTGATAGCAACAGTGGGAGTACATAGGTTCTCGTTTTTGGTCCAAACAAAATTACGTGATCGCTATAACTCAAGAGCCAAGTGGAGAGATTTTTGTGGGCGAGTTTTTCACTAGTCCCAAGCTCTCGCATATCCCCAATGACGGCAATTTTCTTGGATCTCCCCCCGATTGTTTTGAGCAATTTGAGTGACTCCAGCATGGTACTAGGACTAGCATTGTAACTACTATCTAAGATAGTGCTTCCTGAGACACCCTCAAATACCCGCATTCTCCCGGAAGGAGATTGGTACTTGGTCAGGGCTGGCAGACTAATTGAAGGTGGGATCCCGAGAGAGGCAGCGGTGGCGATAACGGCTGCAAACGTATAGGCATAGTGTTGGGGGAATATTTCAGGTAAGACAAGTTTGTAGGTCTGCGTTAAGTAAGTAAATTTGAGAGAAAATCCTTGAGCGGAAATGTTGGTTTGTAAAATTCGAACATCCGCTTTTTCAGACTTGCCAAAAGTTAGTTGGCGAGCCACGATATCTTTTTTTTGTTTCAATAGCTCTTTTTGGTCGAGGTTGTAAATTGCAGTACCACCCTCTGCAAGCCCTTTAACAAGTTGCATTTTTTCTTTGGCGATGAGATTGATCAATTTCTCGATTTTGCGGACTGGATTTTTGTCCTTGACCAAATGATCAAAGTTCTCGGAGTGGGTTAGGCCTGCGTTTAGCACCACTCCAACATGGGGTTTTAAGATGCTGAGTAAAAATGACATATTTTTGGGCTCGGCTGGCGAATCGATACCCATTTCTACAACATAATAATCAAAGTGCTCACGATAAAAGAGTACTTTTAGGGGGGCTATAAGTATCAGGCGCAACCAATCTAAGGGCGAGTAACTGCGTGGCGATAGACCTAAAATATTGAGGGGTATCCCGGATTCTGAATTGCTATGGGCAGAATGTTTGACCTTCCCCCTGGTTTTGAGAATCTCGACCAAGGCTAGTCGAGCGGAAGTTTTGCCGGCAGACCCAGTTACGCCAATGAGGGTTGCATGAGAGTTTTTCCTAAGCTGGATTTTGGCTAAAGAACGAAAATATTTGAGGATAAGTAAGCCGAGCTTTTGCTTGATCATAGTTTATTGATTGAGTTCTTTGGCAAGTATTTCGGACTCTCTGGCATCTTGATCGTCTTGTTTAATCCTAGTCTCTAGACTATCACTGAGCCATTCGCGCTTCTCCATGATAGTCACTACTTCTTGAGTTAAAGCAAGACGTCGCCTGAGGATGTCTAAAAGTCGAGATAATTTTACTTGATCTAAGTTATCATATCCCACGGCTTTTTCCCAGGATGGTAGAACGTTTGACAAGTTATCTCGCAAGGTGCGCCAACTCTCGATGGTGGCTGTGTCATATTCGGCAGGCAGATAACCACCTAAATGACCGACAATAATCTGAGCGGGGCACCCATCTATTTCTTTACTAATGTCGGAAATGCCCAAGTCGGTGTAGTCAGGATTGAGGATTTGCTTGGCGAGATTGGGTTGATATAGAAGCGAATCTAGCAGTTCCTTGGCAGAGAAATGACCATAGCTGACAATCTCTCCCAGGATGATGTTGGAATAGCCCGCTTTGGCTACGGCTTGCTTCAAATCAAACGTAGTTTTTTCGTTGATCAAGATTTGTTCACCTCTAAGTGTAGAGGATTTGATTAAGCCTGGTTTAAGCGTGAGCTTAGAGAGTCCCTCTGCTTGCCTAACTTCATTGACTAAGTTCAAAAATTCTTGAGCTGACAAAGTAGGCTGTCCGAGCAATTCTTTGTCTTTGGAAGTATCTCTCCAAAGGGGTTCATAGATTTTTTGTTCTGGATAAGGCAAGACAAATTCAATATCTTCCATTGCTACAAACCCCAATTCAGACCTAGAATCAGATGAAACTTTGCGATTGTCACCGAGTACAAAATAACGATTGTCTGGGACAGTGATAGGACTACATTCTTTGAGAGTTGTACCGGCATAAGTTGAGCGTGGAGTGGTGATATAGGGCTCATCGATCAGCTGGTCATTCTTGTAGACAAAACCATCACGAAGCTCTAGTTTATCTCCAGGAATACCGATAATTCGTTTGATAAAACCGTTGCGAACATCCTTGTTTTCTTGGGTTAAGATTTCGATAGTTTTGGGATTTGAAAATGCAACCATATCGCCATAGCCTAGCTGGCGTGCATAAAATGTTTTGCCAAAGATGTTCAATCCGCTATAGTTGCGATATAACAACGGAGAGGTGCGATATTCTTCGATGCGTGCTTTTGTGCGATCCTCTGGACCACCCTCCAACTTGTCCCAGAATAGGGAGGGATACATGGAGCCAGTGCCCACGACCTCCACGGGGATTTTGCGCAAGCCTAGATATTTGCCAAATTCAACTTGCGCCATCCCAATGATCGGGATGCTGATAGCGAAAATTAAGATCAGGAGTAGGGAGTTGAGTGTTAGTTTAAGGAGGCTAATTAACTTTGGTGATTTTGACATATTTGAGCAATGCCTGGCAAAGTTCGCTTGATAAATTCGTGAGACAAGTACGATTTATTAGCCGGATCGACAAGTTGCTTACAGGTCACAATCCCAGCGTTTAGAAGGCGCAATTTTTCATCACGACTTAAATCTTCGATGATAGTGATGGGATGGAGATTAGTTTTTTCGATCAAATCCATAATTCCTTCGCTTTTGGGATAACCCCAACTGGTGAGCTTGATCTGCTGGCATTCTCCGTATTTGATCGCGTCGGTTGAGAATCTGGTGTTGGTAATGATCCAAGCTCGACACTCGTTTTCCCGCCAATGACTCTTCAAGTCATCAAATCTGGCTTTGATATAGAGGGCGACTCTCACGTCGGTTCGCTGACTTGGACTCTTGTGAAATTTCGCTTCGATGAAATAAGTAATATTATTTTTGGTGGCTAAAACATCTACTTCATGAGTAACGCAGATCCCTGGCAAAATCTGATTGGTTTTAGTTTCGTATCCAAGATCTTTGAGAAGGAGTGCGACGTATTGCTCAAAGGGATAACCTGAGGGTCCTAGCTGGGCAAGCGCATCTTTTAAATTGTATTTCATGGCTAGATAAGGGGAGTCAGAGTGAGTTAAAAATTCCTTGATCATGGAAAAGATTTCTTTGGTACTGATGCCATCAAACAAACGATCGCGGATACTGACCAGCATTTCGTTTTGAAGTTCTTGGGGAACTCCAACTCTAGTAGCAGAGGCACGAATCTTGTCTTCGTTGTATGGCTCTTTAGTACCGTCGTTTTTGACAATTAAAGTAGCCATATTATTTCCAGGATGCGGTGAGTAATGTTTGGATGACAAAATACAAGAAGAAGAGAGTAGCGATGACCAAGACTAGTTGGCGACCAAAATTGGGTCGCAACAGCTTAGGGAGCTTGCGGTTGAGAAGGAGAATTAGTACGAAGGCAACCATCATTGCGGCAGCATTCAATATTGCTCCCAAAGTGAGAATGGCGCGTGGCTCGGTGGCGCCTAGATAGAGGAAAATAGCGCTAAAGGTCAACTCAATCCAGAGTACGATATAAAACATTTTGGAGGCATTGACCTCATCGGTGACTTTGTATTTGAGCAACAAAATATTTTCGGCTATGACTCGGGAGGCTGATTCCAACACCCCTAACTGAGTGGTAAAGAGCATGAGCGAACCAACAAGAACAAAAAGTGAGCCAAGCAAACTATGGGTGGCGAGACCAATCATTTCAGCTTGTTTGAAGAAGAAGTTTAAACCTCCGCTAGAACTCACCCCGTAGGCGGTAGACATAGAAAGCGTACCTAGCATGAGGATAGTGATTAAACCGATTCCCCAGAAAACAATGGCGTGCTCGGTACAGACTAGTCTCCACCAGCGACGCCAGCGCGAAAGATTGGCGGCTGAGAGTGAGAATAATTTGCCGTCGATGCGGTGCGAGTCAGTTCCCGCCAAGAGCGTTTTGATGCCGGTGCCGTATTTACCCATCCCCATCCCCTTCTCCTTGATATAGTTGCTTTGAGATAAGTTGAGATTACCTCCTCCACCGGAATATGCAAAAGCTCCCAGGAAAGCGCCAATGGCAATACTCTCAGGCAAGAACCGATAGCCATCACCAATCCCAACGAGACCCCTAAACATAGCGCTCCAATCTGAGAAATCGGCCATGTAGAGCGTAAGAATGGCGACAAATGGCACCCCGACAGAAAGCAGTGTCCGCTGGACTGTCTCCATAGTTTTGTAGAGAGTACTACCAGAAGAGATGACGAGGCCAGTCAAAATGATCAAGAGAACCGCGGTTTCTTTGATAGGGACCACAGGGAATACATGATTGATCATGGTGGCTGAAGCCGCCACAAATCCAGGTAGAGCCCAGGGGATCACGGTGGAGAAAACAAACCAAGCTGGGATCAGCTTACCCCACTTGCGCCAGCCCACAAAAACTGACTCTCCCCAGGCGAGTGTATAGCGCATGATCTCGGTGTTTAAGAAATACTGAAAAGTGATTCCGACCAGCCCTCCCCAGATGATACCAAGTCCATACTGTGAGACGAGATAGGGCCACATGATGAGCTCACCTGAGCCTAGTGCTAACCCAAGTAATATGAATGAAGGACCGATACTTTGACGCAAAGTAATTGGCTCTGGTAATGTATCGCTAAATTTGACCATGTTTAAAATATACCATTTAAGTTATTGCCTTGGATATCCTAGGCATAAATCCGAGAAGCCATCAGAAGATCGGTTACAATAGCGTGGTGGATACAATACTCCCAGTTTATAAACCGGTTGGCATGACTAGCTTTGACGTGATTAGAGCGTATAAGCGTGCGTATTTTCAAGAAAAAAAAATTGAAAAGTACAAAGTTGGCCATGGGGGAACGCTCGATCCTTTTGCTGATGGTGTCCTGCTACTTCTGCTAGGACAGGCGACTAAGAAAATGAACGAGTTGTCTGCCCTACCAAAAACATATAGAGCAGTAGCCAAACTAGGAGCAAAGAGTGATACGCTAGATTGCACTGGAGTTATCACCTCGGAGGTGATAATTAGAGACGATCCGAAGCTCTCAGACATTGTCGAGGCATCGAAGAAATTTGTCGGCGAGATCGAACAAGAAATTCCTGACTACTCAGCTACCAAAATAAACGGTGTGCCGAGATATAAGTTGGCTAGGCGTGGAGAGGCAATGGAGAGTAAAAGTAAACTGGTGACTATTCACAATCTTCAAATAGAGACTGTCAAAGGTAACACTGTTGTATTTACTGCGAAAGTCTCGAGTGGCACTTATATTCGTCAGTTCTCATATGATTTGTTTAAATCACTAGGAATTGAGAGTTACTTAGAAAGTCTCACTCGAACAGAGATAGGACAGTACAAACTCGAAGACTGCATTAAGCTTGAGGATTTTGGTTCAATAGAGATTTAAGATAAGGAAGTGCGAGGAAAACTGCTTTTTCTCGATGAGTGGGGTGATTTGCCAAGAATTCGTTCGATTGCGCATGCATTTCTCCCAAACTCATCTTGAGTTCTGGGATATAAAAAAGAGGCCAAAATGGCATCCCTTCACGACGAAAATCCAGAGCATTCTCGAGTATTTCGCCTGACAAGACCCCTTCAAACAGCTTGATGTCTGAACCATCGTGTGTCACGGCCAAGATTGTCCGAAATTGTGCTCCGCGACTACCGCGTGGAACCCCTTCCAGCCTCTTTAAGCAGTGGGTGATGATCTCCTCGTCACTCATTTTATATCCTTTCCACCGGCGCACTTTGATCCCTGGCTCTCCACCCAATGCATCGATTGTCACGCCTGTATCATCGGCAATAAAGATAGACCCGGTGGGAAGGAGAGAGGCATATGCTCTGGCCTTGAGACTTGCGTTTTCTTCGAGAGTTTCACCTGTTTCCTCTACATCTTGAGTTATTCCAAAATCGTTTAAATTTTTGATGGCAATCCCATGGAGAGAAAAGATTTTTTGAACTTCACTAAATTTGCCAGGATTGGTAGTAGTATAAATAATTTGTGGCATATTATGACCTTTGCTTGAAGATGTTTCCGTATATTAGCACGATTGGCAGAGAGGCAATGGTAAGGGTAATGAGGGCAATCTGGGGGCTTGTTTGATCGGCAAAGAATCCCACTAAAACACTCATAATGGCGAAGCTCAAACTACTAAGAAGAGAATTGAGCGAACTCATGGTGGCGCGTTGATAATCGCTGAATTCTCTTTGCATGAGAGTACTTTTGGCAACTTGGCCGGCGCCGTACATAATAGAAGGAAAAATGGTGATTAAGGGTGAGTAAATACTGGGAGTACCAAAAGCAATCAGACCAGAAATTTTACCGATGATACTGCGAATAAGAAGGAACTTTTCGTTGCCAATCCATTTGAGTAACTTTGAGCTGAAATAATACGAAATAGTAGCGCCGATTTGGAGAGCAGTGTTGAGCGCGCCTATAGCCCAGACTGGCCAAATACTCGCAAAAAAAGTGGCGCGAAACTTGAATGAAACTTCGCCGGTTGAGAAGGAGATGGCATCGGCAAGACTAAGTGCTCTTAATTTTTTGTTGTGTATAAAGAGTTTGATAGCCTCTTTGAGATGACTATATATATTACTGCCAGTTTGACGTCTCGATTTGGCTGAGATAAAGGAGAAGCTGACGATGACAAGTAAGATTTGGGGAATGACTGAGAACCACATGAGATAAGAGTATGAGTAAGTTGCCACAATACCACCAAGAAGTGCTGAGATGGCGATGCCTAGGTGTTCGCTAGCCATAGACTTGCCTAAGTGATCATCGTATTCATTCTCGACTCCATCGTCGGCGAGCGTATCGTGCAAAAAGGCATCGTTATTACCACTATAAAAGGAGCGTGAGAGTCCCTCTAAGATTGCCCCTGCTACCAGCCACCAGTAGGAGAGGCCGATGGCGTAGAGAATGAAGGCAAATGCTCTAGCGACAGAACCCATGATGATGGTGTGCTTGCGTCCCATCCGATCTGACAAGACACCTGTGGGGATTTCGAAAACAGCTGAAGCAAGCATGACAATGCCAAAGATTGAAGCGCCGAGGGTATAGGAACCTGAAACATCGGAAAAATAAATAATTGCGAGAGGCGCGAATAAACTGAATCCGATGAGGAAATTGAAGATTTTGAGGAGTCTGACATTATGATGATACATGAGGGAATTATACACCTAATCGGAGTTAGAAAAGTTTGAGAATTAGATTTTTATTTTGAGCGCTTTAACCGCCAAGAATAGTGGGAATTCGGAGCGAGCCCGATTTTCGGCTCTGGCAGCCTTCCCTACACTGACTTTGTCGGAGGTCCATTCTTCTAAATCGGTTATGACTAGCCCAGCGAGTTTGAGGGCTTTGACGTAATATTCTAGTGGATGGTGATAACTCCAGGTGACAGGAGAATCAGAGAGACCAGGATGCGCGTTGATGGGGATCTCGAGAGGTGATAAATAGCGATTGACTCTGCGATACTCTAGTTTTTGCGCGTCATCTTTGCCCCAACTACTTTGGCGGGGAATGCGAAAACTAGGATGGTTTAAGACCATCACAAATTCTCCACCAGTTTTGAGAGCAAGGCCGATATTGAGAATAGCACTCTGAGCATTTTTCATGTTCTGCAATGCCAAGATCGAGATGGCATGGTCAAACGAACCCTCAGGGACTGGTAAGCCCTTGGTCGCATCGGCGAGATAGTAGACATGTCTCGAGTTTTTGGTCAAAGACTTGGCTTGAGCAATCAATTCTTTGGAGAAGTCGACCCCCGTATAGTCGACATTGTGGGGAAGAGTACGTGCATAGACCCCCTGACCACAGCCGATATCAAGGACTGTCTCTCGTGCTTTTGGAGCAAGGAGTGACTGGAGACGAGGTAATATTACGTGCTGGTGGAAATAATGCCCACTATCTCCCACGATCCCCCCATACCACTTAGCTACGGGAGACCAGGAGGTATTCTTGGAGGTTTTTGGATTCATGAGAGTATTTTACTCTAATTTCTCTCGTTCCAATTTCTTTTGT
>Ga0116204_1002304_pt1 | contig 10340 bp, 9 predicted proteins | sample LakKivwa52mmetaG_FD_94481 | JGI IMG/M metagenome (GOLD analysis project Ga0116204, IMG submission 94481) | Anoxic lake water microbial communities from Lake Kivu, Rwanda to study Microbial Dark Matter (Phase II) - Lake Kivu water 52m metaG | ecosystem: Environmental > Aquatic > Freshwater > Lake ... | reverse complement strand
TGACCACTTGCGTTTCTCGATTGGTTTCGTCTAGTTTTTGAAATGCCGGAAGCAAGTAGGCGTGTGTTTTTCCGGTTCCGGTTTCAGATTTTCCGATCACATTCTCGCCCTTCAAAACCTTTGGCATGACTTTTTCCTGGACATCGGTCGGCCGATCAAATTTCAAACTTGAAATTGCCTTTTGGAGATATTCTTTGAAATCATACTGCCTAAAGCTCATTTTTCAAGCTCCTTTCCTATCATTTCCCCATGTGAAAGGGGATATCCTGCCTTGGTGATTTTAACCGACACGATTTGGTTATCCAAGTTGCCTTCGGATGGAAATCCGATCTCAAGATAGTCGGAACTTCTACCGTAGGAAATGCCTTCCTTGTGCGTTTCGACAAGCACCTCTGCGATGGTCCCCACCTTTTTTGTTCGATACTCCATCGCCATCGTTCGGGATGTTTCCGATAAAATCCGTGCTCGATCCGTACGAATCTCATCTTTTAGATGTCCAGGCATTTTATCCGCAGCCGTTTTGCTTCTTCTGGAATAAGGAAAAACATGCATTTCGGAAAAACGCATCGACTCGATGAACGCAACCGAAGACAAAAAATCATCTTCGGTTTCACCGACGAACCCAGCAAGGCAATCGGTTGTTACGGCGAATCCGGGCAAAAGGGTGCGGATTTTCTCAATATTCTCGCGGTATTGTGAAATCGTGTATTTTCGGTTCATCCGTTTCAAGGTGTTGTCAGACCCACCTTGTAACGGGATATGCAAGTGGTGTGCGAAGTGTTGCATGTTTCGACGGATGCAGTCGATCAATTTGTCGCTCATTTCCATCAATTCAATCGAAGAAATTCGAATTCTTGGAAGATGTGGATTCGATGCGATGAGTTCTTCCAACAAATCGGCCAAATCGTAATCATCAAAGTCTTGTCCGTAGGCTCCGGTGTTTATTCCGGAAAGGATGATTTCTTTGATTCCACCTTCCACCAATTGTCGGACTTCAGAAATCACGTTTTCCGGTTTCCGGCTTCGAACCTTCCCTCTGGCAAAAGGAATCGCACAATAGCTACAAAAATTTTCGCATCCATCTTGAATCTTGATGAACCCTCTTGTATGTTTATGGAAACGCCTCACCCTCAATTCCTCAAACGAATCGACATTGAGGATGTCGTCAATCCAAATTCGCCGTTTCTTGGTCCGCAACGTCTCTTCAACCAAATCAAAAAGATTATGGCGATTGTCTGTTCCGATGATGATGTCCACCCCTGCCAAATCAGCAACTTGATTGGGGTGTAGTTGGGAATAACAACCCATCACTGCGATGACGGCATCCGGATTTCGTCGGATCGCCTGGCGAATCATTTTTCGCGATTTGGCGTCGCTTGTTTGCGTGACTGTGCATGTGTTGATCAAGTATACATCGCACGCATCGCTAAAATCCGCGACGATGAATCCGTGATCGATGAAATCATTCATCACGGCCTCGGTTTCATACAAGTTCACCTTGCACCCGAGCGTGTGGCTGCTAATTTTCATTTCATTCTCCTAATTCAAATGCGTATCCGATGGCCGCCATAACATATTGTGGGGCGGTTTCCGTCCTTAGAATCCTTGGTCCAAGTGAAACCGGATAAAAACCGGAATCTTGGATTTTTTTGGCTTCCTGATCGCTGATTCCCCCTTCGGGACCAATCACAACGAGTATTTTTTTTCCCTTGAATCGGGACAATACTTGTCTCAAACTCATTCCCTCGTTTTTGGATGCTTGTTCATAGGCGAATATGCAAAGATCGAATCGATCTTTCATCGATATGAGCGCATTCAGCGAAATCGGATTTTCAACAACCATTTGTTTAATTCGATGCGATTGTTCAGCCGCTTCTTTGACAATTTTCTGAAGACGAATCTGTTTTTTCTCGTCGATGGACTCCGTTATTTTAACTATGGAACGTTCCATTTTTAGCGGTATGTAACAAATTGCTCCAAGTTCGGTTATTTTTTGAATGACTTCCTCCATTTTTTCCCTTCGCACCAATCCATGTGCGATGGTGACTTCAACGGGAAGTTCCGGATTCGCATTCACTCGTTGTTCAACGTTGAAAACGATGTTTGCACCTTCGACTCTTACAAGGGTGGACAAAAAACAATCGCCGTCTTCATTACAAATAAAAACGCGATTCCCGGTTTTCATTCGCATCACATGTTTGATGTGATGCGCATCCTCTTCTTTCATGGTGACAACATTGCCGTTGATTTGGCCGTTTTTCACAAAATATCGTTGCATCACAACTCCTCCGTCATATGAAATGATTATACCACAAATCCCTTAAAAACTGAAGTGGAATGAAAAAAGATGCACGAAGCGTGCATCTTGATGTTGATCAACGGGATGCGATGAAATTTTGAACTTCCTCCAGCGTTGGCAACGATGAAATAGCTCCTCTTTTCGAAACGCAAATTGCACCAACGGCATTGGAAAATGCCAAAATATCGTACAATTCCTCTTTTCCATAGTCTTCGAGTGCCTTGTCGCTTTGGCTGATTCGATACAAAAAAGCTCCCATAAACGCATCTCCTGCGCCGGTTGAATCCACAACATTGACAGGGAATCCTGGATGCGTGACTTCAAAATGATGGGTATGAAGGGTTGCTCCATTCGCCCCTTTCGTGCATAAAACGAACTGGTTTCGTCCTTGAAACAATTCCTTAATCCCTTTTTCCAGATTTTCATTTTCCGTGATGAACAAAACTTCCTCCGAAGAAACTTTGACAATGTCACAAAGAGTGAGAAGACTTTTAACAGCCGTCCGACACTCTTCCTCGTTTTTCCAAAGATTTCGTCGAACATTGGGATCGATGGACGTCAAGAACCCTCGTTTTCTGGCACAATCGACCGCCTTGTAATGGGCGTATTTCATCGGAGACTCCATCAAACCGATGGATCCGAAATGGAAGATGGAATGATTGAACCAATCGGGATCAATCTCTTCAGCGTTTAGCAACATATCTGCGCTTGGATTGCGATAGAACACAAAATCCCGTTCTCCCATTTCATCCAAACTGACAAAAGCAACACCCGTATGTGCCTTGGTTGTCCAATAGATGTTGTCCATTTGGACGCCGATACGCTTGTATTCGTGATACAAAAATTCTCCGAAGGGATCCTTCCCCAATTTTGTGATAAAATGTGCCTCACCACCAAGACGAGCGACTGCACATGCGACATTGGCGGGCGCACCACCCGCCTGAAGCGTATAACATTGGGATTCTCTCAAGGATTTCCCCAAGGAATTAGGAACAAAGTCAACAAGGGATTCCCCCATGGTGATGATTTTTTTCATACAAACCTCCAGTGCCACGGTAATTATATCACGTTTCTTTCTCTTTGAAAATAGGTTATTTTACGAGAACAAAAAAACATTACGAATTCCCTCAAGAAAACGTAATGTTTTTTCTCAGTCTATTTTTTGAACCATTTTTTGATCTTGTCCAACAGCGATTCATTATTGGTTTCATCGGTTCTCGACAAACGTTCAAACAAATCGCGCTGATCGCCGGTTAATTTCGTTGGCGTGACAACCTTAACGGTCACGAACTGGTCTCCTGTTCGACTCGACAATGCGTTCGCAATTCCCTTTCCAGCCATCTTGAAGCGCGTACCCGTTTGTGTTCCCATTGGGATTTTCATCGACACATCCCCATAAAGCGTTGGCACATCCACGGACGTTCCAAGAGCTGCTTCACTGAATGTGATTGGAATTTCCAGGAAAATGTTGTTTCCATCCCGCTCAAAGATATCGTGGGGTTTGATGGTGATGTTGATGAACAAATCGCCACTTTGCCCCCCATTGCTTCCGGCTTCACCTTGTTCGGAAAGACGCAACGTCTGTCCTTCGTCGATTCCAGCAGGGATGTTGACTTTGACACGAGACAATTTTCGGACTCGTCCATCGCCTGCGCATTTTTCGCATTTCCGTTTGATCGTCTTTCCTTTTCCGCCACAGCGTGAACATGTCGTTTCGGTTTGGATTCGTCCTAAAATCGTCTGTTGTTCAACAACGACCTTGCCACGACCTTTACAAGTGGAACATGTTTCAATGTCGCTTTTCGAGAAAGCTCCGGTACCTCCGCACGTGGTGCATTCTTCAAAACGGTTGACTTCTATTTCCTTTTTCGCTCCGAAAGCGGCTTCTTCGAAGGAAATGTTCATGTTTCGTTTCATATCTTGTCCACGTCTGGGGGCGTTTGGATTTGTACTCGCTCTTCCACCGCCGAAGAATGTGGAAAATATGTCCTCAAATCCTCCGAATCCTTGGTTGAATCCTCCGAATCCTTCGAATCCTTGTCCTCCGGCTCCGAATTGAGCCGCATCATGGCCGAAACGATCATAACTCGAGCGCTTGGTCGCATCACTCAGCGTGTCATAAGCTTCCTGAACCTCCTTGAATTTCTCCGTGGCGTTTGGTTCTTTGCTGACATCCGGATGATACTTTTTCGCTAGTTGACGGTATGCTTTTTTAATATCCTCATCACTAGCGGTTTTTCCAACCCCTAGCACTTCATAATAGTCTCTTTTCGCCATGAGTTACTCCTAACTTACATACAACAATGGGTATCAAACATCACTTGATGTCTTCGAAATCAGCATCTACGGTTCCGTCTTCGTTGACTTTTCCATTTGACCCTTCGGAACTTTGTTGTTTGGCTTGTTGTTCCTTTTGAATTTTTTCATAGGCTTTTATCGCGATGGATTGGGATGCTTTCTCAAGTTCTTCCTTCTTTTTCTTGATGACTTTGATGTCTTTTGATTCGATTGCTTTCTTAAGCGCTTCGGATTTTTCTTCGATGTCTTTTTTCTCCGATTCCGTCACTTCTTCGCCCAAATCCTCAACCGATTTCTTTACGGCGAACAAAATCTGATCGCATTCGTTGTACAAGTCCGCTTCTTCCTTGCGTGCTTTGTCTGCCTCTGCGTTTTCTTCGGCTTCCCGAACCATCCGTTTGATTTCCTCTTCGGTCAAACCAGAACCACCCGAAATCGTAATCGTATTGGATTTGTTTGTTCCAAGATCCTTTGCCGAAACATGAACGATGCCGTTGGCATCAATGTCGAACTTAACTTCGATTTGGGGAATCCCGCGTGGTGCGAGAGGAATGCCGGACAATTGGAAACGACCCAATGTCTTGTTGTCTGAGGCCATCGGTCGCTCTCCTTGCAAAACATGAATGTCAACAGCGGGTTGATTGTCCGCAGCCGTGGAGAAGACTTGTGATTTCGCGGTTGGAATGGTTGTATTTCGTTCGATCAATTTCGTGAAAACGCCTCCCAATGTTTCGATGCCGAGGGAAAGCGGTGTGACATCGAGCAATAAGACATCTTTGACATCGCCGGACAAAACACCCGCTTGGATTGCTGCACCCATTGCGACAACTTCATCGGGATTGATGCTACGGTTCGGTTCTTTTCCTAGTTCGCGTTTGACCATGTCCTGAACCGCAGGAATACGAGTCGATCCTCCGACTAGGAGAACTTGATCGATGTCATTGGCCGTCATTTTTGCATCCTTCAACGCTTGACGAACAGAAACCGTCGTTTTTTCAACCAAATGACGTGTCAGTTCATCAAATTTGGCTCTTGTCAACCCCATGGTCAAATGAAGGGGGGAACTGTCTTTCATCGAAATAAATGGAAGTGAAATATCTGCTTTTGTAATTCCGGACAGTTCTTTTTTCGCTTTTTCACTGGCGTCTTTGACACGTTGCAATGCCATACGGTCTTTGCTTAAGTCAACGCCTTCTTGTTTTTTAAAATCCGCGATGATGTAATCCATGATGACTTTGTCAAAATCATCTCCGCCAAGCAAGTTGTCGCCTGCTGTTGAAATGACTTCGAATGTCCCATCAGCAAGCTGAAGGATCGACACGTCGAATGTTCCTCCTCCGAGGTCATAAACCAATACGGTTTGTTCTTTTTCCTTTTTGTCAATACCATATGCGAGTGCGGCTGCGGTTGGTTCATTAATGATTCGTTTTACTTCAAGTCCCGCAATTTTACCAGCATCCTTGGTTGCTTGGCGCTGCGAATCGTTGAAATATGCGGGAACCGTGATCACCGCTTCTTTCACGGTTTCACCCAAATACTTCTCTGCAGTTTCTTTCAAGTTTTTTAAAATCATTGCAGATATTTCTTCCGGACGGTAGGTTTTATTCTCCATTTTCACAGTATGTTTTGTGCCCATGTGTCGTTTGATGGATGTCACCGTATTCGGATTGGTAATCACTTGTCTTTTTGCGATTTCCCCAACCTGGATTTCTCCGTCTTTGAATGCGACTACCGACGGAGTCGTTCTCAATCCTTCCGGATTGACGATGACTTTTGCTTCGCCGCCTTCCATAATGGCGACGCATGAATTTGTCGTTCCTAAATCAATTCCAATCATTTTTCCCATAATTCTTTCCTCCTCTTATTCTTCATTTACGATGACCATGCTGGGTCTTAAAACACGGTCTTTGTACATATATCCCGGTAACAATTCCTCAACGATGACGCCCTTATCCAAATCGTTCCGGTTTGCTTTTGAAACAGCCATATGAACATTCGGATCGAATGCCATCCCCAAGGCCTCGATTTTTTTCACTTCATTGTTTGATAGTAAATTTGCTAGTTTCTCTCGAATCAACTCAAATCCTTTTTTGTATTTTTGAACATTTTCGTCTTCGACTTGCGTTTTTAAAGCGGTATCGAGGGAATCGATGACTTCAATCAATTCTAGGAATACATACTGCGATGCATATTTTCGTTCCTTAATTCGCTCCTCGTTGTTTCTACGCTTGAAATTTTCAAGTTCGGCCATGTTTCGAAGCAATTGGTCTTTGAGTTGTGCGACTTGATTTTCAAGGATTGTTTCTTTGCTAACTTCCTCGACCGGTTCGGTTTCTTCGTTCGTTGCCGCTCCGTTTTTTTTGTTTTCTGCCATTTCTTGTTCTTCTTCCTCTCGGTAACGGTTGTAGACTTCTTTTTCCTTCTCTTTTTTCACGTTCGTCCTCCTAGGTGATTTTCTTCATGTTTTGTGCAATGTACTCCAACAATGGGATGACTTTTTGATATTCCATCCGTTTCGGTCCGAATACGGCAATCGCGCCTTTGTCTCCGGTTGCAGAATAATAAGGGACAGTGATGACCGTGCAGTCTTGCATTGCCTTGATTTCGTTTTCTTGACCGATGCGAACAATGATTTCATCATCACTAATGCTCAGGACTTTTAAAATTTCTTTGCGTTCAATGACATCCAACAAACCCCTCACTTTATCAACGTTGTGAAACTCAGGTTGTGACAGTATTTTGGATTGTCCCGCCATAAAGTATTTATCCGTTGCCATCTCTGAAAATGCCAAGATGAATGCATTGATGATGTCTTCGTGGTATTGAACAAATTCGAGAACATCTTCATTGGTGATTCCCTTTTTAATTCGTGTGTCGATTTCGGTTATTGGGCAATCGTATAAAACATCATTTAAAACGGTGACGACTTTCTCAATTTCTGTGACATTGATGCTTTCGGGGACAATGATTCGTTTGCTTTCAACATGTCCTTTGTCCGTAACCATCAAGATGATTGCAAAGCGGTCATACAATGACACAAACTGAAGTTTTCTGATCTTTGAATCGTATGCCGAAGATCCAAGAACAAGCGATGCGTAATTTGTCAGTTCACTGACAAGCATCATCGATTCACGAATGGCTTCATCGCGTCCAATCAACTCTCGCTCAAATATCTCATCGATTTGTGGGAAGGACTCTTGATGCCTGTCTTTGGTTCGAAGGATTTCTTCGACATAAAGACGATACCCTTTTTCAGAAGGTATTCGGCCGCTTGATGTATGCACTTTCTCCAAAAAACCCATTTCTTCCAAATCCGCCATGTCGTTTCTCAAGGTTGCAGATGAGAATGCCAGTTCATCTCTTTGACAAAGCGCTTTTGATCCAACCGGATCGTTCGTCTTTACATACTCCTCGACGATAGCGATCAACACCAATTTTTGTCTCGATGAAAGCATGTCACTCCTCCTTAGCACTCATATTGTTTGATTGCTAAGAGTATTATACTCAAACCGTTTAGCAATGTCAAGCAAAAAGTGCCAATATGTTTATCTTTTCTTTTTCAACTTGTTCGAAGGTTTTTCTTGTGGTATAATAAGAAAAACAACGGGAGGTATTTTATGAAACCAATCGTCATCGGTATAGCGGGAGGAACCGCATCCGGTAAGACAACGATCGCCAAAAAACTCTTTGATGCCACTTCCTCATATGGAACCGTCGCATGGATCAAACACGACGACTACTACCTCGACTTGAGCCATCTCGATCTTGAAGATCGAAAGAAAACAAACTTCGATCACCCAAATTCCTATGACTCGAATCTACTTGTTGAGCACTTGCGTCAATTGAAGCGTGGTGAATCGATTAAAAAACCCACCTATGATTTCGTCGAACACAACCGAGCTAAAACTGTTGAAGTCATCAAACCCGCCAATGTCATTATTTTGGAGGGGATTATGATTTTCGCCGTTCCGGAAATACTAAGCGAGTTGGACATCAAGATTTTCGTAGAGACTCCCGATGACATTCGTTTCATTCGCAGATTGAAGCGCGACATTGAAAAAAGAGGACGCAGCCTCGAATCCGTTGTCAACCAGTATTTGGGCACTGTTCGTCCGATGCATCTTCAATTTGTAGAACCTTCGAAGAAGTTTGCCGATTTGATTGTTCCGGAAGGCGGTCACAACGAAGTCGCCATCGACATCCTTGTCACTAAAATTTTCAAACTCATGTCATGAAAAAAGTCCTGTCCGTTCATCCTCAAAACGGCAGGACTATTTTTTTATCAATCTTTGATATTCTTCGTTATGCATTCGGATGTCTTCCGTCGTACACGGTTCGTAGTGACCTGCAAGCACCTTGAACACTTGCGTTGTTTCCACAATTCGCTGACAACTTTTTCGCAAATCATCGAGATTTCCGGTCCGATATCGATACATACCGATGAAGTGATGAAAAATCGTATCCCCAACAAACACCATATCTCCTAAGTAGAGGGCGACGCTGCAATCGGTATGTCCTGGTGTTTCAATAACCTCGAACTTCACTTGTTCGGAAAAACGAATCACTGAACCTTCTGCAATCGTATGGACGTTCGCATGGGTCAAGTCCGCCGTAACAAATCCCTTGATTACATAGGACACATTAAGTTTGCGATCGGTCAATTTTGGAATGGCTTTTTCATGTAGATAAACATCGACACCGGGATGTTTGTCAATCAATGTTTGTAGAGAACTAAAATGATCGAAGTGGCCGTGTGTCAAAATAATCCCAACCAAACGATATCCCACAATCGCATCGCTGATTCTTTTTGCATCATCCGATGGATCGATCACAACCACTGAATCATCGAACTTGACGAGATATACATTCGTCCCGTACGGTCCCATTTTCAATGTTTCAATCACCATTTCAGCGGCGGCCTCCACATATTTTCAAGTAAAACCCGTTTGTTGATCGTTCGGAATGGGTCGATGTTTCAACGTAATGACCCGGATGAATTTTTTGATCCAGCCTTGTTTCAATCAAACGCTTGATGCTATTGACGAGTTGCGTTGTGTTTCCCGTCGGTAAATCCGTCCGTCCAACCCCGTTTTTGAACAATGTATCGCCCGTAAACAACACCTGATTCACATCAAATGTCACAGAACAATTGGAGTGGCCCGGGGTGTAAAGTGTTTTAATCGTAAAATTTGAGGATAGTGAAATTCGTATCCCTTCCGAAACAAATACAAAAAGGTTTTCGGGCAGGAAACTTTCAATTCTTTGCCCAATCTCAAGCGAGCAATTCAATTGAGGTTCCTTTATCTTCAAATATGCATTTCTATGCAAATAGCACTTGATTCCGTAGTGGAGGACTACATCATCGAGTGTTAAAAAATGATCGAAGTGCCCATGCGTAAGTAATACCGCCAAAACCGTTCGTCCTCGGACTGTGTTTTTTATTTCAAGGAGCGAAGCGGAAGGATCAATAATGAGCACTTCTTCGTCGTTGCCAACGATGTATGTGTTCGATGCGAGCAAACTACCTTCCAGCATTTCAATTTTCATAAGACCCCCGCATTTCGCGTTTTTATACATTATAGCATAATTTGAAGTTTTTTTCAAGTTTTCCTTTGCGTTTGATAGTGTAAACTTGTTAGGGGAAAATAAAAACGTCAAATCGAGAAGGATTTGACGGTAGTGCTTGTCGAAGGAGGGAGACCTCGATATAATATAGCTACCAACCCAATTACAGGAGGCTCCC
>Ga0116204_1002301_pt1 | contig 10342 bp, 8 predicted proteins | sample LakKivwa52mmetaG_FD_94481 | JGI IMG/M metagenome (GOLD analysis project Ga0116204, IMG submission 94481) | Anoxic lake water microbial communities from Lake Kivu, Rwanda to study Microbial Dark Matter (Phase II) - Lake Kivu water 52m metaG | ecosystem: Environmental > Aquatic > Freshwater > Lake ... | reverse complement strand
TGTCGGCCGCGTTCTACATCGGCAACCGGATCAACTCGCTGATCATGTTTCCGGTCTCCTCGATCAGCGCGGTCGTCGCGATCTACATCGCCCAAAACGTCGGCGCCGGCAACATCCCGCGCGCCCGCAAATCGTTCCGGACGGGCATGACGCTGGCGGTCGGGTTGATGACCGCGGGCGCAGTCTTCATCATCCCGTTCCGATTCCTGCTCGTCGAACTCTTCAACTCCAATCCCGAGACGATCGCCTATGCGGCGGAATACACACTGTGGCTTCATCTCGGTCTTCCGCTGATGGGCGTCTTCCAAACCTTCCTCTCGACATTCCAGGGCAACGGCGACACCAAGTTCTCGTTTTGGATGGCGGTCATCCGTTTGTGGGTATTGCGGTTGCCGATGATTTTGCTTGCGCGGTCGTTCACCGACCTCGGACCGGCCGGCGTTTGGTACGCAATCCTGCTTTCCAACGTCCTGATGGTGTTCGTGGGCGGGTATTTGTATCGAAAAGTACGATTTTTGCCGAAAATCAAAGAAATCGTTAGAAAAACCGGAGAAGCTTTGGTATAATGAACTCTAAAGGGGGTGCCGTATGAAACCGATCGTGTTTCCCAACTACCAACAATCGATTCTCAGTCTGAGCAACTCCCTGCTTGCTCATTTCGGCGCCAAGACCCATCACGCGACGCTCCCGATCGTCGACGAGTTCCTGAAGAAGGGCTATCGCAACGTTCTCCTCGTGTTGATCGACGGGCTCGGACAGGCCAATCTCGACCGACTGTCCGATCCGCACTCGCTTCTTCGCGAACACCGCATCGGGACGATCAACTCCGTGTTTCCGCCGACGACCGTCGCCGCGACGACCGCGATCATGAGCGGGAAGGCGCCGATCGAAACCGGATGGCTCGGATGGTGCCAATACGTCGCCGAGCTCGACAAATCCGTCGTCTTCTTCACGAACAAGGACTATTACGACGACGACACCGTCTTCGATCATCCCGTGGCCGCGCGCCACGTTCCCTATGTTTCGATCTACGAACAGATCGAAGCGGCGTCTCCGGACGTCAGGACGCACGAGATTTTCCCGGCGTTCCGCACACCGCAAAACGACACTTTCGTCAAGCAGGTCGAAGCCGTCTTGGCCGCGACGAAGGAACCGGGACGACATTTCGCCTACGTCTACTGGGATCAGCTCGACAGCCTGATGCACGAGTTCGGACCCGGATCCGTCGAAGTCAAGCGCCAGCTCGATCAGATTGAAGAAGGCGTCGCCCTCTTGAACGAGCAAATCGGCGAGGACACGATCGTGCTTTTGACCGCGGACCACGGACAAGTCGACGTCTGTCCGATCGACCTGACGAAATACACGGCGCTGTGGGACACCTTCGCCCACGAACCTTCGATCGAAAGCCGCGCGACCTCGTTCTTCATCAAACCCGGCCTGGAACCGCATTTCGAAAGCCTGTTCAAACTCTTCTTCCGCGATTACTTCGTCTTGTACAAGAAAGAGGACGTGCTTCAGATGGAGCTGTTCGGACCCGGAACGGCGCATCCGAAGATTTCTGAATTCTTGGGCCAGTATCTCGCCATCGCCGTCGATTCGTACTACTTCAAGACCAATCGTGGCCGGTTTGAAATGAAGGGCCAGCACGCCGGTTTGTGCGCCGACGAGATGCTGGTGCCGCTCGTGGTTTTCAGAAAGCGATAATTCACATTCGTAAAAAGGGAGTCCAACGACTCCTTTTTTTGTTCCGTTGGCGTGGTTCGTGTGAAAAAATGATGGCGTTTTTCGATGGATGCGTGTATAATGTTCGTGCCGGATAGAAAGGGATTTTCATGGGTTCGTTGTTTGACTTCACGCATCTCGCTTACATCGTCTTGTCGCTGTCGATCAGCGTCGCGCTTCTCTGGTGGGCGAAAAAACATCTCAAGGAACAGCGACGCAAAGACGCATTCCTGAAGACGTTCGGGTTTCTGACGTTCTTCTTGCACATCAGCGTCCTTTGGGTCGACTTTTTGAACGACGGCAGCGCCGGCGTTCCCGACAACGTGATCTTCCCGATCTATTTCTGCAATGCTTCGATGTACCTGTTGATGCTCGCTTCGATCTGGGAACAGAAACAGACCAAAGCGTTTCACGCGTTGGCGGTCGTGACCGGCTACGCGGGATTCTTCGGCGCTACCATCAGTTTGTTTTATCCCTCGTATTATCTCGGGGCTTCGAGCATTTTCGAATGGGGTGTACTAAAAAGCATGCTTTCGCACAGCACGATGTGGATTGGGGCGGTGTGGCTGCTTTTGGGCGGTTATGTCAGAATTGAACGAAAGAACGTCCTGACCTATTTTGGCGGACTACTGTGCTTCGGCGCCGTCGGCGTGTTGGTCAACCTGATCTTCCGTTGGGCCGGACTGCACGAACCTAACGCGATGTATCTCCAGCACCCTCCACTTGCGGAAGCGCCGATCCTGTCGGCTTACACCATTTCGTTCTTGATGCTTCTGTTGATCTTTGGTTTCGTCGAGCTGGTGAACCGGGCGCGCATGAAACGGATGTAAAGAAAATGCGACGAGCCGTCTCGTCGCATTCTTCATTTCAGGGAAGGAATCAGGTGCTCGGCCGTCGAGCTGTTCGTCGCCAGCGGAATCTTGTAGACGTCGGAAAGACGAAGCAGCGCGGAGACGTCGGGTTCGTGGGGCTGCGCGGTGAGCGGATCGCGGAAGAAGAAGACCATGTCAATCTCGCCGTTGGCGACCTTCGCGCCGATCTCCTGGTCACCGCCGAGCGGGCCCGAACGGAAGCATTTGATGTTGAGTCCGGTCGCCTCGATGATGCGATGTCCGGTCGTTCCGGTCGCGAACAGCTCGTGTCGTCTGAGGATGGATTGGTATTTGAGGGCGAATTCGATCATTTCGGCTTTCTTCTTGTCGTGAGCGATGATGGCGATGCGCATGGGATCGTCTCCTTGGGGTGAAATCTGCTTTCATTATACCACATGCCCACGAAGTACGGATGGTTGAAATTCGTCCTTTTCTTGTTCAAATCAAGCGGTTTCGAATCGCGAAAGTTACATCTTGCAAAGTCGGATGGCTTTTGTTATAATGTAGTAGCATTGAAAAAACCCCCCTTGCGGGAGGGTAGCGAAGTGGCTAAACGCGGCAGACTGTAAATCTGTTCTCTACGAGTTCGGCAGTTCGAATCTGTCCCCTCCCACCAGTTTTGACAATGCCCCGGCGACCGAGTGTCGCCGGTTTTTTTTCATGAAAAAACCCGCCGGAGCGGGTTTTAGAACTTGTTGATCTCTTCGTTCATCCAGACTTTCCGGATCATCAGGTAATCATAGAGGATCTCGACTTGGGCTTCGTAGGTTTTCGCGGCGTAGACTTCGGTGGAGGTGTACCACTCGTTGTTTTTTCCGATGATGTCCCAACGGGAGAAGTTTTCATAGCGCGACTTGGAGATCGAATCGGCGAGCGGATAGATCGAATCGACCATGTCCTTGATCTGGTGGTCGTAGATCTCGTTCCAGCGCGCCTTCAGCGCCTGCTGGAACTGCGGGGATTGCATCAGATAGTGGAACAGGCGGTTCTTGTGATACAGCGACGTGTACCAGCCGAGCGGCTGGCGTTCGCTTTCGACCAGGTGGCCCGGATTCGAGGTGGACAGATCGAAGTCCCACACGGGGCCCATCTTGAGCTTTCCGCCGCGGTCCTTGTAATAGTAGACGCTGGAAAAACCGGAGTCGACGTTTTTGAAAAGTTCGTTGACGATGAACCAGTCGACCCAGGATGCTTCGTCAATCAGATGGTCGTAGGGTCGAAGGTTGCGAATCGCGGTGTAGACGTTGAGCATGTAGCTTTCGATGTAGTAGAGCTGGTTGACGGAGTAATAGGCGGAATCGGTCTTCGGCGACTTGATGGCGTACCGGAAGCCGTAGAGATTGAAATAGTCCCAGCCTTCGACTTCGCCCTCCATGCCTTGTCTGGCATCGAGTTCGAAGAGATAGCCGGTGTCGAGACTTAACGATTTCTCTTCGATGTTGACGCGGTTGCGGGTCACTTCGATCTGGTCGGTGAGCATGTAGTTGCCGTCGTAGGAGCCGTTCATGTAGATGTCGACGAACTCGGCCATCGGCGCAAACTCCATGTTCATGTTGCGGGCTAAATCGTAGGCGAGTTTGTTTCGAATCAAGGTCTGGTCGGCGAAGTTGGCGAGAAGGACCCAGTCGCGTTCGGCGTATTCCGACAAGAACGGCGTTTTCTCCGCGAATTTGACCCGGTAGGACCGTTTGGGCATCCAAAGCGTCGAGTTGCCTCTGGCACGGATCTCGATGGGGACGTTCGTGTAGACTTCGGAAGGTTGATTCGTTTCGTCGAACACGACCAAGGACAAGGTCGCTTCGACGTAATAATCCTTGGAAGTCACGGACTGGTTGTTTTTGGTGTTGATGTTGACGATCGGAATCTGGCGGAGATCGTTCCAACCTTTCATGAAGATCGAAACGGGAATCTCGCGGATGTTGTTCTTGTAGTTGACGCGGACGTTGACGGTCAGAAACGAACCCGTGGTCGGGAACGGGAAGATGAAGCGGCCGTTGTAGACGTGCGAAGTCGAAACAGTATAGCGGAACGTCGTGTTTTCGTACTCGACTTCGGGCATGGTGAAGTCGGATTCGATCTGCGTCGGGAAAGCCGCAACCAGCAGCGCTTCGATCTCGTCGAACGCGACGTCGATCAGGTGTTGTTCGTATTGATCGTTGTCGCGAAGGGACACGATGTAGAAAGTTCTCGTCGCTTGAAATCCGCTGTATTCGGCCGTTATCGAGAGAGTGATGATTTCGTCTTGATGGGTCGGGAGATACTTGAGAACGCCTTGTTCGATCGAACCGTTTTGGGCTTCGTACACGAGGGTGACGGATTCGTCGGAAGAAGCGGGGAGCGCGAAATTGGCTCGAATCCATTCCGGAATCAAGAGAGCGATGCGGTCGAGTTCGGCCGTCACGGGAAGACTGCGCGCGTCGGTGGTCGTGGTTGTGGTCGTGGTCTGCGACGTCGAGGTCGCGGTGGCGGTGGTCGTGATGGTCGACAGCGTGCAGCCGGTTACGAACAACAGCGCCGCCATCATGAGGATGAAGAACGGTCTTTTCATGGAATCACTCCTGCGAACGATACTATCATACCATAAATCGGTGATGGTGAAAACGGTTTTATTCGACACCACGAAAAAAGCACTCCGCGGGGAGTGCTCAGATGGACAGGACGATGCCGGGTTGATCGATCGACAGTTCGTTGGCGAACCTTTCGATGTCGGCATCGGAATGCATCGGCGCTTCGATGCGGTCCGTGTCGGCGGCTTTGTGACGCTTCGGTTTGCGGTAGGGATTGAGAACGTATCGTCTTAACGGCGGAAGTTCGGCGGCCATCCGTTTCAGGTCGTCCCAAGTCAGGTCCGGGCAGACGGTGGTGCGGACCTCGTATTCGATGCTTGAGGAATCCAGCAGGCGGATCGTCGCAAGCGTCTTCTCGGGATCGGCGGCGTTGCCGGCGATTTCGGCATACCTCGATCGGGGGGCTTTGTAGTCGACGGCGACGTAATCGACGAGTCGTTCGTCGATCAGGCGTTCAACCATCGCGGGATTAGAGCCATTGGTGTCGAGTTTGAGCGCATACCCCAACTGCCGCATCTCGCGAAGAAAGGCCGGCAGACCGGGATCCAGGGTCGGTTCGCCGCCGCTGACGACGATGCCGTCGAGCAATCCGACGCGAGAAGCCAGGAAGGCGTTCAGTTCGACTTCGTTCAGCGGTTCGACCCAATCTTCGAGCAGGGAACGGTTGTGACAATAGTAGCAGTCGTAGTTGCAACCGTGGACGAAGAGCACGGCGCTGATCTTCCCGGGATAATCGATCAGGGAAGATTTGACGATGCCGTAAAACTTCATGCTTGACGGACCGGTTCGGCCGGTTCCTCTTTCTCGATCACGTATTTGACGCGATCCTTGTATTCGGCTTTCTTGCCCTTGTTGAAGTTTTGGACGGGTCGCAGATAGCCGACGACGCGGGTGTAGACTTCGGCGGACTTGCCGCAGGTCGGACATTGGAAATGCTCTCCGGAGAGATAGCCGTGCTCGTTGCAGATCGAGAACGTCGGCGTGATCGACACGTAGGGAAGCCGGTATTTTTCGAAGATGCGGCGGATCAGCCGCTTGGTCGTCTGAGTGTCCTTCACGCGTTCGCCAAGGTACAAGTGCAGTACAGTTCCGCCGGTGTACATCGACTGCAGTTCGTCCTGCAGATCGAGCGTTTCGAAGATGTCGTCGGTGTAGCCGACGGGAAGCTGCGTGGAGTTGGTGTAGTAGGGAACATCCGTTCCCGAGGTGATGATGTCCGGATAGCGGTCCTTGTCGTTCTTCGCGAGCCGATATGCGGTGCCTTCGGCCGGCGTCGCCTCGAGGTTGTAATAGTTGCCGGTCTCTTCCTGGATGTCCTTGATCACGTCGCGCATGTAGGAGAGCGTACGGACGGCGAACGCCTGGCCTTGTTTGGTGGTGATGTCGACATCTCTGCCGAACAGGTTTTGAGCGGCTTCGTTCATGCCGATCAGACCGATCGTGTTGAAGTGGTTGAACCAATAGGCGCCGCTTTTGTACTTGACGTCCTTCAGGTAGTTGGCGCTATAGGGGTAGAGTCCCTTTTGCGTCTGTTCCTCGATGACCTTGCGCTTGAGCTCGAGACTCTTCTTGGCGACGTGGATCGTTTCCCACAGACGGGCGAGGAACTCGTTTTCAGTCGAGGACAGATAGGCCAACCGGGGCAGATTGACGGTGACGACGCCGATCGATCCGGTCAGCGGATTGGAACCGAACAAACCGCCGCCGCGCTTGCGCAGCTCGCTGGTGTCAAGCCGCAGGCGGCAGCACATCGAAAGCGCGTCTTCGGGCGATAAATCGGAATTCACGTAATTGGAGAAATAGGGGATTCCGTATTTCGCGGTGATCTCCATGAAGCGTTCGATGACGGGACTGTCCCAATCGAAGCTCTTCGTGACGTTGATCGTCGGAATCGGGAAGGTGAAGACCCTGCCCTTGGCGTCGCCTTCCATCATCACGTCGCAGAACGCGGTGTTGATCATGTCCATTTCGGTTTGAAAATCGCCATAAGTGTCGCTCATCAGAGTTCCCGCGCACACGACGTTTTGATCGCGCAGCGTGGAGGGCGGCGTGATGTCGAACGTCAGATTCGAAAACGGGCATTGGAAGCCGACGCGGGTCGGAACGTTCAGATTGAAGATGAATTCCTGGATCGCCTGCCGGACGGCTTTGTAGTCAAGCTTGTCGTAGCGGACGAACGGAGCGCCGTACGTGTCGAACGACGACCAAGCCTGCGCCCCTGCGGTTTCGCCCTGGGTCGTGAAGGTCGAGTTGATGATCTGGCCGAGGAACGAGCGAAAATGCTTCGGCGGACGGCTCTCGACTTTGCCGGGAACGCCGCCGAACCCGTTGGTGATCAGCTGCCGCAGATCCCAACCGGCGCAATACGGACCGAAGAAGCCCAGGTCGTGGATGTGGATGTCTCCGCCCATGTGCGCCTGGCGGACGTCTTCGGGGTAGATCTCGTGGAGCCAGTAGTTCTTCGTGAACTCCTCGCGGATGTAATTGTTCAGGCCGTTGATCGATTTCTGGGTGTTGGCGTTCTCGTTGACCTGCCAATCGCGGTCGTTCAAATATCCCGTGAACATGTCGGCCGTCGCGCCGATCAGGGCGCTGTGCGCACGAGCGGTTCGACGTTTTTCGCGGTAAAGGATGTAGGCTTTCGCGGTTTTGGCGTGTCCGTGTTCGATCAGGACCTTTTCGACGATGTCTTGAATGCCTTCGACCTCGGCGATGCCATTGGGATACAAACGTTCGGCTTCGGCCACGACGTCCAACGCGAGTTCTTCGGCTTTGGCGAAGTCGCTTCCGCCGACGGAACTGGCGGCTTTAAATATGGCCAGAATGATCTTCTCTTTTCGGAACGGAACGATCGAGCCGTCGCGCTTGATGATTTGTTTTGGCATGTGAGGACCTCCCGAGGAATCGTGGTGATACCATCTTATGGGGCGGACGGTTCTTTGTCAAGGGCCTTTTCGGGTTTTCTTGCCGGCCCCGTTTCGATCAAACTACCGCAATTCGCGTGATTTCGGGATTGTTCGCATATAAAAATATCAAAACAACTTGAATTCACTATAATTGAATCCATACAAAATGATTTCAATCGACCCATCGTACCCGATCGATCCGCCGTTGGGTCTTCCGATCGAGCGAACGTTCATCGGCGGAACGTCCTGTTTCGAAACCATGCGGACGCCGTCATGTGCGTCTTGCATTTAATCTTGATTAAATGTATAATTATTTGTCAGTCGCAGGAAGGAGGGATCGGCCGTGAGCGAAACGCTGAAGTTCAAGCTGTTCTATTTGATCCGTTACATCGGCGATGCCTTGTTCTCCCCCTTCTTGTCCCTCTACTTCGTGGCCAAAGGAATCAACGAGACCGAACTCGGCATCCTCTTCGCCATCACCCCGCTCGTTACGATCCTCGTCAACCCGATGTGGAACTGGATTGTGAAAGACGCCAGAATCAGCCGTCTCATCCTTCAGGTCATGACCCTGGTCGAAGGCGCGCTCATCATCGTTTTGACGCAAGTGAGCGGGTTCGAACTCTTCGCGTTGATCGTGGCGCTGATGGCGTTTCTGTGTTCCCCGTATCTCTCGATCCAAGACGGATTCACCGCCATCTACACGAACAAGAACAAACTGGACTATACATCGATCCGGATCTATGCCTCGATCGCCTACGTCGCCGCACTGGCGATGGCCGCGGCGGCGACCTTGATCATGGACTATGCGGGACTCTTCCTGATCGCCGCCGGATTCTATATCGCCACCGGCTTCGTCGCACGATGGATCAAACCCGTCGAGGCGCAGCAGCCGGAATCCGAACGTCCAAAGCGAGACATCAAGGCGCTTCTCAAAAACGCGCAGTTTTGGAAGTATCTCGTGTTCTACACGATCATGATCGGTTCCGTCCGCATCGGCGATACCTTTTACGGTGTCTACATGACCGCCGACCGCGGTCTCAACAACCTTGAGTTCGGCATTGTTTTCGCGGCGTTCATCGTCGCCGAAGTTCTGGTCATGCAAGGCCTCCTCGTTCAAGGATCGGGATGGAAGGAAAAACCCCTCTACGTGGCCGCCGCCCTGATGTTCGCGTTCCGGTTTCTGATTTACGGAATCGGCGCGCCGAACTGGGCGATCATCGCGGTCACGATGCTTCGCGGCGTGTCCTGGGGAATCATCCTGTACGCCCACATCAAGTACATGGTGAAGATCGTCCGCGTCGAGAACGTGTTCGCGTCGATCCTCATGATCTCGCTGTCCTTCTCCCTGTACACCGGCATCGGCAACCTGATTTTCGGGAAGTACATCGAATCGCACGGTTACCAATCGTTCTATCTGATCCACATGGGACTGATCCTCTTCAGCCTCCTCATCTATCTGACCCTGACGCCGAAGTTGCGTCAAGCATCGCCCCACCCGGCGCAAGGAGATTCGAAATGTTAAAAGCCATCAACGTCGAACTGTCGTTCGGAGGACGCAAGCTGTTTTCCGAAGTCAATCTCGAATTCACCAAAGGCAACGCCTACGGCATCATCGGCGCAAACGGCGCCGGAAAAACAACCTTTCTCAAGATCCTGACCGGCGAGATCGAACCCACGGTCGGCGAGGTCTGGCTCGATCCGCGGGCCCGCTTGTCGATCTTGTCCCAAAACCAGAACGCCTTCGACGCCTTCACCGTGCTCGAAACCGTGCTTCAAGGCCACAAGCGGCTGGTCGAAGTCATGGTCGAGAAAGAAGAGCTGTACGCGGCGACCGACTATTCCGACGAGATCGGCATGAAGCTTGCCCATCTGGAAGCCGAGTTCCTCGAACTCGACGGTTGGAACGCCGAAAGCAACGCCGAGATCCTGTTGAACGGTCTTGGCGTTCCGGAGATTCATTACCACCACAAGATGGCCGACATCGACTCCAAACTGAAAGTCAAGGTCCTGCTCGCCCAAGCGCTGTACGGAAACCCCGAAGTCCTTCTGCTCGACGAACCGACCAACAATCTGGACCCGATCTCGGTGCGCTGGCTCGAGAACTTCCTGATCAATTTCGAGAACACGGTCCTGATCGTCAGTCACGACCGCCATTTCTTGAACGACGTCTGCACTCATATTTGCGACGTCGAATACGGGCGGATCAGCCTGTATCCCGGCAACTACGATTTCTGGTACGAATCGAGCCAACTCGCGCTTCGTCAGGCCAAAGATC
>Ga0116204_1002298_pt1 | contig 10344 bp, 14 predicted proteins | sample LakKivwa52mmetaG_FD_94481 | JGI IMG/M metagenome (GOLD analysis project Ga0116204, IMG submission 94481) | Anoxic lake water microbial communities from Lake Kivu, Rwanda to study Microbial Dark Matter (Phase II) - Lake Kivu water 52m metaG | ecosystem: Environmental > Aquatic > Freshwater > Lake... | reverse complement strand
TCTACACGATTTGACGCAAGGGTGCTAAAAAATTACACGATATGACACTAGGGTGCTAAGATTTTAACACGATTTGAAGGTAGGGGTGCTAAAATTGTATTCAACCTCACAACCTTAGACATCATACTAGAATAGGTCTGATACAATAATCAGGCCCTTTTTTGTGCTTAGATTTAGTAAAAATAACCAAAATATGCCAATTTATTAGTCGATTTTCAAGCTTTTGTACATAGCAATGGTAACATGAAACAGTTAAAACCAATAAGCAATTTGCGGCAGCAACATCAGTTTCTACACGATTTGAAGTGGGGGTGCTAAAATTTTACACGATTATCTACCAAATTTTTGATTTTGCGAATCTTCGGTAGATACGCAATGGATTAATGAGTGATTGAATGATATAATAAAAACAAAAATCGTTGGACATGTATCACTTTTTACAAGTGATCTTCTCATATTTACATATATATAGAAGCATAGGGGATTTTTACATTGAAGAAGAATACGTTAATCTTAAGAGTTTTATCAATAGTAATTGTGCCACTATTTTCCTTGATTGGATTTTTTATTTGGGGATTAGTTATAGCGAATGTCGATGTTATTACTCCAGATAATAATACATATGTGCCAGATGGAGACACCCCGTTATTGCTTCAAGTCGATAATGATTTCAATGAAAATACTGCCAGAATCAGGCCTTCTATTATTAACAGAACTAGCAATAGTTTTACAGTGATTTACGAAGAAAATGATGAAGTGATATGTAGAGCGCTTATATCAATTAGTGATGAGATTGGTACAATCGATTATGAAGGATTCTCTTATCCATTCATTGGTAAAATTTATCATCAGAATGTAGATTCTATATCTTTTCAATTTGCACTTTCTGAATGTGAGTTTGATGAAGTGGGAATTTATGTAGAAAATAGTCATCAACTTCAGGATCTTACTTTAGGTATTTTAGTTCTGCTTTTAATCTATATTTTTATTGTGTGTATAAATGTATATGTAAGACAACGCTTTATCATAACATTAGATGCCAAAGAATTTAAATCCACAAAAATCAGTCTGACCCAAAAGATAGGCTTTATATCGATTGGGATTGTATCACCCATAGTGGCGGGAATTATATTTTTAGCAATTGGCACAGACACAAAAAATTATAAGAATATTAAATGTGGTGAATTAGCAGTACTAACTAGTGCAATTATTCTCAGTATCCTATTTCTAGCTATGATAATAATAAGTTACATTTAGAATATGGAAATTTACGTGTTTTTCAAAAAGACGTGGCTTTCTGTCAATATAGTAGACTAATTAGGGTATTTTCAACAGTCATTATAAAAAATCCCGTTGTTATATCATAATTTTAGGGGACTTAAATTTCTACACGATTTGCTGGTTTTTTAAAGTCATTCTAAACCGCAAGATGGATAAGTGAATATCCACACGCTATAATAACTATACGAATGATAGTCCGACGGTGTGGGATGAAAAATGTATTGATTAACATTATAATCAATATTCTTGGAGCTACTATTGTTTTTGTGATATTCGCATTCGATGAGTTTTTAAATATGATTGTGATTGCTGGTAATGATTATCAGTATTTTTTACTACCTTGGTGGGGTTGGGGTGCAATTGGAATGGGATTATTTGAGATCGTGTACTTCCTGGTGTTTTCAAAAAGAAGAAAAGCGACACACTAGGTTAGTCGATAAAAGGTTTTTCAACCATTCTCGACACTTGTCATTTTTGAAGAAGAACCATCAAAGTTGATGGTCTTTTTTCTGAGAATAAATTGCATAAGTAAGCATCAAGTGGTAATATATAGTTAGATAGTAAGAAAGTAAGAAAATAAGAAATCGTATGGGGTGAATGTTATGTTAATCGAATTGAGAAAAAAATCTCAAATAACGATACCTAAAGAAATCGTCAATGAACTACATCTTGAAGAAAAAGATCAACTTGAAATTTCTATAAAAAATGGCGTGATTATGATTGAACCCGTCGCCGTGTATTCAAAATCATATATCCAAAAATTAGAAGAGACTGTAATGAGAATCAATGAAGATCCATCGAAGTACAATGTTGGTCCTTTTAAATCTGTGGAAGAAGTTATAAGTTACTTGGAAGACACAGATGAAGTAGATAACAAGAATGACAAAGAGCAAGATAAATGAAGTATGAGATATTATTCACAGCAGGATTTAAGAAATCTTTTTCTAGATTACATGATCAAGAAAAGAAATTATTCTACAGTAAATTATCTCTATTCATAGAGAATCACAGACATCCGAGTCTTCGAACGAAAAAGATCCAAGGCAGTGAAATACTATTTGAGTCTAGCATCAACATGTCAATTAGAGTCATTTGGAAATATCAAAAAGAAAACATGATTTTGATGATTGACATTGGTCATCATGATATTTTGAAGAAACTGTAGTTTTTTTTCACACTACAGATTTGGGTCACCATAAGTCAATTTGAGCAGTCATGAGTAATAGAGGTTTTTTCAACCATTAAACCTTTGCGTTCTAACACATACTAGAACCAATGTTAAAGGGGTGCTAGAATTCTACACGATTTAACGCAAGGGTGCTAAAAAATTACACGATTATAAGGTTGGGGTGCTAAAACCGTATTATTATTGGTAACCTAACGCATCTAAGCAGAAAAGGTCTGATATACTAATCAGGCCTTTTTTCATTTGGAAGGAGCAGCTTTTCCTTAAATGCAATTTGCCAGGACTAGATTTGGAAATAAACCTGGAGTCTTGCTAAGCGGTAATCTAGTTAATGTCTAACTTCCTAATGGAAGTTTAACAGACTGGATAACTACTAAATCAATCAACTTTCTTTAGAATAAAGCGTTAGTTCATACAAAAATAACATTCCTATATTCGTATATTTCATGATTTCATTGGCTGTCATCGATATATAATTAACACCGTAAGGGTATAATAACAGGTCCTAATTGACATATTACACCCTTTCGGGACTAATTCATTAATTTATCTTGACATTAATCCCGAAAGGGTATAGTATGTAGATATAAACAACTGATAAAAGGGTGATAATATGAACAAAATAGCCGAATACATAAAGAATCAACGCAAAGCGGCGGGGTTGACTCAAGAACAATTTGCCGTTCGTTCGGGTCTCGGTCTTCGCTTTATCCGAGAGTTAGAACAGGGGAAAGAAACGGTGCGCTTGGACAAAGTCAATGTTGCTTTATTGATGTTTGATATGGAAGCTGTGCCAGGTAAGAAGGAGAAGTCATTATGATTACTTTCAGAAAAGCATATGTATCTATACGAGACCGAGTTGCTGGTATTCTTGAAGAAACCGATGAAGGATATTCTTTTTCTTACGATCCAGACTATATCAAAAGTGAAAACGCCGTGCCTATATCACTGACTCTGCCGATTCAGAACGAGAGATTCTCTTCAAGGACACTGTTTTCGTTTTTTGACGGTTTGATTCCAGAGGGCTGGCTTTTGAATGTAGTCACCCGAAACTGGAAGATTCCAGAAAGTGATCGCTTCGCTATATTACTAGTCGCATGCAAAGACCCGATTGGCAATGTTAGTATCAAGGAGGAGCGACTATGAAATGTTTATGCTGTGGGAAAACCCTACGCACGGAAAACGAATCCGGCTGGCACAAGAGTTGTATCAAAAATTTTTTTGGAACTACGAAACTGCCCCAAATAGAGATGAACGAAAGCACATTGGAGTCGCTTGCCATTGAAAGTACCAGCAAAGGTTTCACCATTCCTGGTGTTCAAAAGAAGTTGTCATTGCATTTACTGTCGGAAGGCGGCACCCCTAGACTTACTCTTGTAAACTATCCTAACGGGTACATTTTGAAACCTCAGGTGGATCAATTTGAAGCATTACCGGAGTCTGAACATCTTGTGATGTGTATGGCTGATGCTGTCGGTATTTCAACTGTCCCTCATGCATTGATTCAAAATGGAAACACTTATGCGTATATTACTAAAAGGATTGACCGTATCTTTTACAAGGACCGTGTAGAAAAACTGGCTATGGAGGATTTTTGTCAACTAGATTATCGATTGACACAAGATAAGTATCACGGGTCATATGAGCAGTGTGGAAAAACTATTAAACGGTTTTCTGAAAGAAGCAAATTAGATCTATCTGAGTTGTTTATTCGTATTGTTTTTTTCTATATCACTGGCAATTCCGATATGCATCTAAAGAATTTCTCGTTGATTGAAATGGCAGTAGGAAGTATGCAATATGTGCTGTCCGCGGCTTATGACCTCCTACCGGTAAAAGTAATCATGCCGGAAGATGAAGAAGATTTAGCTTTAGCTCTGAACGATAAAAAAACGAATATCCGAAGGAAAGACTTTTTTATGTTTGCTGAAAATATAGGTATTACCAAGCAGACAGCTCAAAAAATGATTTTTCAGTTGGTTGCCCAAAAGGAAAAACTTCAGTTAATGTGTATGGAATCATATCTACCGAATCATCTGAAAACATCATTTTCAGAATTGATTGAAAAGCGATGCTCGGTGTTGATGGGTTAAGAAGATTTGTTTATGTCGACCATGAAAATGAAACGTGGCGTTATTGTTTTTTTGGTGCGTAATTGCATCGATTTCGGTAATGAAAGCCATGGAATGAGGATTGGCCTAATACAATTTGTATTAGGTCTTTTTGTTTCAGAAACGATTTTAATAATTAAAATCCATAATCTGAAAATAGCATACCTCTGATAAAGTCCAAGGAAATGATGAATGCATCACCATTGGTCCAACACCCTACCAAGTTTCTAATTAATTACTCACGAAAGTGAAGGGGTTGGGGATGAGTATTTTTAAATGAATTGATTGATGGCAAATTTAGTAATTTCTGTGAAGTAGTCTTTCTTCCTGTGATATAATGGGTGATATAAACCAAAAATGACCGAGGTAGTTCATGAAAAAACTTTCTTTTTGGCAAATGAGTACGAAGTTAAACATCGCCCTTTTCGCCGTATTTGGTGGATTTTATACGTTGATTGCAATTGGAATTGCGGACAACCGATTTGAACATGACGCTATCGTATATATCTTATTATCACTGATTTGGCTCATTGTTATTCTTAATCTAGTTTCATTAAAAATTATCAATACTCAAATGAAGCTTAATAAAGATATTTCTATCTTTCATAAAGTGCTGATTTCAATCACAATGGTTGGTGTCATCCTAATTTTGTTTTCCTCTTCCCAGCATAATGGGTCCATTCCTTATCATCAACCAAATAATGATGATCAGAAGAATCAAGATTCTTAGATAGATATAATGAGGTAGTCTCTCAATGCTTCAGAGGAACGCTTTTTTACTAAAAAGTATCCTTGATTATCGTGATCCTCAGGTTGATAAGTGTCATTCTTAAATAGAATGAAAACGACATGATACCACAAATTTCATCTTAGCTAATAGGATAAACATGGGATGGAATCAATGTCGAATGTTCATAGATTCGAATAAGCATACGAATATTTTAAATAGGTCGTGGATTACTCTCTCATAAACTGACTTTTTAATCGGAGGACTCAAACATGAAAGCCAATCTATCACAAAATGAACTGCCCGAACAATATCACTTGAAGATTCATATCGATATGAAAGCAAATCCTGCTGAGTTTTGGGGGATCCAATTAGGGTCATTACTTTTGCTCGTTCCCTTCATTTTTCCCATCATTTGGGGGTGGATTCCCGCTTTGAGAGATTGGGATCTTGTGAGCAACCGACAAGCATTGATTTACGTGTTGTTACTTCAAGTTCCGATGATGATTGCACACGAATGGCTTCATGGTATCGTCTATAAGCAAGGGACAGACCGGAAAGTCGTTTATAAGTTCCATGGTTTTGCAGCTTCTGCAAGCGTTCCAGGAACATACTTCTATTTACGGCATTATCAAAGAGTTGGATTGGCTCCAGCGGTGGTGTTAAATGCCTTGTTCCTTGTTTTGACCCTTATTTCGAGTGGTCAGTGGCAAGTGGTTTGGTATTTAATGTTGGCCGTGCATTTTGCTTCTTGTATTGGTGATTTCTATGTTTCTTTGCGAATTCGAACATTACCATTGGATACATTAATCGAGGATTATGGGGTTGGAATGAAGGTTTACGTACGGCAGTAAAAAACTCTCAAGAAAAATAGAAATGTGTCAAGCCTTAATGAATCCCCAGCTGAGATGTAAACTCTACTGGGGTTTTGTATTTTAAGGCATATCAGAATCGTTCACTGGTGTTTAAAAGAAATTATAACTAAATATAGCACGCGCTCTATTTTATATTTTAAGGCTATGGTAAAATGTTAACAACGTTCTGTATACTTTTAAAACAGGAAATGTTGGTAAGCCCCAAAAACATACAGAGTCGAGTCTAATGTTTCTATCGCAAGTAGTTAACGATACAATAATACATAAGGAGAAGAGTATGAGTAAAATAAAGTTTTGGAACATTCCAATCGGTGAGATGCACTATGCCATTGAGTATGATCCAACCACCTTTGCAGGAAGAAAAAGGGTAATGATTAACGGATCTCCCGTCGCTTTAAAGATTCCTCTTTTCAGTGATATTACTGGGTTTGATCAAGTGCTGTATCTCGGAAACAAAGCAGTCCATTTGGTCATTATCAATGGGATTGCGGATTTAGCAATCGACGGTTATTTTCTAAATAGTCAAAAACCGTACGCTCCACTACCCAAAATGCCTGTCTGGACTTGGATATTTATTGTTGCCTCACTGGCTATTCCGGTCGTTACCTTAGGCGGCGCTATTCCGGGGATGATTGGCGGGTTAGGGGCCGCAGTGAACGCAAAAATTGCCTATACACAAAAATGGAACACCCAAACGAGAATACTCATCTGCGTTTTAGCGACAGGAGTTGCTTGGGCTCTGCTATATTTGTTTATTGAAATCATGACGGGATTGATGTAAAAGAAGTAACAAGAATCTAAAGAAAACCCCATTCTACAATTTGTGGAATACTGTTCCATAAGAAAAAGATAAGCACTATAGGAATAGAGAGAACAACTTTTGTGATTCTTGCGTATAATAGATATCAAGAGGTGATCGACTTGGAATCCAAATTATTATCTAGCACATTAGTACGAAAACGGAATGAACGGGGATTAACGCAAAAAGAGTTAGCAAAGCACCTGAACTATTCTGATAAAGTGATTAGTAAGTGGGAACGAGGCGAATCTGTTCCGGATGTCTATGCGTTAGAACGAATCGCAGCTTTTTATAAAATCACAATAGATGAACTTGTCAATGGGACAGATACTCCACAAGTTTTGGTGAAACCGTATCAGATTTTCTTTGAACAAATAAAGAAACCTTCATTACTTATGAAACTATCAATTTTGATTCCGCTTGTGCTGGTTATTATTACTGCGACGATTGATATTGTATGGACGATTGCAGCACTCATGGTATTTTTCATTTACGTGATTATTTGGGGGATTGCCATTGCTCATAGTGAATGGATTTGTCGCCACAACAACCATGAGTTTCGAGTTGTAACCAAAGCGGTTTCATGTTCACTGTTTTTAGACAACCAGTTGGTGGATAAACAATCTTCTTTGATATCCAACTTTCTTCTCTCGGTTCGGATGAAAGAAGATACCTTAAAACTACGAGTGACTCAAATCGCCATTGAAATCTCAGTTTTCGGATTAATCGAATAGAAAAAAGGTAGATGCAGTTCATACGCTCTACCTTTTCTTTTATGATACGGATTCATCTTCTGGCTCAAACCGAAACACAATCGCCTGATAAGTCACTCTGTATTGGGGTTTTACTGTACCATCACGGATAACAGTCTCTTCACCATTCGTGATGGATAGTTTTAAATTTGCAAGGGGGTATTTCCCCTCGGTTATGGTTTCTTTTGTGAATCGATAATCTACCAGTAAGGTCCCGTTTTCTTCTTGTATGATTACATCATCTTTAGTGATGGGTAGACTACCGAGTTGAATGCTTTCAAACTGATAGTATTTTCCGGGAACAATCACGAATCGAATGATAATATCTGTTTGGGTAGGTATGGGTACGCAAAAGTAGTAATTCGCTGGTTTTGGCGAATTTAAGGGGGTCGTTTCTTGAGACATTTGAATCAAATAGTATTCCTCATCTGGGATACATAACTCATTTTCATACATGGAGTGTGAAAGTTCTAATTCATTCTCATCAAAGAATAAAAGGTCTTGTAATTTACCGACATTAGCTCCTGGATTGACGTAGCACGCTTGCAATGAGCCGACCAAGAAGAGAAGTAATAATAGTAGTAGTTTTTGTTTCATATGTCCTCCTAATAGATAAACGGCATGAGGATTAGTCCAACGATTAGACTGAATCCATTAGCAACAACTGAAATGATAAATGCCTTTTTCCAACTACGTAAGAACAAGTAATACATAACGCATTCAAGCACAATCACTATGATTTCTAGAATCAATAAAGCGGGGGTATAAAGTTGATTTGGAATACGGTCTAGCAACAAATTCATAGCCGGATTGGAGATCATATTTATCGCAAAAACAAGCAAAAGAAAAGTGTTTGGTTGTTTAAATAGCAATAAAACAATCAAAATCTCACAAATGAGGGTAAGAAGAAGTGCAGTGATTAAATCTGGAATCATTGATTAACAAACCCTATCGTTTACGGATAGGTTTAGTATAAAGCAGGATCGATAAAAAAACAAGGTGAAATCAATCAATGAAACTTCTTTCCCCATTCCCGATAATCAATTATTCGAGAATGTGATATAATAAGCGCGATGATTTGGACTTGGAGATTCCTATGAAAAAACAACTATTGCTTTTATTTGTGATTTACCTTATTTTTATTGCACTTGGCTTACCGGACGCTTTATTAGGCTCCGCTTGGAACCTTGTCCGGGAAGATTTAAATACCTCTCTTTCTACCCTTGGATTGATGACGATTGCGGTTTATTCCATGTCGGTTTTCGCAACCTTTAACGCGCCACGAATCATGCGATTCATGGAAACGAAATACATCACTTTAATTAGTGTGATGTTCACCGGGTTGGCACTGATTGCGATGAGTCAAGTCACCTCTTTTTATCAAATGTTATTCTTTGCGATTCCGTTAGGGTTAGGTGCAGGAGCGATTGATGTTTCTTTGAACCACTATCTAGCCGCAAATTATCAAGCCAAACATATGAATTATCTCCACTCTTTTTATGGCATTGGTGTTACAGTTGGGCCAACAATAATGGCCGCCACCTTACAAGGCAACTCATGGAGAAATGGATACATTATCGTAGGTTGTTTGTTACTGACGATTGCACTGATTGCTTTTATTAGTCGGCCCTTATGGAAAAAAGAGCACAAAGAAGAACGGAATACTGAACATGCGCATATTACATTAAAAGAGATTCTCTCCACAAAAGGAGCGGTCCTTAGTATTTTGATTTTTCTCCTTTATGTTCATATTGAATCCTTAGGAGGAGTATGGATTGCTAGTTATTTCTATATTGAAAAAGAGATTACCTACGCTACCGCAGCCCTGTTCACAACAACATATTACGGGGCTCTAACAATTGGTAGGCTATTAAGTGGGTTTTTATCTCAAAAAATCACTTCTCAGTGGTTGGTACGAATTGGCCAAATCCTCATTGTAACTGCTGGGATTTCGATGTTTATCCCTCACCAATTACTTTGGTTATCGTTTGTGAGTGTCTTTCTGTTTGGGTTTGGGTCAGCCCCTATCTATCCCAACATGATGTTTCTGAATAGTGTCTACTTTGATCGCCAAAAACTAAGTAAAATCATCAGTTTGCAAATGGCATTAGGGTATATGGGTTTTGGAGTGTTAACCCCCTTAGCCGGTTTATTCTTTGATCGTGTGAGTATTGCGTTCTACCCCGTGTTTATCACCCTCATGGGGTCGATTCTATTGATTATCACCTTTGTCTTTCTAAAACAAAAACCAGTGAAAAGCACGAGCGCATAAGCTCGTTTTTTTTCTCTAGGAAATTGTAAATGCACAAAGATACAAGATACCATTTGGATCTGAGAAAGAGAGCTCTACTTTGAATAGGAATTCTTGAAAAACATTCCCCCATTTCTTCCCCAAAAACCACGTAAAATCGACTTCATTTATCAAGTGAATTTACCTGATAAAGTGGATATGATAAAGGTCGAATGTGGTAGAATGTAGGTGGAGAAAGGAGGTGACATAATGTCGTACAAAGCCATGAAAACAAGACTAAATCTGCCTCTTGAACAACGGCGCTTCTTGCGGTTTCTCATGCGAGAAAGCCGAAGTCTGTACAACCAAGCCTTATACAACGT
>Ga0116204_1002297_pt1 | contig 10346 bp, 13 predicted proteins | sample LakKivwa52mmetaG_FD_94481 | JGI IMG/M metagenome (GOLD analysis project Ga0116204, IMG submission 94481) | Anoxic lake water microbial communities from Lake Kivu, Rwanda to study Microbial Dark Matter (Phase II) - Lake Kivu water 52m metaG | ecosystem: Environmental > Aquatic > Freshwater > Lake... | reverse complement strand
TTCGCGGCTACCTTTCCACTGCTCGCAAAAATGGTGTCAAGGCTCTTTCCGCTTTGCGCCTTGCCTTTACAGGTTCTCCTTTCTTGCCCGATTTTGTCGCTCCGCTACCCTGAGTAGTTACGAGTCGTACGCCATTTTCATTTCTTCGACCCCTGCCCCCTGTTTTTGCACCTGTTGTAGGTGCGAGGAGATGGCTGTATTGCGCTGGGTCAATTTTGCCAACTCTCCCTGGCTTTGTTCGATCATCAGATTGATCTCACGTAAGGCGCGCTGTGTTTCATTCAATTCAGTCTGGTAATCCACAGACTCGTTGTTTGACATGAACATTACTCCTAGGATCTGATATCTGTATCTTTGAGAGTTACCCAGCCGCGCTTTAACGCATATACAACAGCCTGCGTGCGATCTTCCACGCCAAATTTTCGCAGAATTGCAGTGACGTGATTTTTCACTGTTTGATGACTAATACCAAGCAGGGATGCAATTTCTTTGTTGCTCATGCCGCGTACTACACATGCCAACACTTCCATTTCACGCTCAGAGATCGGGTGGAAAGGCGTACCAGGTTCACTATAAGAACGACGCGCACCTTCCATTTTTTCTTCCACCCAAAGCTCAAGTTCGCGGCGGGTAAATACGTTATTGGCAAATACATACTTTCCATCCGCTACTTCGCGGATGATGCGGGAAAGAGATTGTGGCTCGATATCCTTCGAACAATAACCGTGCGCACCCGCAATAGCTGCGTGGATGGCTTGCTCCACATAATCATAGCCTGTCATTAAGATAACGCGGGTGCCCATCCTGTCTTGATAGACCTGATGAGTAATTTGCTGTCCGTTCATGCCGGGCAGATTTACATCCAAAATAGCGATTGTCGGTTTTTTTGCGCGGATCAATTCCAACGCTTCGTCACCGTCTGCTGACTGGTCAATGACTCTCATATCGGGTTCCAGGGACAAGGCGTCAACGACGCCCTGACGGAACAACGGATGATCATCTACTACGAGCAAGGTAATCTGGTTCATCCCAAACCAATCTCTCTTTTTTTAGAAGAATAGTTTTGTGTAAACAGTGCTATTTTAACCCATTATGGACTTTTCCACAGGTGATAGTCTTGTTTTTATTATTAAACGCAAGAATAATCAAGAGTTACGGGTGATGGCGTCTGCCCACACTCTGGGGGGACGGATCGCCCACCAACGAAGCCAATATAAGCCAAAAACAGTAAACAGGGGAAGAAAAAGGAACACCATTTCCTGTGAAATTAACGGCACAAAATATCCAAGCCACGGAACCACAAACAGAATCAGCACGAGGAAAATAACGAGGATATTGCCAATACGCCGCCAACGGTCATGGATGACAGCAAAGATTAACGCCAACGGAATGACCAACACAGAAAGATGCTCCATCTCGGTGCGGAAGCCGAGCAAGGGAGCAGCTGCAATGGAAAGACAAGCCGCCCAGTAAAACCTGCGGAAGTCGGCATCATGAGAAGTGCCGAATTCATAAAGAAGGGCAATCGTTAGAAGAGCAACAAATACCCAACCAAGCCAATCGCCATAGGATGGAAAAAGGTCAGAAATGATGACGCGGACGGAAAATCCAAAATCCACGATGAGATTATTCCATCCTGCGCGCAAATAAGGGATGATCCAGTTAGCATACAGAAGAAAGGAGATCGCCAGTAAGAGGAAGGACACCATGAAAAATCCTCCCAGCACACGCACGCGGCCTTCCTTATAACTACGCCACGCAACCAATACCAGAAATGGCAAGCCAACTTCCCAGTAATACATCGAGACCGCCATCAGAGCACCAACGACTTCCTCCTGCTCGGCGCGCAAGGCAAGCAGCATCCCTGCATAAAGCAATCCCATCAATAGGACAGGGTTGGCTTCGAGAATGGATTGAAAAGTGTAAAAGTTGAACACACAAAAACCAAAAAACAATACCCAGAAATAACGAGGCACTTCCCAATCTGTAAGACGCAAGCTTAGAATGGCAAGCGCGAACAATGCCAATTCCAAGATCAATGTATAGATGGCACGAGCAAGCTGCGGGTCAGAAAGAAGCGTGAAAGGGAAATAGAGCAAAAGCAAATGAAAGGGTGTATCCAAAATATAGATCTCATCCCCCGCCTGCCAGCCGTTCTCATACACCAACGCCTGCACCCGTTCAGGGACATCTGCGCTATAGGGATCGATCTGCTCAAAAAGGTAAATACGCGCACCCACCCAATGAACGAGAAAATCACCACCGCCGTTCGGGAGCGATAGATTCGCATACATCAGTGCAGTGCAAACGATCAACAAAACCACCACGACCAGTGCGATGAATTGATAATCACGCGTCGTGAGTGAATTGGAGGGGGGGTGAAAACTCACTTAGCCCTCACTCTCAACCCGAGCGGAAATTTCATATCGAAAGATCGGGCGGGCGGGAGAATTACGCGCAACCTCAGTAAAGCCAGCCTGACGAAATGCGGAAGCAGTGCCCGTGAAGATAAATGGAGGTGCTTCATCCTTTTCCGTCTCAACAGGATAACCCTCAACGATTCTTCCTCCGCTGCTGCCTGCGTGCTCGACCGCAGCCTGGATCATCGCCACAGCAATTCCTCTGCGGCGATGTTTCTTTTCCACAAACAAACACGTGATCGACCAAACGTCCTGATCGTCAATTGGTTTGAGCACCCGTGAATGTGCCAATTTGGGGTATTTCCGTCGCGGCTCAACAGCCACCCAGCCAACAGGGTAGCCTTCAGAATATGCGATCAAGCCTGGGACAACTTTCGAATCCACCACGGATTTTTGCATTTGGCGGTTTCTATCGCCTTTGTTTTCATCATAGGCTTTGCCGCGCAGTTTCCAAAACATGCACCAGCAGCCGCCGCAGGCACCGCGTTCACCGAACAGCATTTCATAATCGCGCCAAAGTTTTGACGTGAGCGGGTGGAAGGACAGATCAAGTTCGTCGAGAATGGATTCAGAGATTGGCATATGAATTTAGGTTAAAGGTGGAGGCTGAAGGTCAATGCCCCTCAACCAAATGCTCACGGTCAATTGTACCTGATGTCCATTCTTTGAATTGCGAGAGAATAACGGCGAAAAAGATCAACACACAGCCAAAAATTTGGATCACGACCAACGTCTCGCCGAGAAGCAGCCAGCCAGCCAGAACCGCAAACACGGACTCGAGTCCCAGAATCAACGCGGCATCGGCAGGCGGAGTATGTTTCTGTGCCCAGATTTGAAGCGTGTAGCACAAACCAAGAGAAAGGAAAGCCGTGTACCCAATGGCAAAAAGCATATTCGCATCAAAAACAGGCATCGGCTCAACGAAGACGCCCACGCCAAGATTGAGCAATCCGCATACAGCCAATTGCCCCACCGAAAAGGACATGGATTCAAAATTGCGGGCATATTTTCCGAGAATGATGACGTGAAACGCCCAGAACAATGCGCCGATCAGTTCAAGCAGGTCGCCGAAGCGCACTTCATCGAAGTTACCACCCGTAGAGAGCAGAAATGCGCCCACCATCGCCAAGACAACCGCGACGACAAAAATCCAATGTGGTTTCTCGCCCCAAAAGAAAAAGAGCAAAATGGGAATCAGCACAACATATAAACTGGTGATGAATCCCGCATTCCCCGCTGTGGTGTATTGCATCCCTGCCTGTTGAAGCGCGCTGCCCAAAAAGAGGAAGAAGCCCGCGACCATCATCCATTTGTACTGTTTGCGGCTCATACTGGATTTCGTACCCTTGAACGCCTGCCATGCAAACGGCAGGACGACCAGCGCCGCCAGCAGGTAGCGAAGTCCATTGAAAATATAGACGCCGCCGACTTGACCCGCTACACGCTGGGCAACGAAGGCAGAACCCCAAATGATGGAAATGAGAAAGAGAGTGATGTCAGCTTTTAGGCGCATGTGTAAACAGTTCCAAGTGTCAGGTTTAGAAAGAAGCGTGTAGATTTTACTTGATAAAGCCTACGAAACGTTTGATATACTGCAACAATGATCATCCAATTTACAAGCAAAATCTTCCAATGGCGCGGACCTGCTCCTTATCTCTTCGTCGCCGTTCCTGAAAATGAAAGCGCGGATATAAAATCCGTTTCAAAATTGGTGACATATGGCTGGGGGGTGATCCCCGTCCATGTGACGGCTGGCAAGACTACGTGGAAAACATCGCTGTTTCCAAAGGACGGGCGCTATCTGGTTCCCATCAAAATGCTGGCACAAAAAGCGGAAAATCTCAACGATGGGGATACGGTAACCCTGGAACTTGAAATTCGCCTATAACCCCCATGAACAGTGAACAGATTGCCACTCCTCTGAAGCGCTTCCTGCATGTTGAACATTGCCCCGCATCGTGGAAAGGATTGGACCTGTACCTGTTTCGAGATGAAAGTGTGGTGTTTTACGTCGGTCAATCACACCTTGCCTTTGAGCGGGTTTGGGATCATCTGCTTGGCGGTTTCAAAGGACACTCCATCGTTGGGCGCTTCATTTGGTGTAACTGGCCCCGCTCGATGGGATTCACGATTGAAATGCTAAGTTCGCGTTCCGGGCAGTTTGCAGGGGTTGAAAATGATCTAAATGCAGCGGAGCGGCTTTTGATCCAACAACATTCGCCGTGTTTCAACATATCGCAAAACGCTCTACCGACACCGCTTCCAGATTTCTATTTGCCGCCCAATGCCCCATTCAGGCGCAGGCGGAGTTTGAACATGCTCATTCATGAAGCGGAGCGAGCTGTTAAAGCAGACGATATGAAAATTTGGCTGGAAAGCATGGAGTAACAAATCTGGAATTGCGGGTGATACAATTACTTTACTTATCGTTATGCACAACCCCAAAACGATCACCGAAGAAAAAGAAGACCTCAAACTCGCCGTTCTGAACACGCGCCCGTTCAAGCCGCTGTCTGTCAAGTTTAAGGTCATTTACGGCTGCAACCTGAAATGCGAAATGTGCAACCACTGGCGCGAAACGCGCGAAGCGCCCGTGACACCTGAACGCTTGAAGGAAGTCATCACCGAACTGGCTGAGATGGGGACACAGAAGATTCACATCTCAGGCGGCGAACCGATGCTGCGTCCGCAAATCCCTGATTTTGTGGAACTGGCTTCGTCACTCGGCATCAAAGTCACCATGACAACCAACGGCACGCTCATCACCAAGGAAAAAGCCAAACGATTGGTGGAAGCGGGTTTGCGCGGCGTCAACCTTTCCATCGACTCGCCCATCCGCAAGATGCACGAGAAAATTCGCGGCGTGGAAGGCGCGTTCAAAGCCACCACCAAAGCCGTGGAACTCTTCCGCCGCTACAAACACAAAGGCAAATTGACCATTCGCATCAACACCGTGGTCAGCCGCACAAATTACGAGACGCTCGCAACACTGCCCGACCTTGCTCACGAACTCGGCGCAGACGGGATCAACTTGATCCCTGTGGATGACCATTGCGGAGAAATTTTGTCCATGCGGAAGAAGGACATCGAAAATTTTAACAACGAAATTGCGCCGCGCATCGCTGAACGTGCGCTCGAATTGGGGCTGATCGTTTCAGACGAAGACGCATTCCCATTTGGTAGGGACGAGTCCGAGGTTCGTTTGGGACGCGCAGGCAGGTACGCATTTGGCTTCTATGAAAAACATCCCTGCTATGCGCCGTGGACGCACAGTCTCATGGATTTCAATGGAAATGTGTATGTGTGCTGCATGACGCGCGAAAAAATTCCCCCGCTTGGCAATATCATTCACAACTCGTTCAAAGAAATTTGGGATGGCGCGGCATATCGAAAAATCCGCTTGAACATGCATCCGCCTGCGCTCAAGCCGTGCCAACGCTGCGATGATTTTATTGATGAGAACAAAAAGATCTGGGAGACGATAGGACCGTATTAACGTGTAGGGGCGACTCGCGAGTCGCCCCTACAAAAAATCAACTCAAATCAGAAAACATATCCCCGCTGTCATTATCGTCCCATGTACTGAAGGTCGCAAGGTCCATCGCTGTGAAACCCGCCGCGGCAATCGGCAGCGCAACAGGAATCTCAAGACCCTGTTGACAAGCCAGACACACACGACCTTCCGCCGCCTGGTTGGTATGCTCATCGCAGAAACCACGCCCGCACTTCGCGCACGTCCCCAACGACGGGTTCTCGCATTGGTGCGGCACAAGATAACCAATAATCATTTCACATCGCTCAGCCATAAAGACACCTCATGAAAATCGCTTTACTTTCTGAAAAGTATACACCCGACCTCGGCGGACTTGCAATCTCAGCAGGACGATTGGGGGATTCGCTCGCCGTTGCTGGACATGACGTCCGCCTCTTTGCCCCAACCTCGAACCTGCCAGCCACCATCCAGCAGACTCTACACTCAAGTGGAGCCCACGTGACGCGCTTCGGCGCGCACAAACGCATGGACGATACGTTGGTGAATTGGTTCGAGTTGATCGTTGAAGAACACCAACGCGAGCCGTTTGATTTAATTCATGCTTACTTTCTTCCGATGGCTGGGTTTGTCGGCACGTATGCAGGGAAATATTTGAACATTCCCAGCGTCGTATCCATTCGCGGAAATGACATCGAACGCGCCGCTTTCGACCCATCCAAATTTTCGCATGTGATGTATGCCCTGCAAAACGCAAATGCAGTCACAACCAATGCAAGCATTTTGGCAAAGAAAGCAAACGCATTTATTAATCGCGAGATTCTCATCATCCCCAATGGAATTGATACTAATTTATTCAAGCCAATGGAGAGAAATACATTTCTGGCAGAGACGTTAGACGTTCAACGTAAGACGTCAAATGTCATTGGGTTCGTCGGGGAATTGCGCAAAAAGAAGGGGTTGACTACTCTCTTATCTGGCTACGCGCATTTAGCGAAGAAACTACCTGTTTCACTGCTCATTGTTGGCGAGGTGCGGGAGGGTGAAGATAAAAAGTTCTTCGATGAATTCCGAAAATCGAATCCCGAATATCGAATTACCATTACTGGACATGTCCCCCACAAAGACCTGCCCGCTTACTATTCATTGATGGATGTCTTCGTTCATCCGTCTCTGCGTGATGGGATGCCGAATGCGGTGCTCGAAGCGATGGCGTGCGGAAAGACCGTCATTGCCACACCTGTTGGCGGCGTGCTGGATATTATCGAAGACGGTGTGAATGGAATGCTGATGAATGTCGGCGACGCGAAGGACTTGGCGGAGAAAGCGGCTGAGGCGTTGAGTCAGCCAGAGAAACGGGAAGCAGTTGGCAGGTCCGCGAGAGAAGCGGTTATGAGTCAATTTACGCTTGAGAAGGAATTGCAGGCGAATCTACATATCTATGCAAGTCTTGGAGTCAAATCGTGAAGCATCGCATCGAACATGATCTATTGGGGGATCATCCAGTTCCAAATGAAGTGTATTACGGCGTGCATACGGCGCGAGCGTTGGAGAATTTCCCGATCAGCAATATTCCGATCAGCACGTATCCGAGTTTGGTAAAGGCGCTGGCGTGTGTGAAGCAGGCGTGCGCGCAGGCGAATTTAGAGCTTTATTTGCTCGACGCGAAACAAGCGAACGCGATGATAAAAGCCTGTGAAGAAATTCGTGCGGGTAAATGGCACGACCAATTTGTGGTGGATGTAATTCAAGGCGGCGCGGGTACGTCCACGAACATGAACGCAAACGAAGTGATTGCCAACCGCGCATTGGAGATCATGGGGCATGGACGCGGCGAGTATAAATTTTTGCATCCGTTGGAACATGTCAATTTGAGTCAGAGCACGAACGATGTGTATCCGACCGCCGTAAAAGTTGCACTGCGATTTTTAATCGATGACTTGATTGCGGGTATGGAAGTGTTGCGCCTTGCATTCGCCGAAAAAGCGGAAGAGTTCAAAGACCTGCTCAAAATGGGGCGCACGCAATTGCAGGACGCTGTGCCGATGACTCTCGGGCAGGAATTCAGCACCTATGCGGTAATGCTCGAAGAAGATCAGCAACGATTGCGCGAAGGCGCGTTGTTGATTCAAGAAATGAATCTCGGCGCGACGGCGATTGGCACGGGCATCAATGCACATCCCGATTATGCTTCCCTGGCGCGCAAGCATCTCAGCGAAGTGACGGGCATCGAGTACATCACGGCTGGCAACCTCGTCGAAGCGACTCAGGATGTTGGGTCCTTCGTGCAACTTTCGGGAGTGTTGAAACGTGTGGCAGTGAAACTCTCGAAGATCTGTAATGACCTGCGCCTCCTCTCTTCTGGACCTCGAACTGGGTTCGGTGAAATCAACCTTCCCGCCGTTCAAGCAGGGTCGAGCATTATGCCTGGCAAGGTCAACCCTGTTATCCCTGAGGTGGTGAATCAGATCGCGTTCCTCGTCATCGGCAATGACGTGACCGTCTCCTTTGCAGCAGAAAGCGGACAGTTGCAACTCAATGCATTCGAACCCATCATCGCACACAGTTTATTTGACAGTCTCATCTATTTGAAGAACGGCTGCCTGACGTTGAGCGAACGCTGCGTGAAAGGTATCACCGCCAACCACGCACGGTTGAATGAACACATGACCCGCTCGGTCGGAATCGTCACAGCGTTGAATCCGTTCATCGGGTACGAAAATGCAAGCTCGGTGGCAAAAGAGGCGTACTCATCCAATAAAAGCGTGACCGAGATCGTGCTGGAACGCGGTTTGCTTACAAAAGCAGAGTTGGACGAAATACTCAAGCCTGAAGTATTGACCAAACCACGCTGGATCAAGAAGAGCTAAGTAACGAATTAATAAACAGCTTAAACTAATAGGGTATCTATTGTTGTATGGAAGATACTCAACCTACGCGCACAATGGATATGTTCCAGCGCATTCCTGTGCAACCTGCAACAATCAGGAAGAAAAGATCAAAACGCGGCAGAAAAATAATCTTATTCATCCTGGTCTTGATCGCGTTTTACTTTCTTGCGCCGCTTCGAACCAATATCATTTTGCTTGGCACGGATGATTCGCCTGAACGTGGAAACCTGGGGCGGACTGACACAATTATTCTGACCACGATCGTCCCACTCAAACCCTACGTCGGCATGCTTTCGATACCAAGAGATCTGTGGGTTACGATTCCCAATGTGGGAGAACAGCGCATCAATACGGCTTATTTCTTTGCAGAAGCAAACCAGGCAGGGACGGGCGGCAAGGCTGTCATGCAAACGATACGTCAAAATTTCGATGTGAGAGTTTATTATTATGCGGTCATTCGCATGGCTGGTGTCGTCAACGCAGTGGATTCACTCGGCGGCGTTGACATCACTTTGGATGCGCCCGTGGGGCAATACCCAGCAGGGACTTTCCAGTTAAGCGGATCAGACGCGCTCGCATTTGTCCGTGACCGCTCTGGCAGTAGCGACTTTGCGAGGATGCAGCGCACTCAAATATTGATCGAAGCTATGTTGAAATAAAGTTTTGCACCGTCTTCATGGCCGCTTCTGCCGCAGTTCATTTTGTCTGTTTTTCAAGTTGTCGATACCAACATCCCCATCTGGCAGTGGCCGCGGCTGATCTTTGTTTTACTGCGCGCTCAATTTGTCGGCATGGACAGCCGCACAATTACTCCGGATATGGTGATTCCCTTTCAAACATCAGGCGGCGCTCAGGTATTGGCTCCAAATTGGGAACTTGTCAACCCGCTGATAAGGGAGATGTTCGGGCGATAGTGCAGGAAACTACGCATAAAAAGTGCGGACTTGTACAAGTCCGCACTTTTTATGCTAACCAGCGGAAATCCAATTCCAATCCAAAATTGATAGGATGAAAACAGGAGAGATCACTATGCCAAAAATATTAATCGTTGATGATGACCCAAAAATCACAACCCTGTTGGAGCGTTTTCTTTCCGCAAGCGGGTATCAAGTCACTGCCCTCAATGACAGTTCCAAAACAATGCAGACAGCCAGACAGTTACGCCCCGCACTATTCATTCTTGATATCATGATGCCGCCCCCGGATGGATTTACCTTATGCAGAATGTTGCGCGAAGACGCAGAATTTTCCAAGACACCGATCTTGATCATCACTGCAATGGACAGAAGCAACAGTCAGGCATCGATCCTCGGAGCCAATGATTATCTGACCAAACCCTTCGATCTGGATGAACTAAAATCACGCATCGAAGCCCTGCTTGAAGACGCCTCATAATATCCGCCTGCATTATCCTGAAATTTGACGGAATTCCCGCTTGTACCTGGGATTAAATAATTGTATGACTTTCCATTCGCTGAAAATATTTTGAAATCGTGAATTTCTGGTAAGCTCATGGAATGAGCACAGAACTTACCATTACCACCG
>Ga0116204_1002296_pt1 | contig 10357 bp, 11 predicted proteins | sample LakKivwa52mmetaG_FD_94481 | JGI IMG/M metagenome (GOLD analysis project Ga0116204, IMG submission 94481) | Anoxic lake water microbial communities from Lake Kivu, Rwanda to study Microbial Dark Matter (Phase II) - Lake Kivu water 52m metaG | ecosystem: Environmental > Aquatic > Freshwater > Lake... | reverse complement strand
TACGAGGATAAACTTTATCCAATGCCGGGTGATGGAATACAGGGGAGTAAGTGCCTGAAACATCGGTAAGGCTGCAAATTTTTTCATGGTTCGTTTCTGCAAATGAACTGAAACTGCAAAAATCAACAGCAAAATAGGTATCAGCAGCAATAGATAGAGTACTTCAGGCCTTTCGAATCGGATGATATTTGTTTCCATGACTTATCGCTTATGTTACTGATCTGAAAATAGTTAATCGAAGCAACTGTTCTGCAAACAGCAATAGAAACGAAAGTAAAAGCAAGGGCAAATACTCGTCGTGCTTTCTTCTGAATTCTGTGACATCAATTTTGGAGCGTTCGAGTTGGTCAATTTCCTGGTAAATCTCCTGCAATCGTTGATTGGAAGTTGCCCTGAAGTACTTTCCATCTGTTTTTGCAGCAATTTCCTGCAGTAGTGGTTCATCAATTTCTACCTTCATATCGCGCAGTTGAATGCCAAAAGGTGTTTGAACCGGATAAGGCGCTGTTCCATACGAACCCACACCTATTGTATATACCCTCACACCAAAAACCCTTGCAATCTCAGCTGCTGTCATTGGATCCACTGACCCTGCGTTGTTAACACCATCAGTAAGTAATATTACAACTTTTGAAATAGCTTTGCTTTCACGCAACCTGCCAACAGCCGTGGCCAGACCATCCCCTATGGCAGTCCCGTCTTCAATCATCCCACTTTTCAGGTCTTTAAACATATTGAGCAAAATCGCGTGATCGGTAGTCAAGGGAACCTGAGTAAAAGTTTCACCACTAAATATGACCAAACCAATACGGTCGTTTGGACGTGATTTGATAAATTCATCGGCCAATGCTTTTGATGCCTCCAGGCGGTCAGGTTTCAAGTCGCGGGCGAGCATACTTCCTGAAACGTCCAGGCTAATTACAATATCAATGCCTTCGATGGTGATATTTTGCCCCGAAGAGCTTGTTTGAGGCCGGGCAAGCACCACGACCATCAAAGCAATTGCCAGTAATCGCAATACAAACATACTATGCCTCAACCAAATACGTGCACTTTTCGGGGCAGTTTCAAAAACTGTTAAATCCGAATGTCGGAGCGCGGCATAAAGCTTTGGCTGGCGCAACACATACCAGAGTATTGCCAACGGGATTAGTAGCAGCAAGTATAGCAGCTGCGGATGTGTAAAGCTTATTTCGGTCCACTTACTTATCATTGCACTTCCTCCTTCGTTGGTTCTTCGGCTTCATTTTTGGGTAGTACAATATAACTTTCCTTCACAAAATCAATAAGATGCTGCAGACACAGGTCGTTCTCGAGTGCTGTAGGCTGGGCTTTGGCAAATTTTACCAGATCGGCCAGCTCGAGCGTTGCTGATAGCTTATTCAGCGCTTCAGCGTTAATACCCAGAAAACGAACTGCCTGCATGATTTCATAAGTAGTCATCTCAACAGCATTTACCGGGAATTGGGTTTCAATATAAACTCTGACAATATCAGAAAGCCTTGTATAATAAGCCTTTACCTTTCCATTTTGCCATAGTTTTTCGTGGCGCAGTTCTTCCAGCTGTTCAAGGGCAAGTTGATGCGGAGGTACGGTGGGTTTAAGAATGGGCTGCAAGCTTACAGGCTTATTGCGATGACGCATGTACAACCAAACCAATGCAAACAGCAGCGCTGCCAGACCAAAAATTCCAAATACCCAGGGCAGTACTTCAGCCAGTGTAACTGGCATTTTTTCAATCCCTTTGATAGGCTTGAATGCAGAAGCAGTATCTAACTCAACATCAAACACTCTGATTAACAATGGGTTTGACTGCGCAACAAATGTATCGGCTATATTGGCAGAAGTAAAGCGAATATTAATTCCGGGAATGTTAATATAGCCGGTGTCGAAAGTTGTGAGCAATAATTGCTGCCGCATGATCATGTTTCCTTTTTTATCAGCAGGCATAGTTTCGGGTGCAGAGGAGGACAGGATTTCCATACCTCCCGGAATGGTATCGGTCCAAACGGGCCATTCAATTGCAAATCCTTGCGGAAAGGTGATAAACAATTCATAAAGCAATTGATCACCAATTTGCATGGTATCGCTGCTGGACCTGCTCAAAGCTTCCACCTGCTGAGCCTGTGCAAAACCTAAAAACAGTATCAGGTAAAAGCTTACACCTAAAAAAAATACTTTCAATGCTTTCATGATTGATTCATTAACACAAATTTGCCATTAGTCAGCCAGTAAGTTTTATATTCGGGAACCTCTCTTTTTGAAAAGTTTCATAAGCGGCCTCACATAATCCTGATCGGTATATAATAAGGTGTTGTCAACCCCGTTTTTGGCGAAAATGACATTTAACTCCTCCGATTTTTTACGCATCCATATTTTGTAATAGTTGCGAGTATCTTTACTGGAGGTGTCAATCCACATTTGTTTCCCTGTTTCGGCATCGGCAAAACGGATCAAACCTACAGGAGGAAGTTCTTCTTCGCGTGAATCGGTAATCCGTAGTGCAATGAGGTCGTGCTTGCGCGCAGCAATTTTAAGTGGCTGTTGAAAATCGCCTGTAATAAAATCGCTGATCAGGAATGCAGTGGAGCGTTTCTTGATTGCGCTTGTCAGAAATCTTATGGCTTCACCGATATCAGTATTCTTGTGCTGTGGGTTAAAGCTGATAACTTCGCGGATGATTCTCAAAATATGAGAAGTCCCTTTTTTGGGAGGAATAAACTTTTCTATGATATCGCTGAAGAAGATGACCCCCACTTTGTCGTTATTCTGAATAGCAGAAAAAGCCAGCACCGCCGCAAGTTCGGCTGCAAGCATTTTTTTCATCTGCCGGTTGGAGCCAAACTCATTCGATCCTGATACATCAATCAGCAGCATTACAGTGAGTTCCCTTTCCTCTTCAAAAATTTTGATAAAGGGATGATTGAAGCGTGCAGTTACATTCCAGTCGATATTGCGAACATCGTCGCCATATTGATACTCGCGTACCTCACTGAATGCCATACCTCTGCCCTTAAAGGCACTATGGTATTGACCCGAGAAGATTTGCTGGGACAATCCTCTGGTTTTGATCTCGATTTTCCTGACTTTTTTCAGGATTTCCTGCCGGGTATTATCCGTTTGCATAGGCTGCCACACGATTAAGGTACCTCGATCGTATTCAGAATTTCGCTGATGATTTCTTCTGTGGTAACATTTTCTGCTTCAGCTTCATACGTTAATCCAATACGATGACGAAGCACGTCATAGGCTACCGCCCTTACGTCTTCAGGAATTACATATCCCCTGCGTTTAATAAAAGCAAAGGCTTTTGCAGCCAGTGCAAGATTGATACTGGCACGAGGTGAGCCTCCGTAGGAAATCATGTTCTCGAAGCGCTTCAGGCGGTAATCGCCCGGAAAACGCGAAGCGAAAACGATATCAGTAATATAGTTTTCAATCTTCTCATCCAGATACACTTCACGCACCACACTGCGTGCCTTCAGAATGTCATCGGTACTGACAACCGGGCTAAGCTGCACGGACTCATTGGCAACGTTCTGCCTGAGAATAAGTTTTTCTTCGTCCTTTTTCGGATATGTGATTACGACTTTAAGCATAAACCTGTCAACCTGCGCTTCCGGAAGCGGATAGGTTCCTTCCTGTTCAATAGGGTTTTGCGTTGCCATTACCAGAAATGGATCAGGCAATTTATACGTTTCCTCCCCAATGGTAACCTGTTTTTCCTGCATAGCCTCGAGCAGTGCGCTTTGTACCTTGGCTGGTGAACGGTTGATTTCGTCTGCAAGGATAAAATTGGCAAAAACCGGACCTTTGCGCACCATAAACTCTTCCTTCTTCTGGCTGTATATCAGCGTTCCGATCAGGTCAGCCGGCAACAAATCCGGAGTAAACTGAATTCGGCTGAAATCAGCTTTGATGATCGTAGCGAGCGATTTAATGGCCAATGTTTTGGCCAGACCCGGCACGCCTTCCAGTAAAATGTGCCCATTGGACAGTAATCCAATCAACAATCGTTCGGTCATCGCTTTCTGACCTACAATAACTTTGTTCATCTCCATGTTAATAAGGTCGATGAACTGGCTTTCTCTCTGGATTTTCTCGTTCAGTTCCTTAATATCTGTAACCATCATTGTTTAAAAATTTTGACCGCAAAGATAGAAAGGGCATAGCTGGAATGGCGTTAAAAAAAGTTAAACAAAAGAAATGAAAGTTAATGAATATTAGCATGTTACGAGCAAAAAACTATCAGCTTTCAATTAAAACCGAATACCGGAAAACGCTTCAATCTGTAACATCTTTAAAAATCGTAACTTGCAACACTTTTAAAACTATCACTTTATGGAATTTAGCGCCAAACAGATAGCCGCACTGCTTTCGGGCAGTATCGAGGGCAACGAGGAAGTTTTTGTGTCGGACGTAGCGAAAATTGAAGAAGGCCGTAAAGGCACCTTAAGTTTTCTCGCCAATCCCAAGTATACCCCCTATATTTACGAAACTGAAAGCAGTATTGTAATTGTAAACCGGGACTTTGTTGCTGAAAAAGCTGTCAAAGCCACGCTGATCAGGGTTGAAGACGCTTATTCATCCTTTGCAAGGCTGCTCGAATTGTACCAGCAATTGAAAAACGACAAAAAAGGGATTTCTTCTCTGGCGTTTATTGCTTCAGGTGCCAGCCTGGGCGACGATGTTTATGTTGGTGAATTTGCCTTTGTAGGTGAAAAAACCACACTGGAAAATGGAGTAAAAATACACCCGCAGGTATACATTGGCGACCAATGTTTTGTAGGTGAGGGCAGTGTGCTGTACCCGGGCGTTAAGTTATATGAAGGAACAATTGTAGGAAAAAACTGTATAGTTCATGCCGGCTGTGTAATTGGCAGCGATGGATTTGGTTTTGCCCCGCAGGCTGACAAAACCTATAAAAAAATACCACAAACAGGTAATGTTATTATAGAAGACAATGTTGAACTAGGCGCAAATACAACCATCGACAGGGCAACATTAGGCTCTACCATTGTACGCAAAGGCGTGAAGTTAGATAATCTGATACAGGTTGCTCACAATGTCGAAATCGGTGAGAACACTGTAATTGCCGCCCTGACTGGAATAAGTGGATCAACCAAAATTGGTGCCGGCTGTATGTTTGGCGGACAGGTAGGTTTAGCCGGACACCTTACTATTGCCGACGAAGTTAAAGTGGGCGCGCAAGCAGGTATTGCTTCACATGTAAAGGAAAAAGGACAAGTTATCATCGGAACACCGGCCATACCTATACTCGATTTTAAAAGAGCATCCGTGCATTTTAAAAACCTCGATTCCATCGTAAAAAACCTTCGCGAACTGGAAGCCAGGGTAAACCAGATGGTTGCGGAGAAAGGAAAAACCGAAGATTAACAAAAAAATGTAATTTTGCTTCAGTTTTTCGATTGATTATCGCAATTTATAAGTCGCAAATGACTGAATTTCAATGTACTATTAAAAATCCCGTTCGTGTTGAGGGAACTGGTTTACATACAGGCCAACATGGCTCAATTACCTTTCATCCGGCTCCGGAAGGGCATGGAATAAAGTTCAGAAGAATTGACAAAGAGGGACAACCCGAAATACCAGCACATGTATCGTATGTAGTGGATACTTCCCGAGGCACAACACTTGGAGTGAATGGAACAAGGGTTTATACCATTGAGCATGTACTGGCATCCTTAACCGGTTTAGGAATTGACAATGTGCTGATTGACATGGATATGGACGAGATTCCTATAAAGGATGGCAGTTCAAGATACTTTGTAGAAGCACTCGAAACGGCAGGAATTGAAACACAAAAGGCTCACAGAGAATTCCTGGTTATTGACCGCGAAATCAGTATAAAAGATGAAAAAACAGGTTTTGAACTGAAAATTGTTCCCGACAACAATTACTCCGTGCATGTTACTATTGACTATGCTACCCAGGTGCTCAATGTTCAGGAAGCCATTCTGGAAAAGCTGGAAGATTTTAAAAATGAAATAGCACCTTGCCGCACCTTTGTTTTCCTGCATGAACTTGAGTTCCTGCTGCACAATAATCTTATTAAGGGCGGCGATCTGAGCAATGCAATCGTTTTTGTAAACCGCAAAGTGAGCCAGGAGGAACTCGACAGGCTTGCAGGTTTATTTAATAAACCAAAAGTAAAGGTTAAAGATGAAGGTATTTTAAACAACCTCGATCTGCACTTTCCTAACGAACCGGCAAGACACAAGCTGCTGGATGTTATTGGCGATTTAAGTTTGGTTGGCAAACGCATCAAAGGAAAAGTAACAGCATACAAACCAGGACATTACGCCAATACTGAGTTCGCAAAATTAATACTCAACAACATCAACTCCTGATACCATGCTAAAAGAACCACCATTTGATTTACTGAAAGAGCCTGTATACGACATTATACAAATTCAGAAAATTTTGCCACACCGGCCACCCTTTTTGCTCATCGACAGAATTATCGAGCTTACGGATGAATACATAGTAGGCTTGAAAAATGTGACCATGAATGAGCAGTTTTTTGTTGGGCATTTTCCGGAGGAACCCGTAATGCCAGGTGTACTGCTGATTGAGGCCATGGCTCAGACTGGCGGAATTTTTGTCCTGCACAGTGTGCCGGATCCTGAGAATTATATTACTTATTTCTTGAAAATTGATGATGTGAAATTCCGTCAAAAAGTTGTTCCGGGCGACACAGTTGTATTCACACTTGAATTAACTTCACCGGTGCGACGGGGTATATGCAATATGAAGGGGGTTGCATACGTTGGTAATAAAGTAGTTACCGAAGGTAATCTGATGGCCCAGATTGCAAAGAAACAATAATCCGTAATCTCTATTTTCAAATTACATGAATCAGCCCCTTGCATATGTGCATCCACAGGCAAAAGTTGCAGCCAATGTTGTGATTGAGCCTTTTGTAAACATCGAAAAAAACGTCATCATCGAAGAAGGCACCTGGATCGGCTCCAATGTTACCATCATGGAGGGTGCCCGCATAGGCAAAAACTGCAGGATATTTCCCGGAGCAGTTATTTCAGCAGCACCACAGGATCTTAAATATGCCGGCGAAGATACCATTGTTAAGATTGGCGACAATACCACCATTCGCGAGTTTGTAACCATCAACCGAGGCACAAAAGCCAACTGGGAAACGGTGGTTGGAAACAATTGCCTGCTAATGGCCTATGTACATGTGGCCCATGATTGTATAATCGGAAACAATGTAATTCTTGCCAATGCTTGCAATCTGGCCGGTCATATACGAATTGACGACTGGGCGATTATTGGCGGACTTGCTGCTGTGCATCAGTTTGTTCAGATTGGGGCTCACTCCATGATCAGTGGTGGCGGTATGGCACGCAAAGATGTACCTCCATTTACCAAGGCCGGACGCGAGCCTTTGTCCTTTGTCGGAGTTAACTCAATTGGTTTGAGACGTCGCGGATTCAGCGATGAAAGAATCAATGCCATTCAGGATATCTACCGACTGATTTATCTGAAAGGACGCAATGTGAGTCAGGCAGTAAGTTTTATTGAGGCCAATGTTCCCGCTTCGCCCGACAGGGATGAAATATTAAGTTTTATCAGCAATTCCACCAGAGGTATTATGAAAGGATACGGCAAAGCAAGGGAATAGTTTGCACAAAATTGCAAAGTAGTATTGCCTGGTAAATTAGTCAAAACCCTTCTTTTTTTTCGGGCAAATCATCAATAAATCAATAAGTAGGCTGTAAAATCCGGGTTGTTTTTCCTAATTTTGCAGCCTTATTTTTTATTCACCAACATTAAAAAGAATATATGGCTACAACAGCTGATTTCAGAAACGGACTAGTAATTGAATTCAACGGAGAACTTTATGCGATAGTTGAGTTTTTGCATGTTAAACCAGGAAAAGGCAATGCTTTTGTGCGCACCCGCATGCGTAACCTGAAAACTGGTAAAATGCTCCCAAATACATTTCCGGCGGGTGTTAAGATAAATGTTCAGCGTGTTGAGCGTCGTCCGATGCAGTTTTTATATGCTGATGGAGATGATTACCATTTTATGAATGCACAAACGTTTGAGCAAATCTTCATTATGAAGGATCTCATCAATGCACCTCAGTTTTTACGTGAAGGCGATTCTGTTGAAGTTCTATATCATACCGAATCGGAATCGGTGCTATCTTGCGAGCTTCCCGCCTCAGTGGTTTTAGAGGTAACATATACAGAGCCCGGCGAAAAAGGAAATACAGCTACCAATGCCATGAAAGACGCCACACTTGAAACCGGAGCCACAATTAAAGTTCCGTTGTTTATTAACATAGGTGATAAACTAAAGGTAAACACAGCCGAAGGTACTTATTCAGAGCGTGTTAAAGAATAGTAATGCGCTTGCCGGATGAAATTTAACCCACCGTTAAAGCTTAGTGAACTGGCAGCCATACTGGGTGCTGAATATGAAGGTTCACCGGAATTTCTGGTCAGCGGACTTAATGAAATTCATATGGTTGAACCTGGTGATCTCACCTTTGTTGACCATCCAAAGTATTATGACAAGGCACTTCAATCGAAGGCGACAACTGTTCTCATCAACAAAAAAGTGGATTGTCCGGAAGGTAAAGCACTAATATTTCATGAAAAACCTTTCGATGCTTTTATATCTTTAATTCTGCGTTTCAGGGCTTTTGAGACATGTCCGCAACAAATCAGTCCTTCAGCAAAAATTGGTGAAGGAACTGTGATTCAGCCAGGTGCCTTCATTGGCAATCATGTGACAATAGGAAATAACTGCCTTATTCACAGCAATGTAAGTATTTACGACCATTCGGTTATTGGAAATGATGTAATCATTCATGCCAATTCGGTTATTGGCGCCGATGCTTATTATTTTCAACGCAGACCGGAAGGTTATCGTAAGTTTGAATCATGCGGGCGTGTGATCCTCGGCGATCGCGTTGAAGTTGGTGCACTTTGCAGTATTGATAAAGGCGTTACCGGTGATACCATTATAGATGACGGAACGAAACTGGACAATCATTGTCAGGTGGGTCATGATACCTATATTGGCAAAAATTGTCTGATAGGAGCGCATGCAGCTATCGCCGGGGTAACACGCATCGAAGACGATGTGATTATTTGGGGGCGGGTAGCTGTAAATAAGGATCTTGTAATTGGAAAAGGAGCGGTAATTTTGGCAACATCCGCTGTTGACAAAAGTCTGGAAGGAGGAAAAACCTATTTTGGAGTGCCGGCTGAGGAGGCCCGTAAAAAATGGAGAGAACTGGCTGCTTTGCGGCAATTGCCCGATCTTATCAGTAAAAAATAGAAAATTAGAAGCCGGCTGATCAAACATCATCCGGCTTTTATATTAGGTGCTTTTTTTTAAGCCAGCCTTACCTTGTATTCTTTGTCGATGAGTACTTGCGCCATAGGTTTTAAAACCTGCACCTCCTGATGTTCCTTTTCCAACACCTGCATACGATACTCATTCTGAGGTTCTTTACCACGAACTACCTGAGCCTTTTTGGTTTCATGGTAGGTAAGCTCGATAAACACACGCAAATCCAGATTTTCAACCTTTATGGCATATAAACCATCAATTATCAGCATGTCAATATCCTTGTAATCTGTAGTAAGCTGGTCAATTTGTTCAGTTACAAGATCAACACAAGGACCGATAGACGTTTTTCCTACCTTAAACTCGCTGATATTCCGGTTAATTGTATCCCAGTCATACTCACCGGGTCCAACAACATTCTCAATTCCATGCTCTTTGCGCCATTCGGTACGCACATGCGGATGAATCCTGTAGTAATTGTCAATATGAAGCGGCTTTGCCATGATTCCATACTGACGCAAACCTTTTGCAATAACATGTGCCAATTCGGTTTTTCCCGATCCTGATTCACCGGAAATAGCAATCATCATTTTCGGTTTTCGGTTTTTTACAATCATTTCAAGAATGACCTGGCCTGCCTCGCGATGCTTGTCAGCAATCAGTAAAACATCTCCTAACATATTGTTCTTTATTTAGTTAATGAATTTTAATAATGTTGTAAAAGCTATAAATGATACTTATCAAGGGTTGCATCGAAATCGAAAAAGAGATTACAACCATGCTTAAGCAATTGCACCATTTGATGCTCCCGCTCCAGAATCTGTTTGCGAAATTCTGTCATTTCTTCTTTTTCGCTGTAAATCTGAGCATCATGTGTTTCGTCATAAGTTAGTTCGATGAAAACCCTGAAATTGGCCTGTTTTAGCTTAGTTGCATATAATCCATTGATTATCAACACTTCGATTCCCTCAAAGTAAGTGGTCAAACTATCAACTTCGTCGGTAATCAGATC
>Ga0116204_1002295_pt1 | contig 10357 bp, 9 predicted proteins | sample LakKivwa52mmetaG_FD_94481 | JGI IMG/M metagenome (GOLD analysis project Ga0116204, IMG submission 94481) | Anoxic lake water microbial communities from Lake Kivu, Rwanda to study Microbial Dark Matter (Phase II) - Lake Kivu water 52m metaG | ecosystem: Environmental > Aquatic > Freshwater > Lake ... | reverse complement strand
GTGGGGGCAATGACGCGCGTCAGGCTCTCGATGGAGGCGGCCAGGCCGAGAATGCCGCCCACTTCCTGGGCTTGCACGGCTTTGGTCAGGGTGCTGGCGAGAACGGTATTCAGGATTCCGCCCGCCATCGCGGTTGGCGCCAGGATGACGAGCAGCCAGAATACGGATGGAACGACCGCCCAACCGAGCAGGGAAAGCGACATGACAATGACCGAAACCGCTATCAGGACATCCTCACGGAAGGCTTTGGTCAGCTGGCCAATCAAGAAGCCCTGCACGAACACCGACAGCACGCCGACATAAGTCAACACCAAACCGGTATCACGCGCATCGAGTTGGAATTTTTTCATGGCGTAGAGGGCAAAAATGGTCTGGAAAATGGCAAAGGCCAGGCCGAAAAAGAAACGGGTGATGAGTAATGAACCGGTAAAAGGTCGCCGCAAGGCGTGCAAGAGGGCGTCAAAAGTAATAGCGGGGCGTTTTTCTGGCATCTGGGCGCGTTTTTCGTCGGTCAGCGATTCCGGCAGCCAAGCGGCGACCAGGATGAGGTTGACGAAGGCCAACGCGGCAGCGGCAAAGGCCGGGAGTGCGTATCCCCACTGGCTCAAGAATCCGCCGGTGACCGGGCCGATAATGAATCCCAGCCCAAAAGCCGCGCCCACCAGGCCGAGTCCCTTCGAGCGGTTCTTTTCATCCGTCACATCTGCAATGTAGGCCTGGGCCACGCTCAGGTTTCCGCCGGTGAATCCGGACAGGATGCGGCTGGCAAACAGCATCCACAGGGCATTGGCAAAACCCAATACCAGGAATCCGATGAATGTTCCAAAAATACTTACCAACAACATCGGACGGCGACCATAGCGGTCAGAGAGCCGACCCAGGATAGGCGCGCCAATCAATTGCATGGCAGCGTAGGAAGCCACCAGCAGGCCGGTTACCAATTCATTCGAGCCGAAGGTTTCAGCATAATACGGCAGCAGCGGCAGGATAAGGCTGAAGCCAAGCAGGTCGATGAAGACCACGAAGATGACGGAGAACAGGCATTTTTTATCCATGAAAGGGTCAGGGTGTATCAGGCGTCAGGTGCGGAGGCGGCAATCAGGCGATTCAACCCCGTTCAGGAATAGTGTTTGCCCATGAAGAATTTTTGCCAGTTGCCCCGGCTGGCGCGTAAGGCCAGGAAGGCGTACAGGCTGATGGCGAGCGCGCCCAAGGTCATAACGGCAACGATCCACAGGATGGCAACGGGCATGGACTTCTCCCGATAAATGACCCAGGCCGAAAACAGTGTGAAGCCGACGTACAGGTCGACCAGCGAGACGATGCCCCAGGGCATGGAAACCAGTTGCGCGCCTTCGACGGCAAAATCACCGGCGAGAAAGGCGTAGAGGATTATCCCGGCCATGGCGGCTGCGCCGAGGATGGTCAGGGTCTTTGCAATGTTCATTTGTTTGTCCTATTTTTTCGAGATGCAGGCAAATCCCAAAGCGCCGACTCCCAGGTGCGCGCCCAATGCAGGCGTGATTTGCATGACCGGTACATTACTCTCCGGCCAATAGGCGCGGACGCTCTCGCGCAGGGCTTCGGCTTCTTCCTGAATTCCGGCGTGCAGGATGGCCAGGCGCTCGAAGGGAGCATACTCTTCCAGCCAGGCCATCAACTGCTCGGTCGCTTTTTTCTGGGTGCGGACGCGCGCGACCGAGGATTTGCCCATGTTCATGTGCAGGAGCGGTTTGATTTTGAGAAACTCGCCAATATGGGCCACTGCGCTGTGCATCCGTCCGCCGCGCCGCAGGTATTCGAGGGTTTTGATGGAGGCGAAGACATAACTGCGCTGCATCTGGTCTTTGAGCGCGGATAAGATTTCCTCCAGCGAGTGACCGGCAGCAGCCAGTTGGGCGGCTTTTTCGACCAGGAAACCCGTCCCCAGGCTGAGTTGGCTCGAATCCAAAACGGTGATGGGAATTCGGGTGAACTGTTCGGCGGCGATACGGGCTTCGTTGACGGTAGCGCTCAGGGTTTCGGAGATGTGAATCGACAGGATGGCGCTGACTCCCTCGTCAGCCAGGCGATGATAGAGTTTGTCGAACCCTGCCGGACTGGGGGATGCGGTTTTCGGGAAGGGGTTAAGCCCCGGCAGTTGGCGATAAAACTCCTCGCGGCTGATGTCAACTCCATCCTTGTAGGCGCTTTCGCCAATATGGATGTTCAGCGGCAAGACAGTGACGCCAAGCTTGTGGACGCTGTCGGAAGGCAGGTCACATGTGCTATCGGTTACGATATGGATAGTCATAGGTTGTCCTTTTTTGAGTCAATCCAATGAACGACGAGGTCACCCCGTTCGCCCAGGTGCTGGCGCAGCGCATTGGAGTAGTAGGAAAGGTAAACCCGCACCGAATCGTCAGGCTGGTTGTGACTGTCGAGCATGCGGACCAGCCAGTCGATTTCGCTGTTGAGGTACTCGATGTTACCGAGTTGGAGCCCAGCCACAATGTTATTGCCCATGTAGCGGTTCGCGGTCTCAAGGTAATCGGGCGGCATTTCCCCGACCTGGAAATGCTGGTTGATGGCCGCTTCGAGCAGCGGACGCTTCAGGACAAAGGCCCGCAAGGCTTCGGGATAATCCTGTGAAAAGGCGGCGCTCCGAACGTTGGGATATTCCACCAGAAGCCGTTCAAGCATCTCGACAGACGTATCCAACCGCTGGCCAAGGAAGTGACCGGGAATGCTCTCCTGCAAACCGGGATGGATGTTGAAGATGCGGCCCCCATACACTATCCGCGCGCCTTGCGCCGAGAGTTGCAGCGCAGTCTGCCGAAGGGTGGCGGCGCTGACGAGGTGATGGGCAGCCAACAGCACCAGGTCGGCATTGACGGCCGTAACGGTCTCCTCGAAGCGATTGGTCGGGACATTCGCGCCCAGGTAGATGACGCTCAACCCGCGCCGTCGCAGGAACAGGGTCAACATCAGGATTGAAAAAGTGTGCCACTCCTCAGGCGGACAGCCGACCAGGATGGTCTTTCCGCGCGTTGGAGCGGGCGAGGCTGCCAAGAGCGTATCGAGCCGCCGCATGGCCAACCCCGAAGCGAAATGCTCCTGCTGCACCGAGGCGCGGCCCTCGTACCAGAGCATTCCCAACTCGGCCATGCCGCGCTGCAAGACATCGATGCAAACAGTTTCCACCGGATACATGCTAAATGCCTGGTTGAGGGCCTGCTCGGCGGCAGATTCGTTAAAGTTAAGGCAGGCCGCCAGCCAATGCGCGCGAATCGCATCGATGTTGGTTTCGGGCGGCAGGAAAATGGGCTGCTGCATGGACGTGAATCCCGCTGCCGGTCGTATCGTTGTTTCGGGAACCGGTTCACGTCCCTGGGCAAGTTCATCCTTCCAAAGGTCGACCGCGCGTGAAATGCTCAAGCCTTCATTTTGACGCGCCACCAGCCATTTGATGGTTTCGATGTCATATTGTGAATACAGGCGGTGTCCGCCCGGCGAGCGATGTGGAACTGGCAATCCATAACGCCGTTCCCAGGCGCGCAGGGTATCAGCCGCCAGGCCGGTCTCGCGCAGGACGACTTTCAGGTTGAAGGCAGGTGCTTTGCTAATAGGCATAGTTTACTCCGGGTTTAATCTGTGGCGGCCACTGGCGTAGTGGATATTTTTTGCACAGCTATTGTACCCCTTTCTTTCAGAATTCGTTCAGTCGTCAGGCGCGCTGAAAGCAAGACAATCGGCAATCCTGTGCCGGGGTGGGTAGAGGCGCCTGCAAAGTACAGGTTTTTGTATTTCGCGTGGCGGTTCTGCGGGCGCAAATAGCCCACCTGCCAGAAGTTATGGCTCAAGCCAAAGGCCGCGCCTTTTGCCAGGTTGAACTGTTGTTTCCAATCTTTGGGAGTATAGGCAATCTCGAATTTGATGCGTTCGCGCAGGTCACTGATGCCCATTTCTTTTTCGAGCCGGGCAAAGACCGTTTCGCGGGCGCGGTTGACCATCGCATCCCAGTCCTGCTCGGAGCGGGCATCGAGGTGTCCGACCGGGACCAGCACATAGAGCGTTTCCTGCCCTGCTGGCGCGGCAGCCAGGTCGGTGCGGGCCGGGGCGTGGATATAGAAACTCGGCGCATCGGGCAGGCTGTGATCGTTGAAAATCTGGTCGAAGGAGGCTTTGTAGTCGCCCGCCAGGAAGACGTTGTGGTGCGCAATCTGCTCGTATGGTTTGTCCACGCCCCAGTAGAACATGATGGTCGAGCAGGTGTAGAGTTTTTCGTCCAGTTTACGGGCTTCAGCGCGATCGGGCAGCAGTTGGTCGTAGATGTAGGGCAAATCGGCGTTGCCGATAAAGATATCGGCTTCCAACTCCCGTCCATCCTCCAGGGTGACGCTCTTTATTGCCTGCGCGTTGAACGTTGCGCGTTCAACGTTCAACACCTTCGCGGGAGCATTATAGACAAACTTTACACCCAATTTTTCGGCAACTTTGGTCAGGGCTTCGATGGCCGCATACATGCCGCCCATCGGATACCAGACGCCCTCGGCCAGCTCGGTGTACTGGAGCAGGGAATAGGTCGCCGGGGCATCGTAGGGGCTGAGGCCCAGGTACATATTCTGGAAGGTAAAAGCCGCCTTGAGCTGCTCACTCTTGAAGAAGCGTCCGGTATTGCGATAGTGCTTGTCGAGCGCTTTGAGTTGGAAAATGAGCGGCAGGTTGGTCAGGCTGAAATATTCAAAAATATTGAAGAAGTTGCGCCCCACGAACTTCTGCAGCGAAATTTTGTAATGCTTTGCGCCTTCGGCGATGTAACCCAGGAAACCGGTGAAGGCGGTTTTATCGACCGCTTCCAGTTGGGCCTGCATTTTCCCAATATCGGAAGTAAGTTCCAGTTGCAAGCCGTCGTTGAAGTGGATTTTGTAGGTCGGGTCGATGCGGCGCAGGTCGAGGTGGTCGCTCATTTTCTCGCCCAGCGCGGCAAAGGTCTCCTCCCACACTTCCGGCATCAGGAACAGGGTTGGGCCGATGTCGAAGCGATGACCATCTTTCACAATCTGGTTACAACGTCCGCCGGGTTTATCGTTCTTTTCCAGCACGGTCACGCTGTAGCCGTTTTTTGCCAGGCGGGCAGCGGTGGCAATTCCCCCAATGCCAGCGCCAATCACAATTGCAGTCGGTTTAGAAGCCATGAAACACTCTCCGTAGATTAACAATCGGTAATTGAAATTCTTTATTCGATGCTCGAGCCTGTCGATTATAGAGCTTGATTATAGTCTATGTCTACTATTTGTCAAGAATTATTTAAGTTTTATCGTTGCAAAACCTTGACAATTCGCAAAAATTCCGTACAATAAAGTAAGTTTATTCAACATTCAAGCGTTTTTTATGGAGGCAGACATGCAGGCACACTGGGAACATAAACTGATTAACCTGGCCGGGAACGTTCCGCACCCATCCAGCCGTCCCGTTTTTTCGTACTGGGCCGGTGATGCTTCTCTTGAAAAGGCTTATGCCCTGTGCGGTGAAGTCGCCGCCCATCATAGCAAATCCTTCTACATGGCCAGCGGCCTGTTGCCCGAAGAAAAACGCTCCGCTGCGCGGGCGCTGTACGCTTTCTGCCGCACCGTTGATGATATTGTGGATGAAGGCTCAGTGGTGGGCCGCGACGCGGAACTGGATTACTGGCGCGGTGTGGCGCAGGGCACCTTGCACCCGCGCGCCAATGACCTGGTTGCGCAGGCCTGGGCCGATACTCGCAGCCGCTATCATATCCCGTCTCGGTACGCGCTCCAGTTAATCGACGGAGTCTCCCGCGATGTGACCCAAACCCGCTACAAAAACTTCGACGACCTCGCCACCTACTGCTATAGCGTGGCTTCCACCGTCGGGCTGATGAGCATCTACATTGTCGGGTTCAAGTCGAGCGAAGCCCTACCCTATGCCATCAAACTGGGCGTGGCCCTGCAACTGACCAACATCCTGCGCGACGTAGGCGAGGATTTCCGCAACGGGCGCATTTATCTCCCCAAAGACGAACTGAAATCCTTCGGCATCAGCGAGTCCAGCCTGGCGCGCGGCGCGAAAGTCCCCGAAGCGCAGCGGAGCGGGATCGATGACAATTGGCGCGCCTTCATGAAATTCCAAATCCAGCGCGCGCGCGAACTGTACGCCGAAGCCGAAAAAGGCGTCAAATTCCTGGAGCGCGACGGCCAACTCGCCATCGGAGCTGCTTCCACCTTTTACCAGGGCATTCTCGACGCCATCGAAACCAACGATTATGATGTCTTTTCCAAACGAGCCAATCTCTCCTCCTGGGGCAAAGTCAGCCGCATACCGGGCCTGTGGCTGAAACTGGCAAAACTTTAGCAGGCATGGACCATCTCCTTCGAACGCGGGACGGCCTGCCGGGCAGCAGGCCGTCCTCGCGTTTAATATCAAAAGACGCATCATCCTAACCCGGACAAGCCGGAACCAAAAAGGCTGAAATACAACGGACACAAAGGAAAACCCTTAAAAACTTTGTGTACTTCGTGTCCGCTTGCCCCGCGAACTAGGCGGGGTTGTGTTTGAAAATTCTTGCACAAAAAACAAGAAAATAACTTCAAAGTTCCTAATAACTTGGGGACAACCATATTGAATCTACATCTTTATGAATGCCGGGCACTAAGGCTTGGATCGCGCGTGGCCGAGGGCAGCCAGTTTTCCACCTGCCCATGTGACTGGGACAGAGAAGACCACCAACGCCCAGCCGTACCAGGCTGGGGCAAGGTCCTGCATGATGATTGCGATCAGTCCAAGCGCGCTGAAAGCAATGCCAAAGATACCCAGGGTAACCGCATGGGCAACGGGACGGTCGGGAGCCAGCCGGGCAGTGACGAAACCACCCAAGAGCACAAACAGGATGTGATAGGACAGAGCGAGGAGTGAATGCCTCGGCTCGAACTTTTGCTCGGTTGGAATGGGCAATATCCCAAAATGCTGCAAAATGGTATCTGCGACGAATCCAAGCAAAGCGATCAGGAAAAAACCGGCGAGGACTGCTCCTATTCTCTTGAGGATCACTACTCTTTAGCTCCTTTTTCGAATTGACATTAGGATAAGGGACAAGCAGGCTGGCATCTGCAATAACAGCGCCGGAACTGCCGCGTTCAAGTTCTCACATCACCGCCACCATCGCGGCCAGGACAGGCGGGAGTGGCGGCGGGGCGGGGCCTGTCCTGAGCGACACTTGCGCCGCACTGCGCTCGGCGCAGCGCAGGTGAGTCGAAGGGTCAGTGATGACCACGCCTGCCATCACTGGACAAGTAAGACGAATGTCATCTTAGGCGCAATGCATTCAAAATTAACACACTTGCGTTTTATATTTGGGTAGAAAGAGACTCGAAGTCGAAATCGATATAAGGAACGTCGTTCTCGATTCTTGATTTGCGGTTGTGCATAAAGCGCGCGCACCATTCGTCATCAATTTTGTTCACATCAAAATCTCGATGTATGACAGCATACAATTCGATTTCACGGATTTTTAGAAAGTTTGGAATTTCTTTAAGCCATGAGAAGTCAAGCATGCAAGCCTGAAGATATCCGCGAAGAAAATGCGACATGAACTCCTCGGTGAAAGCGCGCCAATCTCCTGCGTCCTGCACGATATAAAATAGCACAACCGCAATGTCATTGATGAACCAATTGTAGGCGCATTCGTCGAAATCAAATAGCGTGATCTGACCCATTTCGTCCACAAAGAGATTATTCCCATGCGCATCTTGATGAGTCAGACCGTATGATTCGCGGTCTTTTGCAAGTGTGTTTACATAATTGCAGATGTCTTTATATTTCTTCTTCGCTATGGATTCAGATTCCGGTAAGTAGCGTTCTACAAATTCAAAAAGCTCATGGTTCCAGCCTGGTCGCTTACCGGCAGCCGGATTGGGTTGGTAGTTTTTGGACAGGGTGTGTATCCGTCCCATCATTTCACCATACGATTCGTAAAGTTTAGGAGTCCACAAATTCCACGGGGCTTGTCCTTGAGCCTTCACAAAAGCCGTAACGAGAAAAGTTCCACCCGATTGGTCTTCAATCACTTCCACAAGTTTTCCAGATTCGGAAGGAATTGCTCTGGCGACAGAAACACCGCCTTCAGCCAGAGAATTGATCCAATCTACTTCACCGAGAACGAGGGATTCACTCCGTCGAAAACTGTGCCCGATACGAAGAATATAAGCATGTGAATCGCGCTCGAATTCGTAGATAAAACTCTCAAACGCGTCCAGGGAGTGTATCTGCTCATTTGCAATGCCATAACGCCGCATGGCTTCCTGCAAGATTGTGTCGTTATAGAGGACTTTGATTTGTTGGTCCATGGATGAACTCTATTATTCTATTGCTACCGTAGCCAGACTGCCAATACCCCAACAGCCTCCGCCCAAACCTGACCCAAACCCCGCCCTGGACATATCGCAGGGAGGCGCATCCGGTTCCCTGACAAAGAACGCCAAGACAGGCGGGAGTGGCGGTAGAGTGGGCAATTGTCCCGTCGACCATAATTAGCCCGTTGCCTATCTTAATAACGGACTTCTAAATTGTAATCCTTGCTTCTAAATACCCATTTTCCGCTACCCCTATTTCGGGGTTTTCGGTACATTTTGGTCTCTTTTTTGCATTTTGCGCAAAAATCAACCGTTCTTATTGCTGATTTATCTTATGGCTACAGAGAACCAGCACGGACGATGAAAATGTTAGCAAATTTTACGCCAACAAGCCCGAAATCCCATTTTTGGCCTAAACCCTATCTGGTAAGGGGCGGAAAACAGGTAATTACGCTAATAAATTCCCGGATGCGCGTGGCAGCGACAGCCCATGGTACAGGTACAAAGCGGGTTCGGCAGCTCGAAGTCATCGCTCAACTTGAAACGCATTTTTGCCATCTCCTGGCAAGAGCGACACACAAACTCATCCCCAATATTTCGCACCGTAATATAAAGACCGGGACGCTGACCAGCGCGCTCCCTGAGCGTTTCCATCGTTGCCAAAAAATCGGCATGGCGCAGAAGCATATTGGGCGCCCAGCGGCTGCCGATGTGCGTGCCTGGGACGTGTCCATTGGCAGAACGCACACTTTGCAATGGCTCGTTTTTGCCCAATAAATGATACAAACCGGCCACCAGGCGCAGCTGTTCCAGCACATCATCGGGCACGGAGGTCAGGAGGTCGGGCTTGTTCGCAAACATCAAATCCAGGTAGCGCACATCCCTGGCCCACATTTCAAGCCCGGTCGGAATAGACGGCGCGCTGCGATACCCATAAGTAAACGCCAAATCAACGGCATGCGTAAAATTCTTTTTTCGCAGCGCCGCCAATATCAGCATTTCGAGCGTTTTCCTATCCATGAGATCGTGCCATCATTCCAAAATTTCCCATACATACATTTCCCGACCAACGCCCCCCTGATGGTCGTTCAACCAACGGAGACATCTTATAATAGCCTTGCAAGCCTGTCAATACCTTTAGCAGCAATTCTTCAATATATCCTGCCGTCGTCTCGAAGGTTTCACCAAAAGGCCAGAGTTGCGCCTAAAACCTTCGGGACGTTCTTTGCATATCAGCAAATTTCACAGATTCCATGATACATTAAATCCATGTCCACCAACAATCAAGAAATCGAGTCCAAATTCTACGTCCGAGACCTGGCCCCCATCCAGTCCCGCCTGCAAGCATTGGGCGCAGCCTGCCGCGTCCCGCGCGGCTTCGAGTACAACCTGCGCTACGACGACGCCGAAGGCAGCCTGAGCGTCGAACGCAAAGTCCTGCGCCTGCGCAAATTCGACGACACCCGCCTGACCTTCAAAGGCCCCGGCGAAAACATCGGCGGCGCGCTCTCGCGCACAGAAATCGAGCTCGTCGTTGATGATTTCGAGAACGCCAAACTATTCCTCGCCGGGCTGGGATACAAAATCGTCATGATTTACGAAAAATACCGCGCCATGTACGAACTGGATGGCGCGCTCATCACCCTCGACGAACTCCCCTACGGGCGATTCGTCGAAATCGAAGCCGAAGGACTGGACGAAATCACCGCCCAGGCGCGCAAACTCGGCCTGAAACCCAAGGCCGCTATCCCGGCCAGCTACCAGGGATTGTTCGAGCAACTCAAAAAGACGAAAAACCTTTCCATACCACACCTGACATTCGAGGCCTTTGCCGGGATGCAAATTTACCCAGATGAATTGGGCGTCCGTATTGCAGACGAAAATTAAACAGTAGGTGAAAAATTCACATACAAGACATAATGAGTCTGATTTGCACAATTTTTTCCTGGTAGGCTACAATGGCCTATGTGACCATTCAACCGCCGATATCAGGAGTAGAACTCCGT
>Ga0116204_1002294_pt1 | contig 10360 bp, 6 predicted proteins | sample LakKivwa52mmetaG_FD_94481 | JGI IMG/M metagenome (GOLD analysis project Ga0116204, IMG submission 94481) | Anoxic lake water microbial communities from Lake Kivu, Rwanda to study Microbial Dark Matter (Phase II) - Lake Kivu water 52m metaG | ecosystem: Environmental > Aquatic > Freshwater > Lake ... | reverse complement strand
TCAGATTCCTGAATATTAAGCGCAGAGATAGTTTTTAAAGTATCTGTGTTTTTTTTGTTTTATATTTTCATGTATTATAAATTTTTTAAAAATTAACCTTATGGATTATCCTTTTGCAGAATCATATAAAATTAAAATGGTTGAGCCTTTGTATCGTAGCACAAAGGAAGAACGTGAACAATGGATCAAAGATGCCAGATACAATTTGTTTAAACTGAAAAGCAATCAGGTATTTATTGATTTGCTTACAGATTCAGGAACAGGGGCAATGAGCGACAGACAGTGGTCAGCAATGATGGTCGGTGACGAAAGTTATGCAGGGGCTTCATCATATTATAATATGAAGGAAGCCATTCAGAAAATTCTTGGATTTCCACTGTTTTTGCCAACGCACCAGGGACGAGCTGCCGAAAATGTATTATTCTCGGCAATGTTGAAAGCAGGTGATGTCGTTCCCGGAAATTCGCACTTTGACACAACCAAGGGTCATATTGAGTTCAGAAAGGCGAAGGCTGTCGATTGTACAGTGGACGAGGCTTTTGAAACTGAATTGGAATACCCCTTTAAAGGCAACATCTGCCTGAAGAAGCTATCAAATGCGATTGAAGAATACGGCAGTGAGAGGATTCCATGTATTATCGTTACTGTGACATGCAATACAAGTGGTGGCCAACCGGTTTCAATTCAAAATATCCGTGAAGTCAGTCAACTGGCAAAAAAGTTTAATATTCCTCTGGTGTTTGACTCAGCACGTTTTGCTGAAAATGCGTATTTCATCAAATTGCGTGAAGAGGGATATGCCAATAAAACAATCAAGGAAATCGTTCTTGAAATGTTCAGCTATGCCGATGTGATGACCATGAGCAGTAAAAAGGATGCAATTGTCAATATGGGCGGTTTTATTGCCATGCGCGACGAAGAACTTTATAACAAAGCCAGTGTTTTCAATATCGTATTTGAAGGATACCTGACATACGGAGGCATGTCGGGCAGAGATATGAATGCTTTGGCAGTAGGGCTTGATGAAGGTACAGATTTCAGTTATCTGGAGACGAGGATCAAGCAGGTTGAGCATCTCGGCAATCGTTTGATTGAATGGGGAATTCCCATTCAAAGACCAATCGGAGGACATGCAATTTTTGTTGATGCCAAAAAGTTTTTGCCTCAGGTTCCCGTAGAACAATATATTGCACAGGCATTGGGCATTGAATTATATCTTGAAGCAGGTGTCAGGGGAGTTGAAGTCGGAACCTTGCTTGCTGATCGCGACCCCGAGACAAAACTTGACCGTTTTCCGAAACTTGAGTTTTTGAGACTTGCACTTCCACGGCGGGTGTATACAAATAATCACATAGATGTGGTAGCTGTTGCCTTAAAAAATATCTGGGACAGACGTGATTCCATTCGCTCAGGATTTCGGATTCTGAAAGAAGCACCAATTATGCGCCACTTTACTGTTGAACTTGAGAAAATTTAAAACAGTCAGGGGTTAACACATTCACCGTGTTGTGCCTGTAGTTTGTGTTGTTCAAATCGGTAATACACAAATTTTCCGCCTTTCATTTTGAGAAAATCACATATTTCCTGCTGGTTTTCTGCAACTGCAATGTTTCTCCCTGAAGAATATGACAACCATATCACAGTCGTTTCCGGATTACGAGATTCAAATGGAGCAACAAACACACTTTCGTCTGTCTCTGAATTATTTCTGATCATCGAAGCATAGTTTTTCAGATGTTGATCAGCACGAATGAGATGTTCTGCTTTTTGCCTGAAGATGTAGATTGACCAAAACACACAAATAATAACAAATATATAGGAAGTTATTTTTTTAAACGTACTTTCAGTATGCAGGTGCAGTTCGGGAACAGTTATCGCTACAATCAGAATGATCGGAATAACCCATTTCGCAGAATAAATATAATGTGTAACAGATGCACTGAACAGTATGATAAGATACAACAGACAGGCAAGAAATGCGCTTATAATGATTGTTTTAACCATTGGATCATAAGCTTTCAGTATTGATTTCCTTTTTCTGAAATATACAATTACCAAGGCAAACAAAATAAAACCTACACCTCTCATAAGTTCAAAGATCTGTTTCAAAAGCAGTGAATAGGAATGTGGGTTACTGTATGCATATCCCATATCTGTGTACTCTTTCCCGAAAAATCCACTGCGCTCGAGAAAACGGATTCCAAGTGCTCTGATAAAAGTTTCGGTATCCTGCAAACTGATATGGAGTAAAAAAAAGACAAATACTGCTGCAGCAGAACCTGCAATCATTGCTATTGCTGTGCTTCTCAACTGAAATGCGGTTGCTTTTTTTGAAAGAAAAACACTCAATAAGAACGAAACAGCAAACACAACTCCAAGCCATTCAGAGAGTGAAAAAAGGAATGATGTGATAAACAGCAATATTATTCCGTATTTTGATATAGATGTTGCTTTCATTGTAATACTTGCCAAAGCATACATCATAATGATGAACATCAGTTGACCTACAGATTCTGCGAAGAAGTGAAAAGTAAACATATACAGTACAACAGGGTGAAAAACATACAAAGTGCCTGCAATAATCTGAGCAGCCTTAGAGAATGAATTGCTATTGTATATCAGTTTAATAATCTTTATCAGGAAAATTGCTCCTGTAAGATGAAAAAGCATGGCGAGCCACATCAGAAACGTATTGTTTGCCCGAAAACTTCCAAATCCTGTGAAAATCCATGTGAGGAATTGCGTTAACGGTGGGTGTGAAACATAATAATTATTTCCGCTGTCATCTGTGAATCGTTTGTAGTAAGTGATAAATTTATCTCCGGAATTGCCATAAGTGTGCTTCATGGTAAAACAGGATTCTGCCGGACCTTCTTTGTTCCAGATGTCCATTGTTTTCAAAAGAAATAAATGTGCAACATTATTGACAGGCGGCGTTGAATCCAGATATGCTACTCTGAATATCAGAGAAAACCCCCAGATAAGTATCGTGAACAGTATAGGAAAAAATGGTTTATCGGTCAGCCTTTCCATATTATTCCGGACGATGTGTCTTTTGAAGCATGCGTAATGAATGAATGAATATTCATTTCTATATAAAGTCGTTTCAGACCTAAAAAAGCAAAAATGAATGCTTCTTTATACTGTATGGTGAAATCATCGGGGATGATAAGTGATGTTTTGGTAAGATGCCTGATCCGGTCAATGACAAAACTGTTATATGCTCCTCCACCTGTGACCAGACAGTTTATAGGTGAGTATGTGTTCAATACGTGTGAGATTCTCAATGCAATGTGTTCGCTGTATGTCCTCAGCAAGTCAGGGGTTGAAAATGTGTACTTTTGAATAACAGGATGAATGTTTTGTTCAACCCATTCCCTGCTCAGAGACGGTTTTACATTATTTTGATAAAGAGAAATGGATTCAAGCTCTTTAAGCAGTGGCTCAATGAGAAATCCTGACGCAGCCATAGCTCCGTTACGGTCAAATTCAAAGCCTTCTTTCATTGCCAGATCATTGAGAATAATATTGACCGGACAGATATCAAAAGCGAGAGGTGGAAAAGTTCTGGTAAAAGTAATGTTTGAAAATCCCCCGAGATTCAGTGCAGAATCATATTGAGAGAAGAGTTTAATGTCACCGAAGGGAACAAGAGGAGCACCTTCGCCTCCAAGAGCAACATCAAGTGTTCTGAAATCACAAACTGTGTCAATTCCTGTAAGAGAGGCAATATATGCACCGTTCCCAATCTGAACTGTTAGCCCTTGTGTCGGATGATGCATGACAGTGTGCCCGTGACTGGCGATGCACAAAGGATGAAAGTCAAATTTTCTGATGGTTTGTTGAACATGTTTTCCAATAAAACGACCAAATTCATTATGAAGCAAACTGAACTCGACGGCATTCAATGTATGAGCTTTTGCTAATTGTTGCCGAAGCTGATCATCGTAAGGAATTGTGACAGCATTCAATATGTTTGCTGCAATATGTTCTTCGGATTCATCGAATCTGCATAATGCGATATCAAGACCGTCAAGAGAAGTTCCCGACATTACTCCTGCAACATCAGATTGATTTCGGCTTTTCATCACAAATAGGGTAAAGTTTTTTCAAGGGCATTGATACGGGAGCCTTTCAGTAGAATGTAAGCCTCTGAAATATTCAGCGTTTTTAAGAAATCATTCAAACTGTCACTATTTTCAAAAAATGTAAAGCATGGATAATCATCGCGAAATTGTTTAAATTCATTTCCAACAAGAAAAACATGATCAACAGATGAATCCATTAACTTTTGCAAAATGTTAAGGTGTTCTGATTGACTGTATTTTCCGAGTTCCATCATTGAGCCGAGGATCGCATATTTGGGTGTGCCATTAAGTAGAAAAAACTCATCCAGAGCGAGGTTCATGCTCGAAGGATTAGCATTATATGCGTCAAGAATGATGTTGCTGTTTTTTGTTGATTTAAAATACTGACTTCTGTTGTTGGTGGGCTGGTAAGCCGCGATAGAGTGAATAATATTTTTGGGCGAAACCTTAAAAAACAGGCCTGTAGCAACAGCAGCAAGTACATTATATATATTGTATGCACCGAATAAATTGGTGTGCTGACTATTCTCTTTGTTTTCCCATAGCCAGGAGATATTCAGATACGGAACACTTGAAAGAATGTTGCCGGTAATATTCCCTGAGTTGATTCCGTAAGAGAGCAATGTGTTTTTTCCTGCCTCATGCATCAGTTGATGGTCATCCGCATGAACGATCAGCCCTTTTCCATGGTCTGCAATAAATCTGTACAATTCGGTTTTGGTTTGAAATACAGCTTCCGGTGAACCGAATCCTTCGAGATGAGCTTTCCCTATGTTGGTAATGAGACCATAGTCCGGACGACCGATATTGCAAAGGAAATCAATATCTCCGGGATGATTGGCACCCATTTCAAGAATGAGAATTTCTGTTTTTGCATTTGCTGACAGCACAGTAAGAGGAAGTCCGATATGATTATTGAGGTTTCCTTTTGTATATGTAATGTTATAATCAGTTGACAAGACCTGAACAATAAGCTCTTTGGTTGTGGTTTTTCCATTCGTTCCTGTTATGGCAAAGACGGGACATTGAAGCATATTCCGGTGATATTTTGCCAGATTGATAAGTGTTTCGTAAACATTGTCAACGATTATGAATTGCGGATTACCGGATAATTTTCTATCGTCAACAACAGCAAAAGCAGCTCCGTCAGACAAAGCCTGTCCGGCAAACTGATTACCATCGAAATGTTCACCTTTGAGGGCAAAGAATATGGATCCTTTCGGGATATTTCTTGAATCGGTCGAGATTCCTGTAGAATTGAGAAAGTGCTTATATAAAGACTGCATTGAAGGAGAGATAAATTTGATGTGAAATTACAAAAAAAGCCGGTATTCAACCGGCTTTAAAGATAATTTTTTTATTCAGAATCAAAACCCGAATGGGCTGCCGACTCTGTCCATAGCACATCTGAATCCGATAAAGTCGGTAGAAAGTTCCTGATCAAGGAAACGTCTTGTTCCGGGGCTCATCCAGTAAGCTCTGTCTCTCCATGAACCTCCCTTGTAAACTCTTGCTTTATTATTGATCATAGAGCTGAACCCGTATTCGTACATCAGTTTATTTTGTTTTTCTTCATCCTGATAAATTTCGTCATAATAGAACAAACTGGAAGTGTAATCACCATCAAGATAGTTTCTGTTGTCTGAATATCTGTAATTTCTTCTGTGAGCAGATTCTTCAGCAGTCACTTCTCTCCATTGAATTCTTCCGAGAGAATCTTTTTCTGCAATCAGTCCGTCTTCATCAAGAACTTTGGTTTGAAACTGATTACCACGGAAAGGTCTGAAGTCAGACATGTCTTCAAGAGAAAGGGGTCTGTAAACATCAAGTACCCATTCACTGACATTGCCTCCCATGTGGAAAAGGCCATAGTCATTGGGCCAATATGAATATACGGGAGCTGTGATATCAGAGGCATCATTCAGATTGCCTGCAACACCCATGTTATCACCACGTCCTCTTTTGAAGTTGGCAACAAAATCACCCATGTTTTGATTGGCATCAGTTCTCAGAACGTGTCCATTCCATGGATAAATTCTTCTTTCAATAACACGTTCATAAAGAGTATTACCAATCAGGCCAAGAGCGGCAAATTCCCATTCAGCTTCGGTCGGAAGTCTGTATTTAGGAAGAAGAATGCCGTCTTCCATGCGAACTTTACGTGTTCCTGCACCGCTTGGGTTGAGGTCATACAAATCATTCTTGACAAGTCCTTCATATTGACCGGCCAGATATGCATCCGTATTAAAGTTTTCATCATTTTGCTGATTAGGGTCGACTTTTAAAACCCCTTCGCGAATTAAAATATATTCATTCACACGGTCTGTTCTCCATGAGCAGAATTGATTGGCCTGAACCCAACTTACACCTACAACAGGGTAGAAATTGAATGACGGATGTCTCAGATAATAATCAACATAAGGTTCATTATATGCCAGCTTATCTCTCCAGACAAGAGTGTCGGGAAGAGCAGCTCTGACAACTTCAGGATAATCAAGTCCGAAGACACGACTTAACCAGTAGAGGTATTCTCTGTAGTCAACATTGGCAACTTCTGCCTGATCCATGTAGAATGAAGAAACAGTCACTCTTCTTGGAATATTGTCCCAGTTATACATTACTTCCTGTTCAACGCGGCCCATTACAAATGTACCGCCTTCAATGAGAACAAGACCGGGTCCTGTTTCCTGATCGCCGTAAGGAACTACTTCAAAACCACCCCATTTGGAGTCGTTGTAATACCATGCTGTGGTTCGTGATCTGTCTTTTCGGCATGAGGAAATCAGCATGACGACACATAACAGCAAAAGGATTCTTGTAATTAAACTCTGATATTTCATAGCAGATGTATTATTCATCATTAATAACTCAATTTATTATTTTCTATTGTCAGAATGAAGGACAATTTATTGGTCTTATTCTTCTTGATTTCTGAGGACATTCAAACTGAAATGTAAGTGAAAATTCGTGTGAACCGCCTGAAGCGTTTGATAAGCGTGAAACGGTAAGGTCATAACTGTATCCGAATTTGAAGGTTTCCTGCTGAAGTCCGATCAGGAATATCAAAGCGTCAGAATTATTGAAAGTTTGTCTGTACCAGAGACCTCCGACAAATGGATACTTATTCAGATACATTCCGAAATTCAGTTGTTGAAAATCCTGTTGCTGCATGTACATGATATTTGGCGAAATGGTTGTTTCTTCAACAGTACGCCTGCGGGAATTTGAATTTTCAACACTGATGATTGTTCCGATATGTCCTGTCCAGCGGATAGGCATTCGGGAGGTGGAAATAAAAGCTTCGTTTGGTCTTGTAAGATGATGTGCAGCAAATCCTGCAAAAAAACGTTCACCCGACATTACGATTCCGGCAGAAAAATCAGCAATTGATTTTCTCAATTCAGGAGGAAGAGTTTCACTTGTGTTTTGAACAGGACCCCATTTCGGGTCAAACTGGTCAGGAAATCTGAGCTTATCCCATTCCAGACTTCTTTGAAAATATGTTGCCTGAATTGCAGCATTTATGGAAATATCTCTTGATACTTCAAGCCTGTAAGAATAGATACCGCTTACCTGTGTTGTGTTCAGAATTCCGGCTCCGGCTCTGTCAGTATTTACCATCAGACCAACAGCACCGTTTAAAGAGTGAATATGTTGGTCGTATGAAGCATTGTAAGTAACAAAGGTACCCAAAATGGAAGGCCATTGGTTTCTGAAATTTAAAATTAGACGGGGACATATTACGGAACCTGCCATTGCAGGGTTTAAGTAGAGAGGATTAGCATAAAACTGAGAAAAGTGTGGATCCTGTGAATATCCTTTTTCTGCAATGAACAACAATCCGATTATCAATAAGATACCTAACCTTTTTATCATTTGCTTAGTGTTAATTAAGACAATGCTTTTAAATTATTGGAGACAAAAGTAAACAAAATTCATTATACACATACATATTTTTTAAAACTGATGAAAAAATTCTTTGATTTATATTGTTGTTTATTGGTTTGTTTTCTTCTTTTCATGTTCAAAACTTATACTTCATTTTTGGATTTTGGTTTCACACTTTGTTATTTTTTTTAAATACAGAAAATATTTTAATACAAATTTCGTTTTCGATTGTACCACTTAGAAAAATTGATTTATGAAAATATCCACCGGCAAATTATTGTTGTTTATTTTTCTTTTATCCTGCACAGGCTTAATCAGTGCTCAGAACATGAGCATTGACATCAACTGGGGTGAACCGAAACAGGTGTTTTCGGGAAATAATACTGAAAGCAGGGCATTATGGTTTGAAGATGGAGATTACCGTGTTCACCCATTCATACCGGTAAAAATTATAAATATCGGTACAATTGATCCATATATGAATGTTTCTGTTACTGTTTTGAATGATGAGTATATAGCACTAACTCCTGAAGAAGAAATGATATTGGAGCTATCTGGATTTATTCCGGATACAGCAATTCAGGCCAGTCTTTCATATTATTTTATTAAAAAAGAAAGGTTTGCAGATATTCAAATCATTCCTTATCGCTATAATGCCAATAATAATACCTTTGAAAAGCTGGTGTCATGTTCGCTGGATATCACAATTTTATTTCAAAACAGTGATGTTGTTCTGACAAATGAAAAAAACCTTAAAGTTAATCAATCAGTATTGGCTGAAGGAAGTTTTTACAAACTATCTGTTTCACAACCGGGCATTTATCGGATTAGCGCTCAACAACTGGTTGAGTTGGGTTTATCTCTTACTTCTTTTGACCCTAGACATATCAGGATTTATGGAAACGGAGGAAGAATGTTACCTGAATCAAACAGTGTTTCAAGAATTGACGACTTGTTTGAAAATGCGATTTATGTTCATGGTGAAAGTGATGGTTCATTTGACGCATCTGATTATGTTTTGTTTTATGCCCCCGGACCGCATTCATGGATATATGATGAAGTTCTTGGTGAGTATGTTCCGACAATCAACAAGTATAATGATAAGTCTTATTATTTTCTCACAACAAGTAAAGGTCCCGGAAAACGAATTCAGGTTGAAAATAATATGTCTCAGACTCCTACTGTGACAACCGGGATTTTTCTTGATAAAGCTATGTACGAGAATGAAACGTACAATCTTATCAAAAGCGGGAAGGAGTGGTATGGTGATGTTTTTGACCTGAGTCTGAATCAGAATTTCAGTTTTTCCTTGCCCAATGCTCATGCTGATTCATGTATGAAAGTCAGGGTAATGATGATTGCGAGGGCTTCAGGCGCCACTTCTGCACAGGTTAATATCGGTTCATCTTCTGCACTTTTGGGATTTCAGGGGACAACCGGCTATAATGCTGATTATGCAAAGCCGGGAATGGGTCTGTTGTGTGTTAATCCGGCTTCATCTTTAAATGTAAGTATAACTTACAATAAAAATAATTTGAATGATGCCAAAGCATGGCTCAATAAAATCGTTATCAATGCATGGAGAAACCTTGTTTTGTCAGGGAATATGATGCACTTTCAAAATCCATTGATCAATGACCCTTCAAATTATGCAGGATACACTTTGACATCTGCTTTACCTTTAATTGTCTGGGATATCACAGATCCGCTTGAACCAGTGAATATTCAGGGAAGTCAAAGTGGTTCGCAGTTTACATTCGTTTCAGATGCAACTCAGGGTATGGAATTTATTGCACATACAGGATTAAGTTATCTGTCTCCTGCTCTTGAAGGTGGGATTGCAAATCAGAACCTTCACGGCATTGGACAGGTTGATTATCTTATTGTTACACATCCTCTTTTTATTGACCAGGCTAATAAAATCGGACAGTTTCATCAGCAACTCAATGGATTGACCTATGTGGTTGTTACACCTCAATTAATATATAATGAGTTTTCATCAGGGTCGCAAGATCCTTCAGCAATCAGAGATTTTGTGAAAATGTTTTATGATAGAGCAGCTCTGCCTGAAGATCAACCCAAGTATCTTTTATTATTTGGGCGTGCATCGTATGATTATAAGAATCGCATTTCTGATAACACCAATTATATTCCTACATTTCAGAGCATTGAGTCACTTAATCCTACAAAGTCGTATGCTTCTGATGATTTTTTTGGTTTACTGGATGATGCTGAAGGAAATGATTGTGCCGGACATCTTGATATCGGAATTGGACGATTACCTGCAAAAACACAGCAAGAAGCTGATGATATGATAAATAAAATCTTCAGATATCACGAAAAAACAAACTCAACAGATTTTCAGAATACCTGCAATTTTATTC
>Ga0116204_1002291_pt1 | contig 10363 bp, 7 predicted proteins | sample LakKivwa52mmetaG_FD_94481 | JGI IMG/M metagenome (GOLD analysis project Ga0116204, IMG submission 94481) | Anoxic lake water microbial communities from Lake Kivu, Rwanda to study Microbial Dark Matter (Phase II) - Lake Kivu water 52m metaG | ecosystem: Environmental > Aquatic > Freshwater > Lake ... | reverse complement strand
GCCCTGACGCTCGCCACAGCCAACTTTGGGGTGGGATTCAACCGCGCCATGCTCTTCCTGCTGGCCGAACAAACGTCGCTCGTCGGCAGGGCGGCGATTGGCACCGAAGATGCAAGCAAAGCCAGGCTCGATTGGCAGGCCGACGAACTGCGCCATTACACATTCGACGATTTCCTGAACGACCTGCGCGCGCGCAAACTAAGACTAACCGATTTCGACCCACTCATCCAAACCATCGAAATCCATCTAAAAGGCCGTGAGGACGCTTTTACCCAGGTGCTTCAAACCGGGCGAGCTATCCGGCTGGGCGTAGGCGAAGCGCGTTCTCAACTCCCGCCCGAAGTGATCGCCAAAATCAACCCAGACGCTTGCGCCGCGCTGCCCCTCGTGACAGGCAAAGGAAAAGTGGAAGGGATTGTGCTTGTGGATAACAAGCACACCGGCAAACCCATTTTGGGACGCGACCTGAACCGCCTGCAAACCGTACTGAACTACGCCGGGCTAATTTGGGAAACCCTGCGCGAGCGCGAAAAAAGCGAGAACTTGCTGTACGCCAACCAGGAAATTATGAGCCGCTCGGGACGGGAAACCCTGGTGGATACCCTGTCGCGCGTGTGCAACGCCGCCCTGGGGTTGAGCGAAGCAGACTGGTGCATTATCTACCCATTCATCGGACATCGCAAGCCGCTCACCTTCGACGCCGCCAACATCAGTTACGCTGGGGAATTGAAATCCAGCGTAACTGATGTCCTGGTCAAAAAGCGCCCCAGCCCGAGCGGCATGACTTCGTATGTCCTGGAGAAAGACGGTCTGTTCATCCCGGATGTTCACCACCCCGACGCCAGGATTGGCCGCAAACGAGTCGAAGACCATCATTTCATCCAGAGCGAGGGCGTGAAGGCTATGATTGGCATGAGCATCCGCGATGCGTATTCCGACACGCCGCTGGGTGTTTTTTATATGAATTTCCGCGAAACGCGCCAGTTTTCAGTGCGCGACATGCGCCATGCCAAATCGTTTGCCAGCCTGGCCGCTTTTGCCATCTCCAACGCACGCCGAATGAACGAACAGGAACAGCGCCGCAGGCTGGATGCGGCCTTGCAAACCGCCGAGGCGGTCAATTCGGGCACGGGACAGGAGGAAATGCTCAAAAACGTGCTGGAGCGGCTGCACCACTTCTTCCAAGAAACGACATTATGTGTCTTGAGTTACGATGAGGGCGAGCAGTCCTTGAAATTTGCCCCCGGCGCGCTGGAGTTTTACAAAATCACCAATCCGGCCTACCGGCGAACGCGCAATTTCCCACTCGATAGGGATTCCATCGCCTGCGCAGTCGCGCGAAAGGCGCTTAAAAGCGGCGAAATCGAAATCCTGAACATCCCCAACGTCCATGACCATCCCAAAGAATACCTGGCATTGATTGTCGAGACGCAATCCGAATTGTGCGCCAGCCTGGTCAGCAGTGAGAAAAAATTACTGGGTGTGCTGGCGCTGGAACGCAGGGAAATCTCCGGGTTCAACCAGGATGACGAGGCGCTGGTCAAGACCGTCGCCCGACAGCTCAGCCTGGGGCTGGAACGGTTCAAACAGCGTGAACATATCCAATTTAATAAAACTGTGGCAACCCTGACCGCCTGGGCCGCCGACCTGGCGCACGAAATCAATAACGAGGCCGGGAATATCCAAACCTGGGCGTATCTCATCAAAGAATTTACCGGCGATGACTCGCCAATTTGTGAATACGCTACCCAAATCGAAGAAAGCGCCCAGCGTCTCTCGGCTGCCGGTTCCTGGAGCGACCAGGGAAAACTACCTATCCCGCTCGACCAGTCGCTGGAAAAATATGCCGGGCCGCTTGCGCGCCAGCTAAGTACGACATTCGTGATGGTTCCAGGAGCGCCCGGAATCTATATCAATGCCAACCGGGCCCAATTCCAGCGCGTATTGCGTCATCTCTTTCGCAATGCCGCGCGCGCCATGAGCAACCGTAGGGAAAAGAAAATCATCATACAGACGAATGTACTGGATTCTGAGACAGCCGAAATCCAGGTGCAGGATTTTGGGCCGGGCGTGCTGGAAAAAGTCAGGCCTTTCCTGTTGCAGACAAACATTTCCACCAAGGGCCAGCCTGGAGGCTACGGCCTGTTGATTTCTCGCCAGGTTATTGAGGAAATGGGTGGGACCATTCAATTACTGCCGGCAGAGCCAGGCAAAGGCGCGCTCTTTTCCATCAAAGTTCCAATTATTAAGAATTTGGAGACAGGTGTGAAATGACAGGCAACATACCCAAAGAATTGGATGCCATGCCGCGAATCTTAATTGTGGACAACGATGCGCGGACACGGCGCGCATACCAGGAACTGCTGAAACACTGGGAATACCAACCCATCCTGGCTGAAGGAGATGGAGAAGCCCTGCTGGAAGATGCCCAGGCCAAAGCCAGGCATCACCGCTGCCAACTCGTCCTCATGGATATGCGCCTGATCGATGACTTCGACGATGACGATAAAAGCGGCCTGGAGTTGATTCCCAAACTCAAGCCAGCCTCCTGCATCATGGTCAGCGCCCGGGCCGACCTGGCAGATGCGCGGAATGCCGAAGAAAAAGGGGCGAGGGGGTTTGTTGGCAAAGGGGAAGGGCCAAAAGCGCTCAAAGAAAGGCTCGAAAGGGAAGCGCGCAAGATTTGCGCACAAAAAAAGGGGTTAAACATCAAACCAGTTGAGATTCTGGAGCGCATGTCCAGCAATGTTTTGGGCAGTCAAATTCCAGCGCAATATTATGACCAGGTTTCTGACGCTTTTTTGCGCTTATTTCCAGATGCGCAGCACCTAAAGGTCGAAAAAATTGGCACGACGCACATTTCATCCGATTTGTTGACCGTCCCGCGTCCGCGTTCGGTCATCCTGAAAGTGTATGAAGACGATCGGCAGCCAGTCATTGTCAAACTGGCACGGGAATCCAAAGTCACCCGAGAGTTGGACAATTACCGGCAATACGTCGATGGTCAGTTGAAAGGAAATTATGTCCCCGTTTTGCGCGGCCAAACGCTCTTGTGGGACATCGGCGGCATCAAACTCTCCTATGTCGGCGCCATCGACCAGAACTTCTCCAACTTCTTCAAAACACAGCCTGTCGGAAAAATCAAGCACAGCCTGAACGGATTCTTCAAAGAGACCTGGCAGCCTCATTACCAGCAGGCAGTGGATGTGAAAAATACCTCGTTGTTCGAACTGTACTGCCAGGTGTGGGAAAAAGACTGGGTGACGCGCATCAAAAATTTCTCCAACTACCGCCCCGAAGAAGTGATCGGCGCGGAGAACTGGGCAATAGCGCAGTCCCCGCAGCCCATCGAATGGATGAAAGAGAACATCATCGAAGGGCATGATGTGAGCATCGTGGCGCATACCAAAACCGCCGTCACGCACGGCGACCTGCACGGCGATAACATCCTGGTGGATGCGGGCGGCAATATCTGGGTGATAGATTTCGAGCGCACCCGCGACGGTCACATTTTGCAGGATTTTATCGAGCTTGAATCGGACATCATCAACCGCCTGCCCTGCACCGATGATAATTTCCCAGCCTTCCTGTCTATCTGCATTGCAGTCTGTGAGCAGAATGAAATCAAAGGCATGGAACTCACCGAAACGGTCGAAGCGCAAAGTGAGATGAAAAAAGCAATGTTGACTATTTCCCACCTGCGCTCGCTGGCGCGCGAATGCACCGGGATCAGCGACGCGCGCCAATACTTGCTTGGATTGCTTTTCAACACCCTGTTCCGCGCGACCATCTCAACCACAAACCAGCGCAAACAATGCCAGCAGCGCGCCCTGATGCTGGCCAGCATCCTCTGTCACCGGCTCGACCACTGGGAAGCAGCGTGGCCGCCACCCCAGTGGCTAAATTTCATTCACCAGTGAGGCAATCATGGATAACAAAGACCCCAGGCAAACCAGCACAATGAAAGAATTTGGCAAGGAGCACGATGTCGAATACCGCAGGGAGGTATTCAAGCCGCTTTTCGATTGCATCAAAAGCGCCGATTCCTGCTACCTGATTGGCGCGGGCAGCATGGGCAAGACGCGCCTGCTCGACCACCTGGTGCGCACCGATGTCCAGGAACATTACCTGCAAGGCAAAGCCGCCAGCACACTCATCATCCGCCTGGACGTGAATCGCTTGAGCGATTATTCCGAATGGGAGTTTTACGAACTGATGCTGTTCAACATCGTCCAAACAGTGGGGCAAAACAACGACCCACAGCTTGCAAAACTATCGCAAGGCTTCCTGCAAACCTTCCTGCTCCCCATCCTTGAACATCCTGGCAATGCAATCAAAGCGCTGCGCTTCCTGGAACTCGCCATCTCGAACCTGATGGTCCAAGACAACGACCGTTCGATTTGCTTTCTTTTGGATGAATTCGACGAAGCCTATCGCCGCCTGCCATCGAAAGTATTCGCCCACCTGCGCGGAATCCGTGATGCGCACAAAAACCGGCTGTGCTACGCGCTGCTGGTGCGTAATCCGCCCTCCCGCCTGCGTCCCAACCTGCACGAACACGAGGGTTTTTATGAACTGCTCTCCCGCAACCCCATCGCCATCGGGCCCTACACGCGGCAGGATGTCCATGCCATGCTCGACCAATTGGAAAAACGGCACGCCTACCCCCTGGCCGAAGCCCTGCGCGACAAAATCTACGAGATAAGCGGCGGGCATCCCGGCACCGTCCTGGCAGTGTTCAGCAGCCATCGCAAAACCATCGAGGGCGTTCCCTACCAACTCGACCCGCGCTGGCTGGCGAAAGAAGAAACAGTCAAAGAAGAATGCCGCAAATTATTGGAGAGCCTGGAACCCGATGAACAGGTTGGCATTGTCGAATTTGCCAAAGGCAACATGGCAGACGCCTCACCCACCATCAAAATCCTGCGCGCCAAAAAGCTTCTCAACGCCGCCGAAGGACAGGTGCCGCAAATCTTCAGTCCCGTTTTCGCCATCTATTTACAAGGCATCGATCTCGACAAACTCAAAAAACACCTGGCCGCTCGGCTGAGCGCTCGCGACGAAGCCTGATATCTTGGGTTGGATCGTGTGTCGCGCCATGCTAAACGCGCCGATATCTGGCAGGCAAAAAGCAAAAAGAGAATCGACCAATTACTAATTTAGATTTGCTGTATAAACCACCCACAGCTTAGCGTATAATATTTTAAACCCAACCAAGGAGGCTCCTATGCTCGTCGGCGAACGAATGTCAAAACCCGTTATCACAATTTCCCCTGAATTGCCCATCCCGGACGCGCTCAACATGATGAAAAAAGAACATATCCGGCGCGCGCCGGTCGTCAAAGATGGCAAACTGGTCGGCATCGTCTGTGATGTCGACCTGCTCAACGCCTCGCCATCCCCCGTCACCACCCTCAGCATCTGGGAAATGAACTACCTGCTGAGCAAAATCACCGTTTCCGAAGTGATGAGCAAAAACGTCTTAACCGTCACCGAAGACACCCCCATCGAACAAGCCGCCCGCGTCATGGCCGACAACAAAGTCGGCGGCCTGCCCGTCATGCGCGATGGCTACGTCGTCGGCATCATCACCGAAACCGACCTGTTCAAAATCTTCCTCGAACTGCTCGGCGCGCGTGAAACCGGCGTGCGCGTCACCGCCCTCATCGAAGACAAACCCGGCCAACTCGCCCGCTTCACCGAAGCAATCGCCGAAAAACACGGCAACTTCGTCGCCTTCGGCGTCTTCACCGGCGAAACCCCGGCCAACAAAATGCTCACCTGCAAAATCCAGGGCATGAACCAGGACGAAGTCAAGCAAACCCTCGAACCACTGGTTAAAGAATTTATCGACCTCCGCTCATGAGAAAGCAGCGTCCCGAAGGTTCTGAACCTTCGGGACGTTTTTTATTTCTTGAATGTCCTGCGCATGGGCTTGCCGCCGTTATCGGGCGGAGGCGTCGGCCCGCGCTTTTTCGCCGTTTCGCGGCGTGGAGGCGGCTCCGCTGGCAACTTCCTGACCGTTTTCGGGCGTTTCATCGGCCTGGGCAGTTCCCCCTTCAACGCTGAAACTTCTTCCGTTGAAAGATGCCGCCACTCCCCCTGTTTCAACGTCCCCAGCCGCAGCGTGCCGATGCGCACGCGCAAAATTCTCACCACAGGCAGACCCAGCTTCGACCCAATCTCGCGGATTTGGCGCTTGCGCCCTTCTTTCATCGTAACCCGCAGCCACATCCCCTTGCCCGATTCAGATGCAATGCGCACCTCGGCCGGCTGGGTCTTATAGCCATCCTCCAACACCACCCCGCGCCGCCAGATAGCCAACTGCTCCTGGTCGGGGTGGCGCGCCACCAGCACGCGGTATTCCTTCTCGTGGCCGTGCGATGGATGGGACAATTTTTGGGCCAGGTCGCCGTCGTTGGTCATCAGCACCAGTCCCTCGCTGTCGAAATCCAGCCGTCCCACCGGATACAGCCGTTCGGAAACGGGGACCAGGTCGCGCACCGTCTTGCGCGTATCACCCGACTCCGGCTCCACCGTTGTCAGCACAAAGCGCGGCTTGTGCAAGGCAATATACATCTTTTGTTCGGGCGGCTTAATCGCCCGGCCATCCACCGTAATTTTCACGTTGGCCGGGTCTGCCTTCTGCCCAATCACCGCCACCTGGCCATCGACGCGCACGCGCCCGGCCAAAATCAACTCTTCGCAATCGCGCCGGGAACCAAGCCCGGCCTGTGCCAATATTTTTTGTAAGCGTTCTTCCATGGTGGAGATTATAATCGGAGTTGCCATGAAGAACTCCCCGAATCGCGCCTGGATTGAACGAATTCCCTGGTTTTCAACACTGACGGGAATCTTTTTATTGGGTGCCTTCCTGGCACAGCCATCAGAGCCAGATAATGCCTGGTGGATGGGGTATTCCAGGGAGCGGGTAGTCCTGGCAGCCATGATGCTGGGCGGAATCATGGCATTCCTGGCAGCGGCGGTCAGCGCCCGGGTGGGATTTGCCTGGTTTAACGGCGGCCTGTTGCGGCTGGAACGGTTCCTGTCTGCATCCGACGAAAATTTGTTATCAGTCAGTTTGACTTTGGGGGCCGGTATCCTCATCCTGTCCCTCGCCATACTGCTCTCTGTACTGCCGCTGGATCACAACTGGGGCCTGCTGCCGGTCATTTTGCAGCGCCTGCGCGCCCTGATGATATGGGGAGTGATTATCCTGGCGCAGGCGATCCTGGCGCTATTTTTCAACTTCCCACAGAATTACGCTCACCGGAAGTTTTGGTCACTGGCTATATTGGGGCGTTTCTCGCTCGTCTTTTGCGCGCTTGGCTTGACCTTTGTTTATTGGCTGGTGATGTTCTTCCAACTGCCCCTTTACACCAGCCTGGATGGCTGGTTCTTTTACCAGCGTCCGCGCCTTGACCATCAACGTGAGTGGTTGTGCGCGTTCATGCTGGCCGGCTCGCTGGGGATGGCGTATCTTCTTCCCCGGCTCAACCGCCATGCGGTTTTCGGCGCAATCGCCTTGCTCATGCTCTGGGGATATGTGCTTCAAATGGGGTTTATGTGGATGGAATGGGGCAGCCTGGAGCGCATGAGCGAAAAATACATTGTGCGCTATGCGGCCTACGCCGAAGCCATTGCCGTCGCCCCGCCTCCGCTGGAGATGGTGCGCGAATACCAGGCGTATTACGGGAAAAATATATACACCGCCACCAAGTCGCCCGGCTTTATGCTGGTTTACTGGCTGGCGCAGCGTCTTTCGGAGGCCCTGCCGCCGGCTGGCGAAGTGCCGAACCTGAACCGGGTGGTGACTTTCGTTTTCCCGGCCCTGGCGACCCTGGTGGTTTTGCCTTTGACGGCCTTGTCGAAAGAGTTGCTGGGCCGCGATAAGCAATTGATTCCAGCGCTGCTCTATTTTTCGTTTCCCGGCGTGTTGTTGATAACCCTCTTCCCCGACCAGGCGCTCTACCCGATAGTGTTTGTCCTGCTCGCCTGGCTGGCAATCCGCTTGACAGGGAAAGGCAACTCCTGGCAGGCGCTGGGGCTGGGAGCATTGCTTTACCTGGCATTGTTCCTGTCGTTTGCCCTGCTCCCGTCAATCTTTATGGTCTTTTTGCTGTTGGGCTTATATTTCCTGCTTTTTGGCAAAACGCGCGCCTCGTTTTGGCGAACCCTGTCCCTGGCAGGCGGGTTGGTTTTGGGTCTCCTGGGCGCGCACCTGTTCTTTTCCAACATCCTGGGATACGATGCGCTGGCGCGCTACGCGCAGGCAATGGAAGCGCACCGCCTGGCGAAAGGCTACCCCACCGGCCTGGAAACGCTGCCCGCGACGATTTTATTGAATAACTTCGATTTCGCGCTGGGCGCGGGTTTTGCAACGCTTTTGCTGCTGGCGGTGCTGACCGCGCGCTCCCTGTTGAACGCGTTTCGTGGGCAGGCCCAACCTATCGATTGGGTCATGCTGGCGTTTGCGGGCATGTTGGTGGTCTTGAATTTGGCTGGCCAAACCCGCAGTGAAACGGCGCGCCTTTGGCTCTTCCTGCTGCCCTGCGCGGCTGTCTTTGCCACCGATTTTTTCTCCCGCCTGTTTCGCCGGAACTGGTTATACTGGCTGATATTTTTCCAGTTATTGACCACCTTTTTCGTCTATCGCTTTCAACGCTTCTATTGAGAAAACCATGAAAACTGCCCTGCTTGTCATCGACATCCAAAAAGACTATTTCCCCGGCGGGAAAATGCCGCTTGCCAACCCTGAAGCCGCCGCGAAGAACGCCTACACCCTGCTGCAATGCTTCCGCGAACACAGCGGCTTACACGTTCACATCCAGCACATTTCCCTGAAACCCGACGCAGCCTTTTTTATTTCTGGCGACCGGGGGACGGACATCCACGACCTGGCGGCGCACTTCGAGGAGGAGCCGCTCGTTCAAAAACATACCCCAAATGCCTTCCGTGAAACCAACCTGCTCGAACTCTTGCGCGGCTGGGGCGTGGAGCGGGTCGTCGTCTGTGGCATGATGACTCATCTATGCGTAGACGCCACCGCCCGCGCCGCCGCCGACCTGGGTTTCAGGGTCATCGTCGCCGCCGACGCCTGCGCCACCCGCGCCCTGACCTTCGGCGGCCTCAACACCCCCGCCGAACAGGTCCAGGCCGCCTTCCTGGCCGCGCTCCAGGCTTATGGGCAGGTATTAACAGTCGAGGAAATCATCACGCAGTTGGCCAGTGAGCAAATGAGCAGGGAAGTCGGTAGACAGGTAAACAAGGAAGCAGGGAAACTATGAAGATCCTCGTCTTTGGAACTGGCGGGGTCGGCGGCTACTTTGGCGGGCGATTGGCCGAGGCAGGTCACGATGTCACCTTCATCGCGCGCGGGCCACACCTCGCCGCGATTCGAGAACACGGCCTGCGGGTCGAATCGGTTTCCGGGGATTTCACTATCCGTCACGCGCGGGCCACCGACAACCCGTCGGAGGCAGGCATTCCGGATGTTGTCCTGGTCGCCGTCAAAGCATGGGATGTAACCGCTGCGGCAAAAGCGCTCCAGCCGGTAATTGGGCCGCACACCTTCGTCGTCCCCCTGCAAAACGGCGTCACCGCTCCCGATGAACTCGCCGCCGTCCTCGGCCGGGAGCATGTCCTTGGCGGTTTATGCCGCATCTCAGCCCTGGTTGGTGAGCCGGGCGTGATACGGCATGTTGGCGTGCAACCCTACATCGCCTTTGCCGAACTCGATGGACAGGAAACGGCACGGGTGGCAGGACTGCACGCTGCGTTCGCATCCTGCCAAGGGCTGGCAGTCGACATCCCGGCGGACATCCAGGCCGCGCTGTGGGCCAAATTCCTGTTCATTGCCAGCATTTCCGGGGTTGGGGCTGTCACCCGCCAGCCGGTGGGCGTCTTCCGTGCCGTGCCGGAGAGCCGCGCCCTGCTGGTTGCCACGCTCGAAGAAACCGCCGCCGTTGCCCGGGCGCGCGGCATCCAACTGCCAGAGGATGCCGCGCAGAAAACCCTGGCCTTCATCGACAACATCGCCCCCGGCGTAACCGCCTCGATGCAGCGCGACATCATGGAGGGCAAACCCTCCGAACTGGAATCGCAGAACGGCGCGATTGTGCGCCTGGGCCGCGAGATGGGCATCCCAACACCAACTCACGCATTCATCTACTCATCCCTGCTGCCTGGAGAATTACAGGCGCGACAGCAGTGAAGCACTGGAAAATAAACATGATAAAAGTATGACTCCACTGAAAGAAGTCGTTTTTACCGGGTCAAATGTGGTCTGAAAACCAGTTCCGGGTTCAATAAACGAGTAAACAAACTCCGGGCGAAGGCCAAAAAAGAAGGGACAAGCGCGTTT
>Ga0116204_1002290_pt1 | contig 10364 bp, 10 predicted proteins | sample LakKivwa52mmetaG_FD_94481 | JGI IMG/M metagenome (GOLD analysis project Ga0116204, IMG submission 94481) | Anoxic lake water microbial communities from Lake Kivu, Rwanda to study Microbial Dark Matter (Phase II) - Lake Kivu water 52m metaG | ecosystem: Environmental > Aquatic > Freshwater > Lake... | reverse complement strand
TCCCGGAATCTATAACGATACCATTTCCATTTCCAAATTAACAGTTGACAATGCTTTAAAAGCTGCTCTTCAACAAGCATTCATCAACCTTATTAGCACTCAAGCAGGAAAAGATGTGTTTGCAGTTTATAGCCATGAAGGCTATGTAGTAGCTCAAGATTCAGATTATGATGTTGAACGCCAAGCACAAGCTATTTTAAGAGGATAAACAGGATTTTTATAGACTTGATTAAACAGGCTTGTTTCCATACAAGCCTGTTTTTCAAAACATTAGAGGTGGAATCATGATTGTATTTAACAATGTCAGTAAAGTGTATTCGAATGGAACGGTCGCCCTAAAGAATGTTACAGTTAGTATTAATCAAGGTGAATTCGTCGCAATCATTGGGTTAAGCGGTGCAGGGAAATCAACACTCATTAAGCTAATCAATAAGATGATAAGTGTGACTTCAGGAACGATTACGGTGAATGGCGAGCAAGTAGAAGGATTAAGGGGAAAACGATTACGTCAATACCGTAGAAAAATCGGGATTGTTTTTCAGTCTTTTAACTTAATCAATCGAACCACTGTTGTTCGAAACGTTCTTGCTTCACGGGTAGCAGACATGAACATTATTGCTACACTGTTTGGAATTTATTCCAAATCAGATCAAATCTTAGCTTTAGAAGCTCTGCATAAGGTTGGTATTCTAGAAAAAGCCTATACACGCGCAGATCAACTCTCTGGTGGGCAGCAACAGCGTGTTGCTTTAGCAAGAACCTTGGCTCAAAGACCTTCCGTTATTTTAGCAGACGAACCAGTAGCTTCTTTGGATCCAATTACCGCCAATCAAATTATGAAGGATTTCAAACGGATTAATCAAAGTGAAAATATAACCGTGATTGCCAATATGCATCATGTAGATATGGCGTTAAAGTACGCGGATCGAGTCATTGGAATCAATAAAGGGGAAATTGTTTTTGATGGTCCTTCTAGTGAAGTCAATGAGGAACTTTTAAAGAAGATTTATGGACGTGAGATTACTGATGAAGATATCATGTTTCGAGATCAATAAAGAGGAGGGATATCAATGCCGAATTTGAAAAACCCCCCCTTAAAGAATCGTGAAAGGGACAACCGTATTCACATCTTTGAGTCTATTCGATGGTATTTCCTTCGTAATATTGTTCAGACAAAAAACGCTCGGAAAGTCGTGTTAAGCGATGGGGTTTCGATTACAAAACCGTACTCGTTTGGGCTTTTTTATCTACTCATTTTGATTGGATTGTCGTATTACTTTGTTGATTTAATTGTTATTTCTTATTTCGAGATTACACCATTCGAGCTGTTTGTGAAACGGATTCCAAACTTTACAAATATTGTCTCGAAGATGATTACTGACTTTAATCTTCCTTATCTTCCACGCATTATCCAACCTCTCATTGATACCATCCAAATGGCTATTTTGGGGACCTTTATCGGTGCTGCTTTTGCGCTTCCGGTTGCCTTTCTAGCGTCGCAAAATTTGGTAAAAAGTAAGGTTTTAACTAACGTAATTAAACTAATTCTGTCTTTCATTCGAACGATTCCAACTTTAGTTTACGCAGCGATTTTAGCTTTTGCCTTTGGATATGGAACGACCATTGGGGTGATTGCGACCGCGATTTTTACTTTTGGAATTTTATCGAAAATGTTGTATGAAGTCATAGAAACATTAGACTTAGGAGCGTTTATTGCAGTAGAATCTACTGGAGCTACGAAGACGAAAGCCTTTATTGCATCGATTATTCCGCAAATTATGGGAACTTTTGTTTCGTTAACGTTATATAGTTTTGAGATTAACATTCGCGCTTCAGCGATTTTGGGATATGTTGGAGCTGGTGGAATTGGGATTTTACTGGATGACCATATGACATGGCGGGAGTATGGACATTTAGGAGTCATCTTAGCCTTGTTACTTGTTGTTGTTTTTATTATTGAAAACATTTCACGATACATTAGAAAGAAGATGAGCTAATATGAATCCAGATGTACAATCGATGTATCAAAAGCGTCCTAAGACGCTTGCTCGTGATATAACACTCCTGATATTCTTCACAATCGTCATTGTTTGGAGTACTCAAACGATTCACTTTGATGGTTTAAATCCTGCCGGAATTGTCATTTCAAGAAGCATCTTAGATGCGCTAACAAAACCTAATTTAGAATGGTTGTTAAATTTTGGGGAAGGAACAAGTATTCCAAAATTGATGTTAGAAACAGTTGCGATGGCTTTTCTTGGAACGATTTTAGGTGCTATCCTAGCGATTCCTTTTGCTTTTCTGAGTGCTCGGAATATCACAGGTAGATTTGCTAGTTTTTTTGGTAACACATTGATTGGAATGATTCGGACGTTTCCCATCTTCATCCTTGGATTGATGTTTATTCGGGTTACTGGACCGGGACCGTTAGCTGGAGTACTAACCATTGGAATTTCTTCGATTGGGATGATTTCAAAACTATACGTCGAAATCATTGAAGATATTGATAGCGGGATTATCATGGCTCTTGACGCTACAGGAGCGAACTCCTTCCAAAAGATTCGGTACGGAATTATCCCCCAGTTAACACCGAACTTTATTTCCACTGCGATTTATCGGTTCGAAATTAATGTTCGGAATGCAACGATTTTGTCTCTTGTTGGTGCGGGAGGAATTGGATTCACTCTGACGGCAGCGTTAGCTGTTTATCGTTGGGTCGACGCCGCCGCTGCACTTTGGGGAATTGTCATTGTCGTATTGGTTATCGAAGTGATTTCCAATAAAGTACGAAGCATGCTTGTATCCGGAGATCGTTAAACATGTAACATAAAACCCTTCATTCTCAAGTTATTTCGATTGCTTGAGTGAATGAAGGGTTTTTTATTTAGTTTCATTATCGATTTTGTGAGAAGATTCCATAAATACGCGAATGACCCATTCAAAATAGGCTACTCCCGCTAGTAAAACGGATTCATCAAATTGAAACCGACTGGAGTGCAAGGGATGAGTATACCCTTTTTGGGTGTTTTTCGTTCCTAACATGACGAATAAAGAAGGCACTTCTTGGGAATAATAGGAAAAATCCTCAGCGAACATCATGGGCTTAATCTCCTCTGTTAGAATTTCTGGAAGAGAAGAAAACACACGGTTTGTTAAAGTGGGGTCATTATAGACTACGGGATAGAAATCGCGAATGGTTGTTTGAATTACGACATCATGGGTTAGTTCAACCCCTTTCGCGATTGCGATCATCCGATCTTTGAGCAACTGGTAGTTGTTTGGATGGAAGGCACGGATGGTACCTTCTAAACGAATCGAAGCAGCGATGATATTTCTGGCGTCGCCGCCATGAATCGTGCCGATGGTTACAACAGCTTCTTCTAAAGGATCAATGGAGCGACTAACAATGCTTTGGTAGCTCGAAACTAACGCAGCACTGGCAAGAAGAGCGTCGCGCCCTAAATGGGGTTTCGCCCCATGCGCGCTTACGCCTTGGATGTGAAGATCCACTTCACCACTTTGAGCCATGAAGCCTTGTGCTTTATAACCGATGACACCTTCATCTAGTTCAGGATATAAATGAAGACCAAAGGCATGAATAATCGGATAACGTTGAAACAATCCTTCTTCAATAATAACCTTGGCTCCCCCAGGTCCTTCTTCAGCGGGTTGGAAGAGGAGTAGAATAGAATAAGGCAAGTCCTTCTGTTGGGCAATGTTTTTCGCAAAACCAAGTAAAATCGCCATATGTCCATCATGACCACAAGCGTGCATATGGCCAGGGATTTGACTAACAAAGTCACAAGCAGTTTGTTCGTGAATGGGTAAAGCATCCATATCCGCCCGAAACAAAAGACAGGCTTTGTTTCGACCTTGTTTATGAACTAAAACTCCAGTCTTTCCAACGGTTTGGACGGTATAACCAAACGATATTAATTGCTTTTCGAGATACTGTTTGGTTTGAAAGACATCAAAACCAAGTTCAGGAATCTGGTGTAAGTCGCGACGAACCTTCGTGATTTCAGCGAGAGTCATCCGATTGGTCATAATAAAACGACCTCATCAATGGACTCTTTGAAAGCAACGAAAAATGCTTGAAGTTCTTTGCTGGTCAAGGTTAATGGGGGGAGTAAGCGAATGACCGTTTGATTTGTGACATTCAATAACAAGTGATATTTCAGAGCTGCTTTTTGAATCAGCGTGGCTTTTTGACCACATTCTAATCCAAGCATGAAACCCTCTCCGCGGATTTCTTGAATGACATGGGGATATTGGTTTTGTAATTCAAGTAGACCTGCTTTTAATTGAGCAGAGTTGTTTTTCAGTTGACGTTGAAACTCCGGTTTTGCCATTTCATCTAATAAGGCACTTCCAAGTGCCGCTACGAAAGGATTACCACCGAATGTAGAGCCGTGGTCTCCAGGCTTAAAGGCAGACGCGACCTCCCCAGTCGCGATTACCGCTCCAATCGGGAGACCTCCTCCAAGCGATTTCGCAACGGTTATGATATCCGGTTTTAGAGGGGTTCGTTGAAACGCAAACGGAATTCCTGTTCGATATAATCCGGTTTGAATTTCATCGACAACAATCAAGAAGTGGTAATGGGCTTGTAACTCCATAACGGCTTGTAAGAACGGTTCGCTTAAAGGTTGAACGCCACTTTCTCCTTGAATAACTTCCAAGAAAATCGCACTGGTTTTCTCACTAATAGCGTTTCGAAGCTGCGCAATATTATTTCGTTCAATATGTTTGACTAAGGGAATTAACGGACGAAAGGGTTCTTGATATTTCATTTGACCAGTTAAGGATAATGCTCCTAATGTCCGGCCGTGAAAGGATTCATGTAAAGCGACGAACTCGAGCTGATCAGACTGAATCGAGCGAGTTGCTTTTCGAGCTAGTTTCATTGCAGCTTCGGTGGCTTCCGTACCAGAATTGGTAAAAAAGACTTGGTCGAGTCCAGATAAATGGGTTAATTGTTTCGCTAACGAGACAACACTTTCAGTAGCGAAGTAATTCGACAGATGCAAAAACTGCTTCATTTGCACTTTCATCGCTTTTTGAATCGCTTTATGGGAATGACCCAAAGAATTCACCGCAATCCCCGCAAAAAAATCTAAGTAGCGAGTATTGGTTTCATCAATAAGGTAATTCCCCTTTGCTTTTTTAATGACAATGGGAAGTCGTTTGTACGTATTCATGATGTATTGTTGGTCTCTTTGTAATAAGTCCATTGTTTCCCTACTTTCTGAGATCATCGAGCAGTTGCGTCTTACTTTCGGTTTTCTCGTCTTTTTGTTTGATGATTTTAGCTGGGGAACCAGCAACGACAACGTTCTCAGGAACGTCTGTCGTGACAACGGCACCCGCAGCGATGACACTATTTTTACCGACGCGTACGCCCTCTAAAACAACAGCGTTCGCGCCGACTAAGACATGATCTTCGATGATGACGGGTTGTTTGGAAGGGGGTTCTAAGACTCCGGCAATGACGGCCCCCGCACCAATATGGCAGCGAGCTCCTATTTGACCTCTCGCGCCAATGACCGCGTTCATATCAATCATGGTCTCTTCACCAATGACAGCCCCAATATTAATCACAGCCCCCATCATGATGACGGCTTTTTTCCCAATGGAGACAAATTCGCGAATGATTGCGCCAGGTTCGATTCGAGCATCTAGTTGGGTAATATCTAGTAAGGGAATGGCTGAGTTTCGTCTTGAACTTTCAATGACATGGTCATCAATCCAAGCGGCATGTTCTTGTAAGAGCGCTTGTATGATACTTGCGTCGCCAAATAATATTTTAAACGTATCGGTCCCAAAGCATTGAACACCGGGAAAATCAATTCCTTGGAATCGCCCTTGAAGGGTTGCCTTGATAGGCGTTTGTTTTTTCGCTTCTTTGATGTATCTAGCAATTTCATAGGGATCTTGTAAGAATTCATTCATGGGTGTGTTCTCCTAGTAAGTGTGACATATGATAAAGTCCAGCAGGTTTTTGATATACGAAGAAAGCGGCTTTTAAGGCTCCAGAGACGAAGACTTCTTTGGATTCGGCGGTGTGAGTCAATTGGATTTGTTCACCTGTTGAAGCGAACAATACTTCATGGATTCCGGCAATACTGCCTCCGCGTATCGAGTGTAAGCCAATTTCTTGTTTTGATCGTTTTCCCACGACACCATGGCGACCAGGAATCACTTGATAGGATTGGACTTGACTCGATTGAAGCGTTTCTAGAAGCATTTTTGCCGTGCCTGAAGGAGCGTCAATTTTTTGATTATGATGCCGTTCGATGATTTCAATATCAAAATCTTGAGCCATCGATTGAATCGTTTGTAAGGCTTGTCTCATGATATATAACCCAACAGAATAGTTTTGGGAAAAGAAGATGGGGGTGGTTTGGGATGCAGATAGGAGTTCTTGGTATTGTAGTTCGGAATAACCAGTCGTACCAATGACCAATGGAATGTGATATTGTTTGCCATAGGCGATGGTTTTACTCCATTGAAGGTGATGCGAGAAATCAATTATGACATCCGCAAGTGGGGCTTCTTCTAGTGAAGCAAAGACAGGGACAGATCCAAGGGGTTCCGTGCGCAATGCATCGACACCATAAAGGAGAGTAAGACCATCTTGTTTTTCTATCGCACTGGCGAGTAACCCCCCCATTTTGCCATGAATGCCAACGACACCAATATTCATAATAGCCCTCTTGCTTGATAATCTTTCAACACAATCTGAAGCTTCAAGCGATTCTTTTCTTCTAAAGATACTAAGGGTAACCGAACGCCACCAACTTCAAATCCAAGAAATTGACAAGCTTCTTTGACAGGAACGGGATTGGTTTCGATGAACATTGTGTCATGAAGCACGCGTAAATCACGAGATAACGCAAGAGCTTCTTGGACTTGTCCGTTGAAATAGAAATGCACTTGATTAGAAACAGCGAGGGGAGCGATATTAGCGGTTACTGAAATCACCCCTTTTCCTCCTAATGCAAGAATCGGATATGTTTGATCATCATTCCCGGAGTAGACGATAAAGTCAGGATGACTGAGTTCAAACACTTTCGCAATTTGGGATAGATCCCCACATGCTTCTTTGATGGCTTGAATATTAGCAATCTGGGATAAAGACGCCACGGTTTCCGGTAAGAGATTGACGCTTGTTCTTGAAGGTACATTATATAAGATGATGGGGAGATTAACCGCACGAGCAATCGCTTCAAAGTGTGCTTGTAATCCTCTTTGAGTGGGTTTGTTATAGAAGGGGGTTACAAGTAATAAACTATCGACTCCAGCAGCTTGAGCCATCAAAGACAGTTCAATACTTTGAGCAGTATTATTGGTTCCTGTACCGGCACAAAGATGAATTCGTTTGTTTGCGACTTGAACTGCGAAGGTAAATAATGCTTTCTTTTCTTCCATGGACAACGTTGCGGCTTCACCGGTTGTCCCTGCAAGAATTAATGCATCGGTTTTTTGGTCGATATGCCATTCAATGAGTTCTCTGAGGGTTTCATAATGGATTTCTCCTGTTGGTAGAAACGGAGTAATTAACGCTACACCAGATCCGGTAAATAATCGGTTCATCTTAGACCTCCTGAAAAATAAGTTTGTGCGATTTGAATCGCATTGGTTGCGGCACCTTTACGAATGTTATCCGCAACCGTGATAAAGGATATAAAAGTGGGATCACTGGGGTCAACGACTAATCGCCCAATATAGACTTTATCCTGCCCACTGACTTGCAGGGGAGTCGGATAATTGGGTGTTTCAAGATAGACAATGGATGAATCTTGGTTCCACTTAGCAATGATTTGAATTCGATTCACAGGTTGCTTGCATTGAACATGAACAACAACTGTGTGTCCATTCACAACTGGAACCCGGATGCAAGTCGCATGAATATACGCATCATGGAGATGAAGAATCTTTTTCGTCTCCTGCCGCATTTTTCGTTCCTCTCCGGTTTCGAATGTGTCCAGGAAGGAATCAATTTGGGGAATGATGTTGTGTTGGATTGGATGAGGATAAAACTGGGAGTCCAGTCCTTGTTCATTCCGTTCTAAATCGAGGATGCCTTTGTACCCCGAACCCGATACCGCTTGATAAGTAGCGTAAGTGATGCGTTCCAATCCAAATAAAACGTGGACTGCTTTTAATGCGACAACGGCTTGTATGGTGGAACAATTCGGATTCGCAATGATTCCTTGATGAAGGAAAATATCTTCGGGATTGACTTCAGGTACGACGAGGGGAACGTGAGGGTCCATTCGCCAAGCACTGGAATTATCAATCACCAGAGCACCACTTTGCTTGGCGAGCGGTGCGAAGTGTTTACTGACGTCACCACCTGCAGAGAACAAGGCTACATCAAAGGCGTTTGTTTGAAATGTAGTTTCGGTGAGTTCTTCGATTAAAAGGGGTTGATTTTGAAATAATATCGTTTTTCCAGCGCTTCGAGAAGACGCAAAAAGACGTAATTCTTGCATTGGGAAGGCCTGTTCATCGAGGATTTTTAAGAATTGTTCGCCAACTAATCCACTCGCCCCCACAATGGCAACTCGTAATGGCTTAATCAAGAGAAGCCACCCCCGATGCAACAAAGGTTGCTTTTCCACTGAGAATGACGTCTTCGTCAACACGGACATGAAGGCGTCCCCCAGGGACAATCACATCAACACTAGCATCAGTCAAACCATCTATATGGGTTAAATACGCACTAGCAGAAGCGCCTGTTCCACATGATAAGGTCCAACCAGCACCTCGTTCAAAGGTTGTAACTTGTATGGTGCTTTTGTTTAACACTTCAACCAAGTTGACATTAATCCCTTTGGGAAAGAAGGGGTGACTACCGACATATTCAGCGAAACGAGTAAACAAAGGGGTTTGTTGAGGTTCAACAACAACCACTGCATGTAAAGTTCCTAAAAACACACAAGACACCAAAGCCACTTGATTGTCCCATTCGAAATGTTTGTTTTTTACAAGACCGGGTTGTAAGACATCAGAAGTTTGGAGTTCAAGAATAGGTTTCGTCATCGTTATTGATACCGTATCAGTTTGTTGGTGATATTGGACTGCAATCAAACCAGCTAATGTTTCCACGATGAAAGAAGGTTTTGTGATTCGTTTCGAAGATAAAACGTATTTCACAAAACAACGCATGCCATTACCACACATGGGAGCGATGGAACCATCCGAGTTCCAATAATCCATGCGAATGTCCGCAACCTTTGAAGGCATGGCAATCATTAACCCATCCGCTCCGATTCCCATGTGACGGTCGCAAAGTTTCTTTGCGACTTCACTAGGAGTCAATACTTCAGGGATGAAGAGGAAGTCGTTTCCGGTTCCATGATATTTTTGAAAAGGAATCAAATCGATCACCTACAATCCAAAAGCAGTCGCAATTGCATGGACGACTTCGTCTTGATATTTGCGATCCATCGTATACGAAATGCTAATTTCGGAAGTGGTTACTAGTTTGAATTCAATGTTGTGATCCGCAAGCAATAAAAAGAGTTTCGCTGCGACGCCACTTTGAGTTCTCATACCAGTCCCAACAACAGACACTTTGACGACATCGGTGTCATAATCAACCGCGAGTAGAGGAATACTTGTTTGAAACGATTTGACGATCGCTTCAATCGCATCATAATCATCGCTAGAGGCCGTAAAGGCGAGATTAATGACATCTTGAATTGAAGTTGTTTTGGAGATGATATCGACATTGACTTCTTGTTCCGCCAGAGCAGAGAAAATCGCTGCGATGATGCGTGCTTTATTGGGTACATTGCGAAGGGTAACCATTAAGATTTTTTGTGAGATGGATAACCCGGTGATTTGTTTTTCTTCCATTGGTGTAGCCTCCATAATCCACGTTCCTGGGGTGTTGCTATGTGCTGATGCGACATAGATTTTGACACCATAGCGGTGTCCAATTTCGATTGAGCGAGGTTCCATCACCTTCGCTCCTAAAAAAGCCATTTCTTTCATTTCTTCATAGGTAATTTGGTCGATTTTTTTTGCGTTTGGAAATAATCTGGGGTCAATCCCATAGATGCCTTCTACATCGGTATAAATCTCCGCATGGGTTTTTAACTTCGCCGCAATCGCTACTGCAGTCGTATCGGATCCCCCACGGCCTAATGTGGTAATATCACCGAGTTCGTTTTGACCTTGGAAACCAGCAACAACGACGATTTTACCATCGTTTAGATGTTTTTCGATGGTAGTCGTGGTGATATCTTTGATTTTGGTTTTGGTATGTAATCCCGTGGTTTGGATTCCTGCTTGAAAGCCTGTTAACGCAATTGCATTTCCACCCATTTCGTTTAATACCATCGTGAATAACG
>Ga0116204_1002289_pt1 | contig 10364 bp, 8 predicted proteins | sample LakKivwa52mmetaG_FD_94481 | JGI IMG/M metagenome (GOLD analysis project Ga0116204, IMG submission 94481) | Anoxic lake water microbial communities from Lake Kivu, Rwanda to study Microbial Dark Matter (Phase II) - Lake Kivu water 52m metaG | ecosystem: Environmental > Aquatic > Freshwater > Lake ... | reverse complement strand
GCATGTATTAGGCATGCCGCCAGCGTTAATCCTGAGCCAGGATCAAACTCTCAAATAGTTTTTCTATCTGGTTTTGTTGTTTTTTTCCTGCTCCACCTGTTCTGTTCAGTTTTCAAAGACCTTAATTCCATTGCCCTCCAAAAAAGCGGGCATTGTAAATTATACTTTATTTGCTTCTCAAAGTCAAGGTAAATGATACTCATTTTCCCATTTTTGAGGAGTTAAATAAAGGTCAATCTTCAAAGATCAACCTTATGCATTATACTATAGGAGTATCTTCTTTGTCAAGCAATTTTGCACCAAAATTCCTTCCTCTCGAAAGGTGTTTTTTCTCTTGGTGTCATTTCAAGTTCATTGAAACATATTCTTCAAACGACTCTTTTGTTCGATACGGGGTTGATCCAAACAAATGTAGATCATCAACAAATAAAAGGAAGATTCCACAATTGATCCTTTGGTTTTTTTTATTGAAATCAACGATGTCTCTTTCCAACGATGTTTTTGGGTTGATGGCATGAAGATCAATGTTCTCATCGTGAAAAACAAACTTCAGAATGCTTCGCTGATCGTGAATGGATGGAAACGAGTAGGATTGTTCATTGATTTGAAAAATGTTTCCCGAGCGGTTGGACAAAAATAAAGGAATTTGAGGGGAGGAAAGCCATGAATCACACCAAAACGCTTTATAATCGTGTTCTTGATAGACCGATCGAAAAAATGAGAGCGCATCTTCGAAGGATTTGCGAACATTGATAAGATCATATCCTTTTCCTGTCGGTATGTGAAAATCAATAACCGCATCCCCAGGTTTCAAATAGACTTCATAGTTCTTTTTCGAAAGAGATATTTGCTTATCGGTAATCGCCCCATACGGATTAACCCTGCATCCTTGGTAAAAATCATCCGTTTCCAGAAAAGATGTGATGAATCCTTCTTCCGTTAATTCGTTGATGCCGTTGTGTTGTCCGTCTTTTCGAACTTTCAGTCCTCCCAAGGCAAGAATCGTCTTTGTTTGATTCGTTTTGTTTTGAAAAACGATGCATTGTTCGGTAAACACATGGTGCATGAAGTGAAGTGTATGAATGTGAATCAGACCGATGGCTGCTAGATTGATGCACCAATTGAAATGATTTGTGCCGACTAGATGATGCTCCTCGTAATAACGATTGATGTAGTTTTTCAAGTGATTAAAATTGAAGAAAGCATGATCTTTTCCATGAGCGGACTTCAAAAACCTCATCCATTGAAAAGAGGCGACCAAAACAAGCGACAACACCAAAAGCAACCCTTGTTCTTTTTCATTTTCAAAAGGCATTTCAGGCAACAATCTCTCGGAAGGATGTGCATATTGAACCGTAATCATGACGAGAAAGGATAACGCTATGGCATCTTCGGAAAGAGAATCCATTTGATTCATTTTATTCATCAATTGCATTTTGATTTCTTGATGCAAATGCAAATGGTTGAACAACTCACATAGATCGAATTGAAGGATGTGGCATGCCAAAAGTTCATTCCGGTGCGCATCAAATATCTCCTTGACCTTCGGTTGTGGATTTTGAATATGTAATCGACGAATCAACGCTTCATAATTCATGTTTTGATTTTCCCTTCAATGAATTTCCATCGTCATTATACCACAACCACACTTCTTCTATCCTTATTTTTCAAAAAAAACCGTTTCCTTGAAAAAGAAAACGGGTTTTCTTGTGATGTTTATCGGATGGTTTTCAGCGCTATGGTCCAACGGATCAATTGATCGAGCATTCCGTTCAAATTGTTAAGGTGTAGCGGATTCGGTTTGAAAACAGCCCAGTTTTCGAAGTCGGTGAACATAGACAATGCAACATGGGTGCGTACATCAGCAATCTGAAGTTCCCCTAAAATGCCTCTTAAGTGTTCCGCAGCGCGTGCACCTCCCACAGAGCCGTAAGACACGATTCCAGCTGCCTTGTTGTTCCAAGGTTCTTTCGCCAAATCCAAAGCATTTTTAAGCGAGGCGGTGATGCTATGGTTGTATTCCCCTGCGACGAAAACAAATCCGTCCATTTCAGCCAGTTTTTTATTCCAACGAGTTATACCTTCTTTTTCCGTCGTTTCACCAAGCATCGGTAGATTGAAATCTTTCACGTCCAAGATTTCATACTCAGCATCGTTTCTTCTAGACGCCTCTTTTTTTACCCACTCTCCTACTTGGGGGGATACGCGTCCTTCTCTCGTGCTTCCAATAATGATTCCTATTTTTATATTTTTCATATACAGTCTCCTTTTCTACTTTTATTTTATAGGGAAATTGGTTTTGTTTCAAGTGATATACACTCGATCATATACATTCATCGATCCAAACTGCACAATTTTTCCATCATCCAAGGATACATGAAATAAAAATATGTTTCATGGTGCTTTTATGGTTTAACCTTTCATTGATATTGAATTACCAGAGAGAATGAGAAAATTGTTTTTGTCCATATAAGGATTCCGTCATTTATATGGTCTTTTCTAATCTTATGATGATTGAACAATTGGGAAAAAGAACCATTCGAGCGAACGGTTCTTTTGTGATCAGTCATCGTATGTCAAACCATAGCCAAATGGGAATAAGTAATCGTTAGGATTGTAGTTTGCAAAGTTTGAGTTTTGACCAAACTTCGTTGAATCCAAGTACCAAACAAATGGCGTTTTTCCTGTAAAGTTGTAATCACCAAACACCACATCAGCAATGCCATGCCCACCTTCGCTGCCTGGCAACCAAGCGGCAATAAATGAATCAAAGTGTTGAAGAATATTGCCAAGTAAAAGTGGTCTTCCTGACAATAAAATACCTACAACATTCTTGCCTTGTGCTTTTGCATTTTGTGCGATTTGAATGGCAGCAACATTTCCTGGATGAGCCCTTCTACCTGTGGTGATGCCTAAGTCGGTATCATCGCCATGATATTCAGCGTATGGGGTTTCCGCCAAAACAACAATGACCGTGTCTGCTTGTGAAACATCAGAAACCAATGATCCTGCCGACCCCGACAATGCTTCCACAAACCCATCGTAAATAGTCGTTGCTCTTGCTTCTTTCCTAAATTGGCCAAATCCTGCTTGTTGACCGCTTCTTGGATCGACTGCCCCTTGCCATCCTAAGGACCATCCACCAAACATGAGTCCAAAGTCATCGGCTCCTGGGCCTACAATGGCAATCTTTTCATTCTTTGATAATGGCAATGACTCATTATTGTTTTGTAAGAGTACTAATGATTTACGAACCGCTTCTCTTGCAACAGCAAGATGTGCCTCATTGGAAAGTAATCCGGGTTGATATCGAAAGATGTTTTCGGTGAATAATCCACGTTTATACTTAATCGTAAGAATTCGACGAACCGCATCATCAATTCTCGACTCCAAGATATCACCATTGTTATAACCTGCCAAGATATCGTTATAGGCATTTCTCCAATCGTGGGGCTCCATGAGCATGTCTATCCCTGCATTCACCGAATCCACAACTTGATCATAATGAGTTCCTGGCAATTGATGAATCGCATCATAATCAGATATGATAAACCCTTCGAATCCCATTTCATCTTTGAGCACGGTTTGAATCCAGTATTTCGATCCATGTAATTTTGCTCCTCGAATCGAAGAGTAGGAAATCATGATGGTATCAACACCAGCATTAATCGCTTCTTGGTAAGGAGGTAAATGGATATCTCTGATCTGTTGGTCAGTCAACACGGCGTTGCCTTGGTCGATACCATTTAATGTTCCTCCATCAGCAACAAAATGTTTCGCGGTGCCACTGACACCAGCATTTTGTAATCCTTCAATGTACGAAGCAACGAGTCCAGACACCAAAGTAGTGTTTTCACTGAAACTTTCATATGTTCTTCCCCATCTTGCATCTTGCGCGATACTGACAGCCGGGGCAAAGGTCCAAGAAATACCTGTGAGTCTTGTTTCAACCGCGACAATCTCACCAATTTGTCTCATCAAGTCGGGATCATTGGCTGCGCCAAGACCGATATTATGTGGAAACAGTGTTGCATTCAGTAAATTATTGTTTCCATGTACGGAATCGGTTCCAAAAATAATGGGAATTCCAGATGAACTCTCCTTGGCCCCAAGTTGATAAAGCACATACATTCTAAACCAATCATCGATGTCATCTCCAGGAATGGATCCACCACCGTTTAAGACAGACCCTAGGTTGTACTCACGAATATCGGAAGGGGAAACGCTAGATCGTTCCCCTTGAATCATTTGTCCCACCTTTTCTTCGATGGTCATCGAGGAAAGCAAACCACTCACGTAGGCATCCATGTTTGTCAAATCAGGTGCTGTCCACAACAAACTTCCTGGGTTGTCGAACTCAACGATGATTTCAAAAGATTCAACAATCTTAATCTCTTTGAAGACGATTTCCCCTAATTCACTTGCAGTGATATCCCCAAGAAAAATATTGAATTTTCCGTTGTCATAATTGCCATTGGATATCATGTATCCGGTGAATGTTTTATATTCACCTGTAAGAGAGAGTTTTTGCTGGAAAATTCTACTTTGATCGTTGCGTTCAAAAGCGACACCAATGTCTCGACCGCTCGCTACATTGGTTTTTGCTGTGATGGTGAAGGTATATCGATACCCAGAGACAAAATTGAACCTTTCGTAACCAAAGAGTGTATTCCAGTCGGTATTCGTGGTCCGTGTGACATCCACGATGAGTACAGGATGGTTGTCTTCTATCACAGATGTCATCGTCATATTAGAAGCGCCGATTGAGGTTTTTACCAATGGTGTCGTCATAAATGTATCCCAAGTAAACTCAATGGGTTCCACATACTCCTCAACCATAATATCGATGACTTCAGAATGAGTTCCGAATTCACTATCGATATAGGTGATTATGACCTCGTAATCACCTAAGGCAGATATCTTGCCATCGGTGATCACCAAAGTGGATGTAATCATGCTTTCCAAAACCGTCACATCACCCTTGATGCTGTTATGAATTTCAAACCACGTGGTAAAATCAGGCACATCATCGCCAAGATATAAAACATTGGTTGCTTCTTCGGTTAATGTTATTGCGGTGGTATTTGTGGGGGTTTGACGATTTGTACACGCGGTCATTCCAAGCACCAACAAAATCAACATCGAAACCAAAAATGTTTTTTTCATTATTTCCCCCCCAAAAGACATCTTTTTCCAAGATTCATTATACCATATTTTTCTATAAACTAAAACGATTTCGTAACTTTTTGCTTAATGTTTTTAAACTATTCTTTGATTTGAATGTTGGCAGGTAGGAGGGAAAAAACCTTTTTGTAATCAAAAAGTCTGATAACAAGTTGTATCAGACTAATGCTTTCAATATGTGTTTGTTGGCCTATTTTAATACAACAACGCACCTATTGCAAAAATCATGCACCTTTAGGGATTTTTACGCACCCTTGAACAAATAAACCCACCCTATCAAAATTTACAGCACCCTGAGAAAATTATATGTTCTTTTTTAAAATGCATAGTTAGGGTTTAAGTAATACTAGCTTTATGATAAAAATGACTAGATTTTATACATTAGTGCTTAAAGACTCTACAAAATCTCTTTCAATGTTTTCTAGTTTCGTAGAATAAACTTGTTGAATTATGTTCAACAAATCATTATCTTTTAATCCATACATTAATATATATAAATCTCTTCCATAACGTTCAATAAGATATTTTGTGAATGCACCTGCGATTGGATAAGTAGTTTCGTCTGGATTAGCCGAAAAATTGTCGTTACTTATCAGTTTGGTGATTTGAATGTAGGTGCCACTATGAATGAAACATTTAACCCACTCTTCGTTTGACTTTCCCCACCAAGTCCTATCAAAATACATTGCTAATCCTTCTCTCAGGAAGAATGAATTAGGTTTATTAAGTAAGTTCGAAATAATATGTGTGTCTTCATGGTATCCTATACATTTTACTTCTTTTTGTATACTGCATATATTTTGTCAGGCAGACTAGCAAATCCGTTGCATGGCTCGTTATCTCCATATATTTGACCAACTAATTCAGGAGTTTCTAGGAAAAAGTACTGAATCCTAAACGATGGAGCAACATTTAGAAAATCACAAATTTCTTTAAAACAAATTTCTTGTATATTAGCAATTTTTATTATGTCTTTTTCTACAATGGAACCGGTAGCAAAATGAAAATCATAGTGCTTGCTTGAATACTTACTTAGTTCTTGTAAACCCATCCACTTTACTCCTTTCGTCATGTTTTGTCGTAGCATAAAAAAACACGTTGAAATTCCTTTGTAATAATACCTTTAATCTTTCATCATGCCAATTGGAACAACATAAACCCCATCGTCCCTTTGATAAGCATACTCAGTAGCTGATATAACTGCTAAGAATGAAGGGATTTCCATTTTAGATGTATCAATTTTTTCTGCAAACTTTTTTAATTTTTCGGCAGCTTCATCAAACAAATGGGATCCCATTTTAACTTGAATGGCTCCCCAACGACCATCTTGTAATTGAATAATCGCATCAATTTCTAATCCTGATTTATCTTTATATCGATAGACTTCCCCACCTAATACTTCAGCATAGATTCTTAAGTCACGAATCACTAATGATTCAAAAAATAATCCAAAGGTTTCAAAATCTTTTAGAAGCTTTGAGCTTGTTAATTTAAGAGTTGTTGCTCCAATAGATGGATCGATAAAAAATCTAGCAGGTGTGCTTCTAATGACTGTTTTGCTTCTAAGATTAGGATTCCATGCTTTCAAATCTTCGATGATATATAACTTATTTAAGACATCTAGGTAATCAAGTAATGTATTTTCAGCTGTCGATGTCTCAATGGTAGAAAGATCATTTAATATTTTTTGATTTGTTGTTTCTGATGCTGTATATCTAGCTAAAGATTCTAAGATTTTTCTTGTTCTGTTTTCATTGTATTTTTTTGTGGATACCTTATTTATATCTTCCTTTACTAAAGCATCAAAATAAGATTCCATTCTTCTAATGGATTGTTGTTCAGTGTCTTCAATGCTTTCTGGCCAACCACCTTTTATAATCCACTTCGCATAATTTTCTACCGATACACTGCATTTTTTATATGCTATAGTAGGTTTAGAAAATAATTGATGTAAAGATACTTCACCTGATGAAGTCCCAGTTTCATATAAACTCATTGGTCGAAGTGTTAAACGACTAATTCTTCCAGCTCCTGAATGTGCTGTTTCATCTAAATTTGCTGCTGAAGATCCAGTCAATATGAAAAAACCTCTTCCGTCTATATGATCAACTTCGTGTCTAATAACATCCCAAATTTCAGGAATGAGTTGCCATTCATCAATTAGTTTGGGGTATGGTGAAGATAAGAATTCATCTTTGTTTAGCTGCAACATTGTCTTATAATCTTTTTTATTCAATGGATTCAGATAGATACTTGATTTGGCAAACTGTTCAGATAATGTTGTCTTTCCACAAAATTTAGGTCCTACTAGTGCAACAGCTTTAAATGTGTGAAGATACTCTTTTAATGTTTTTTCTAATATTCTATGTTTATACATACAATCACCTACTTTAGTTTATTATATCACAATTAATGAAAAAAGCAATCTATATTTGATGTTTTTGTCATATTATTTTTAATGTTTTTGTCATTTTGTTTGTTGGAAATATTCTGTTTTCATGTAATCTATTTTAATTTTCTATAGATTCCTCTATTTAACTCACATATTCTTATTTAGAAAATCAGCAATGCCAAAAGTAATTCTGCTGATTTTGAAGATGAAACAATATTTAATTGTCTCTACTGCTTGAAAAAAGGTCTGACACTTAGGCAAATTATCAATTTGCTTATGTATCAGACCTATTCATTCAATATGTGTTAGGGCGACCATTTTGATACAATTTATACCCTATTATTCGATATATAAATCAATTATACTAATATGCTTGATGATTTTCTTTTTCGTTCCGGTTGGTGTCTGCTCGATGACTTGGTCTTCATTGGTGATGGTAAATCCCATCGCTCGTTCAAACATTTTTTCGAGCAATGATTTCTTAAGCAGGTTTCTGCCATCTTCATAAGCTCTTTCAACATCCTTATATTTCTTTCTTATTGCATAAAGAGTGCTTTCCGATATTTCAAGCTGCGATGCTATCACGCCCATGCCACATGAGCGACTCGCAAGTTCTTTTATAAGTTTTAGTTTAGCTTGGACTAATCCTTCAATCTTCCATGTTTGATAAATGTCCTTTCTCATCATCAGTCCTCACTTTATTCACAGGCTTTCTGAGGAACTACGACTATTTCTCGCACTGCAAGTGCAGTAGGTTTATACCAGTTCACGGTAATTCTACCGCATGGCATTTGATTCTATGGGTTGTCTCACAGCATACAAATTAAAAAAGAACCAATCATTGCTGATCAGTTCTTATCTAATTCAGATTCCATTGATTCGCTAAATATTCAACGTGTACATCTATACAAAATTTGTTCTAACTACCGTCAATTACTCCTATAAATACTTTGTATTTGTCAATATAATAAACTGGGGATTCCAATAGAAAATCAACGAATTATTTTTTCGATAATAACATTCAAGTTATTCTCAAGTTGAATTATTATCATCTGTACTATTTCGTTTTTAAAATTATCATCAAAATAGACTTAATGATTAGTTATTTCCCTCGGTGTATATAACCATGTTTCCTATACAAATTCTTCCCTTATTTCTATCTGTTGGCAGAGCCATATAACTAAAATGTGAATAAAATCTAAATTGTCTTGTACCAGCAGGAAATTCAAAGGTATATGTTGTGGGCATTTCTCTGTTCGTAGGCAAGTTAGCCTCATTTAATAAATCTATTTTTGTGTGCCAGTCATTGCCATGTAGATTTTTATATTCCAATCTAGCTTCTGCAACATTTGGATAACCATATCTTTCATCATTGCTCCAAAGAGCCATATCAACTTCAATTTTGTACACGGGATTGTCAAAAATATATTCTAGATATGCGGTTCCAGCATTTGCTCTCCTTGGAGATAAAACAACATATTCGTTTTCAATAAAGCCAGTTCTCAATCTATTTGTCTCAAATGAAAGGGCTCCTTTAGTTACTGTTTTTGATATTGGATAAAAGTGATATTGCTGAGGGAACCCGTAATCACTTTGACTAATCGAAAAATCACTAATAAAATGATTGGGATTAAGTGAAAAAAATGTTACAGAGCCCACAAAACCAAATCCTAGCGAAACTTCTTCTGAACCTGCTCCCCAACCATAATTAACAATATAATATCCGCCCCACCAGTCAGTCTCTGTTCCGTATGCGGTAACAGCGTGATAAATCAAATTTGAATCAGGATGATTGGGTAATGCACCAAATATGATTGCAGGACGATTATTATTAAGTTCATTATCTAGCCCTATTTTGCCAAAGTAATATGCAGATGTAGCAGGAGTATTTGCGTAAGTAGCGTAATCAATAAGAGCATCACGAACTGTAAGTCCCCAAGACGCTGTATCTCCACCATTAAATTCTACTAATTTATCTTTTAAATTGGTAGCTGGGCTGTAATGATACGTATCATTTAAATCACCATTTGCATCTAAATATTCCGGTCTAATAAGACCATTATGTATTGTGTTATGCCAAAAATTCAGAAGCAAAGTTCCACCAACAAAGCCACAGGAACCATCATAGTTTGTTGGATGCTTTGCATCCCGAATGTATTGGTAGTTATTAATGTATTTTTTTGTCATTGCACGTGGGATGACACTTGATTTGGATGTACTGTTTTGAATAATTTTTTCAGCATCTGTATTTTTTAATATTCTTGTCTCTTGAAGTTGAACATCAAAAATCTCTTGAAGTTGTGTAATGTAATCTAAAGAAACAACTATACCATTTTTTCCAAGAGAGTAAAATAAATCACCCTTTCTTTCATAATAATTCATCGGTCCAAAGTAATAATAATCTCCTTTGCGATTAAAATCATACGGACTAGTAAGTTGGGCAGATTTTTCAGTAAACTTATACGAAATAGGATCAAATACCATAAAACCATCATTGCTACCAGTCTGAGCATAAAAAATGTTCCCTGACAAATCTTTCAAAGTATATTGAATATCTTTGGGAGAGTCAATTCCATGCAAACTAGCTTCATTAGTCAAATATGAAGATAATTTTTGTTCATTGTAGTAAAACCAAATAAGAAACTAGTTAATACTAAAACTAATAAAATAGACAAGTGTTTTTTAAACATAAATAATTCCCCCCTTTATCTATGAAAATAATTTTTTTGTATTGCTATATATAGCAGAAACAAAATCGCCAGGCACAAAATGAGCATCGCCATTATTT
>Ga0116204_1002285_pt1 | contig 10371 bp, 7 predicted proteins | sample LakKivwa52mmetaG_FD_94481 | JGI IMG/M metagenome (GOLD analysis project Ga0116204, IMG submission 94481) | Anoxic lake water microbial communities from Lake Kivu, Rwanda to study Microbial Dark Matter (Phase II) - Lake Kivu water 52m metaG | ecosystem: Environmental > Aquatic > Freshwater > Lake ... | reverse complement strand
TCAGAAATTTTCTTAAGCGAACCGGGAACATCTACAGTCATCGCATCACGGATCGTATAGAGCTGAATACCAATGTTAAAGCTTCTTCGATCACTGACTGCTGCTGCTGCAGCCGCAGCTGCCTTCTTTGCAGAATTCCTGCATGAATACTGGCTGAATGCCAGCGCCCCGAGAGCGCCTGCTGCAGATACTCTCAGGAAGTCACGCCTAGTTTGATTTTTCTTCATGGTAATGTCTATTAAAATGTGATTATTATTAAATCATTTCATAAAAATCAGGTAATAAAAATAATACATTACAGTTAAAATGCGAAATCCGCATTGCTTTTCATCTGTTAAATTTATTTTTAATAATTTTATTCTCTACTTATCCGGGGATGAAACTTAAGGTCTTGACAGGGATTTTCCTTATTCTCCTTCCTTTTATCCTGCAAGGTCAGCAGGCTGACCAGGAAGACAGGAGGAGGATCGATAAGCTTGAAGCCGATGATCTTGCTTTCAGCGCCGATACGGCAGAGATGAATGTAATCTCGGCAAGCCGGAGCTCAAAACGCATCGGAGAACTGCCGATTACCATATATGTCGTCACGCGGGAGGAGATTATCCGCAATCATTATAACTCACTGACAGATATTATTAAAAGCCTGCCGGGAGTGAGGGTATCACAACCGGGGTCAGGAGAGCTGGGTGAGAGTTTTGAGCTCAGGGGTCTCGTCGGAAATCTTTATACAATGATCCTTATCAACGGGCTCCCTGTAAAACCAAGCGCTGTTACCGGTATGCCCATAGGTGCCCAGCTTCCGGTAAGACAGGCAGAGAGAATTGAAGTTATCTACGGTCCTGCTGCTGCCGTATATGGTGCTGATGCAGTGTCAGGAGTAATAAATATCATCACAAGGGAGGCCGACAAGGGAACCTTTGTTATGGGCGACATAGGGCTTGGTCAGCTGGAATACCGCAGCGGCAATTTTATGGTTGGCGGCAAGACCGGAAAGAATAAGAATATTATGCAGTATACCTTCTACGGAGGTCTTAGCGAAGTGAGCGATCTCAATATCAGGAAAGGTTATGGAGATGTATATAACCCGCTGCAGCACCTCCAGAAGAATAATATAAAAATCAATATCAGGGGATCGGAATATGAACCTCTTGAGATAACAGAAACATTTCTGCGAAGCCGTGGCATTGATCCCCGGGATTTTATTGATCAGTACTATCCTGCAAATTATGAAGGCACTTTAACGCTTCCGGCAATTGAAGACCTGCCTGCCGCCTCCAATAACCTCGGATTCCATATCAAATACAGGGGCATTACACTGGCATTCAATAATATGTACAGGAGGACACACAGTTCCCTGAGCCAGTCGCCATATTTCTATAAATTCAATAACCCCCAGAATTACTGGGGCGAGAACATCCGTTCAACCACCCTTAGCTACAGTCATGACTGGACTCCCAGGTTTGCCACCACAACAAATTTCTCAAATCTCATTTACAAAATGGACAATAACTCCAGCATGGGAGTTACTTTTGCCAATTACACAGATAAGGTATACAGGTACTCTGCCGGCAACGACATTCTGTTTGAACAGCTGTTCACGGTGATGCCTGTCAATAACCTGGAGATAATGTCGGGTATCACTTACCACTATTCAGGCAACCTTCCCCAGACAAACTTTCTTGACACGCCTTTTAAACAACGCGATTATAGCTACTTCAGCACCAGGGTAAAACTCCTTGATACACTGTCCGGCAACTTCGGGATCAATCCCCTGGTATACCATAACTTCTCAATATTCTCCCAGAGTTATTATTCACTGAAATCATTCAGGTTTATGGGAGGGGTAAGGATAGATAACAACTCGCAATACGGATTCAGCTTCAGTCCCAGGCTGGCAGGACTTTTTATAATGAATACCAGGACAAGCATAAGGGCTTCACTCGGATATGCGTACAAGGCTCCTTCATCTTCCATCGCATGGCAGTCTCTTGCATACAGATCAGGAGTTAACTTTGACAGCCTTGTATATATTTCAGTTCCCAATCCCGGACTTAAGCCGGAAAAATACAAATCAGTTGAAATTGGTGTAATCAGGAATTACAGGAAAGGCATAAGCCTGAACATATCGCTTTATTATAATGTTATTAAGAATCCGATCATTGACGGTATCGTCCGTGCTTCTGAGCTTAACCTTCCGCTGGCAGTCATCAGTCCCGATACGGCTACAGTCCTGAAAAGAATAAACAGCGAGGAATCGTTGTCAAGGCTGTATGGCCTTCAGGGGACACTGAAGCTGAACGATATAGTTAAATCAATACATCTCAGCGGAGAGGTAAGCCTCACATTCGGAACATCAAGCGAGCATTTCCCCGAGATACTTGAGATCGCCACTAACTATGCAACTGATTATATAAGCAATTTCAAGCTGATCCCCAGCCACTACGGGCAGATGAAAATATCACTTGAACCGGTGAAGAACCTTTACATACAGGCAACAAGTATCTGGGAATCAAGCTGGTTAAGGCTGATAATCCCCATTAAAAGCGTTTATGAGGATATTTTCCGGGATGTAGGCGGATCTTACAGCATGAATGCTGTGGTCAACTATAAGATCGGCATTAACCTTAACGGATATGTCAAAGTCAACAATATTTTTGATGAGAGATACGGGGGGCCTGTATACTCGGGAATGAAAACCCCTCTTCCATACAATCCCCAGACCGGCCGCAGCATTCACCTGGGACTTACATACACTCTTAACTGATGAAGAAAGAAGTTCCGATAATACTGATACTGTTTGCCTTTTCATCATTTTCCATGCAAGCAGGAGGACAGGATACACTGCTTGTAAGGACAGAGTTTGAACATGTCAGAGAGGCTGATTCTTCCAGAGCTGCGGACTACCTGGAAAGAGCACAGCGATTTATTCTTCTGAACCGGAACGACAGCGCACTTGTCTGTATTTCAGGAGCTCTCGGTATAGCATCTGAAAAGAACCTCGTCAGCATTGAGGCATCCGGTTATGAATTGCTTGCTTCGATATACGAAAGCATGGAAGAGTGGGAAGAGACACTTCGAAATTATCTGAGAGCTCTATCGTCATATACCAGGATCGGGGACAGGGAAAGCGAAGCAAGAATATTCAGGATCCTTGCATGGTACTATTTCAGATCAGGTGTCTATAGAAAATCTGCACAATATTCAGAGCAGGAATTCATTCTGTACGGAGCTGATGATCCTTCACTGCTCGCATCATCAGCTGAACTGGCAGGAATGTCTTATTATTACCTGCCTGTTGATTCATTATCTGCACGCTGGTATGAAGCAGCCTGTTATTTTTTCAGGAAAACGGAAGACAATGACGGACTGCTGAGATGCCTGGAAAAACTTGGAATACTCTATTCCCGGACGGGAATGTACGACAAGGCTTATGAAAAATACCAGGAAATACTGACACACTACATACATGTAAATGATTACAGGAATATTGCCACAATATATAATCAGCTGGGATTCCTGATGTTCAGAAAAAAAGATGTTGACTCAGCGCTTGAGAATTTCATGAAAGCAGTTGAGCTTTCGGAGAAGGGAGGAACAGACAGCTATTTTCTTACCGACGCCTGGTCGAATATTGCCATTTGTCATCAGAATACCGGCAACCAGGTTGAGATGATGCGATCCTTTGAGAAGGCGCTCGGGCATGCAAAAGCATCAGGCAGAATTGACGAGGCAGCGCGCATAAACAGGATACTGGCCAATGTTAGCTTCAACAGAGGCGATAATTATCATGCCGAAGTTTACTGCCTTGCCTGTATTGAATCGGCAAAGGCATCGGGTAATCTTGACGTGCTGCAGCTATGCTATAAGGATTACTCCGATGTCCTTGAAAAAGGCAATGACTTTGTCAAAGCACTCGATTACTATGAGAAACATCTCAACCTGCGCGATTCACTGGTATACGCCGTCCGTATCAGTGAAAAGGAGAGAGAAGAGAGGCTTGCCGGATATGAATCTCTTGAACAGAGAATCAGGAACGAAATAGCAACCGAAGAGATCCGGGGTCTTGAGATAAAGAGCCTGAGAGCCGAATCACAGAGAAGAGAGAACGAGATCAGGCTGCTGATGAATCAAAGGGAGCTGGAGAGGCTTGAGAAAGACCAGCTTGCCCAGTCTCTCATGCTGGAAAAAGAAAGATCTGAACGGCGGCAGAGAGACCAGGAAGTAAGGGCTCTGCAGCAGCAGCAGGCAATAGACAACCTTCTCCTGGAAAGGAAAGACCGTGACTCCATAGCCCTGGCACAGGAAAAACAGCTCCTCGAAACAGACAAGCTGCAAAAAGAGACCGAACTTAAGAATGAAAAACTCGCCCGGCAGCTTGCTGTGGGAATTGGTACTCTCATGCTGCTTGTTGCGGTGGTTATTCTTTTCGGACTCCTTTCCACCAGGAAGAAAAACCGCCTGCTGGCTGAACAGAAACATGAAATTGAAAAGATTAACGCTGATCTTGAGGTGAAGAACATTGAGATACTTAAGCAGAAGGAGATAATTGAACTTAAGAACCAGTCAATAACCGATAGTATCCAGTATGCCAGCAGGATACAGGCTGCTGTCCTCCCTCCCGTCAATTTCCTTAATGAATGGGGAATCGATAATTTCATACTCTACAAACCCAAAGCAATTGTCAGCGGTGATTTTTACTGGGGAGTGAAAAAGGAGAACAGGATAATAGTTGCCGCCGGTGATTGCACCGGGCATGGTGTCCCGGGAGCATTCATGAGCATGCTGGGACATGCATTCCTCGAGGAGATAGTAAACACAAAGGAGATAACAAATGCGGCAATGATCCTCAACCTGCTCAGGGACGAGATCATTAACACACTTAAACAAAAAGGACTTACCGGCGAGACACGCGACGGAATGGATATCTCACTCTGTATTATTGACAGTAAAGCCGGAAAGATCGATTACGCCGGGGCCAATAACCCCTTATATCTTATAAGGGACAGCAGGCTGATGAAATATGAAGCCGACAAGATGCCGATAGGCATTCATTTCATCTCTTTCACCTCTTTCACTAATCAGACAATAGAGATCGTCAGAGGCGACTCCCTATACCTTTTCTCGGACGGATATGCCGATCAGTTCGGAGGTCCCAAAGGTAAAAAATTCATGTACAAGCCATTTCAGAACCTCCTGCTGAAAAACCATAACCAGCCGATGGAAACCCAGAAAGAGATCCTTGACATTACTTTCGAAGAGTGGAAAGGCGACAGGGAACAGGTGGATGATGTTATCGTGATCGGGATGAAGATATGATACGGCTTGACGGCTCTGCGGGGTAAAGGTTTAAATGCATGAACAGAAAGCTGATAATAACCGGAGACGGGTCGCATACAATATATGTTCCGGAACTGGATGAGCATTATCATTCGGTAAACGGAGCCATTGTCGAATCGGAGCATATCTTCATCAGGAACGGTTTTGATTTCTGCACGGATGACCCCCTGCATGTTTTTGAGGCAGGATTCGGCACCGGTCTGAATGTGCTTCTGTCCGCATTAAAGAGTAACAACGGAGAACGGAAGGTATTCTATACCGCTGTTGAAAAATATCCGCTGGATGACCATGAAATCAAATCTCTTAATTATGAGCAATTTACAGGCTGGCAGGGAAAAGATATTTTCAGGATGATACATGAGTGTGAATGGGGACGTATGTCAGAAATAACCTCGAATTTCTCCCTCATGAAGATCAGGGGTGACCTTGTCACTGATGATATCCGCGGAACATTCAACCTGATCTTTTTCGATGCGTTCGGCCCCGACAAGCAGCCTGATATGTGGACAAAGGATATAATAAGAAAGATCTCCGGGATAACTCTGCAAGGAGGGGTTTTTGTAACATACTCCTCAAAAGGGGATGTTAAAAGGAACTTAAGGGAAGCCGGGTTTAAAATAACCCTGCTGCCGGGGCCTCCCGGTAAGAGACACTTCATCAGGGCAGTAAAAACTGAAAATTGTTAACAAAGGCTTTTTTGATATGCCCAAAGTATTAACTTTGCCAAAATTTCTAACTAAAAAATTCAATATGAAAATCAAGGGATTAGTCATTCTTGCATTTGCAATGGCCATAATGCTTGGCTCCTGTTCAAAAAACGCGGTTCAATCGGTAAAAATGAAAAATGATTCCGATTCACTTGCGTACGCTCTGGGTACTATATATTATAACGGACTTATGGCCGACAGCCTGGAACTGAATCCTTTACTCATAGCCAGGGCAATGCTTGACGCCAGGGAAGGAAAAGCAGTAATGACCGAGGAGAGTGCAAGAAGTTATATATATGTGTTCGTCAACGCCCGTGAACGCGCAAAAAGTGAAAAGCAGGCCGAAGCAAACAAAGTATTATTCAAGGACCATATTGCAGCAAACGAAGCCTTCCTTAAGAAGAACAGTGAAAGGGCGGAAGTTACCGTAACCGGTAGCGGACTTCAGTATGAAGTGATGAAGATGGGGAAAGGACCTAAACCTAACGCAAATAATATTGTCAAAGTCCATTATACAGGAACCCTTATTGACGGTACAGAATTCGATTCCTCACTGAAGAGAGGAGAACCTGCAGTATTTCCCCTTTCTGGAGTAATTGAAGGCTGGACGGAAGCCCTTCAGCTTATGCCTGTCGGTTCTAAATTCAAAATATACCTCCCTCAGAGCATAGCATACGGCCCTAATGAAGCCGGTGATCTCATCAAACCTTATTCCACACTTATATTCGAAGTTGAACTTCTTGAAATCGTTGAATAGATGAAAAGTGCCGATATCCATACCCCAAAAGGCGTTATGAAAGTGAGCTTTTACGATAAGGACGCACCGGGTACTGTCGATAATTTCATATCACTGGCAAAGAAAGGATTCTATGACGGACTCGCCTTTCACCGGGTTTTAAAGGACTTTGTAATACAGGGAGGATGTCCCTTCTCGAAAGACATGAATGATCACAGGGTCGGTACCGGGGGACCCGGATACAAAATAAAATGCGAACTTAACGGAGGGAACCAGTACCACGACAGGGGAGTCCTTTCAATGGCCCACGCAGGAAGGGATACGGGAGGTTCACAATTCTTTATCTGCCATGGAAGAACCAATACGAAACATCTGGACCGGCAGCACACATGCTTCGGAAAAGTGTATGAAGGCCTCGAAGTAATTGACCTCATAAACCAGGGCGATAAAATAGAAAAAATAGTAATCAACGAAGAATAACAATATGGCATTCGAAACTACAGGGAAGGTCATCGAGATCTCAGCTGTGAACCAGGTAAGCGGCAAATTCAGAAAACGTGAATTTGTCATCGAGAAGAAAGAGACCGGCACTACAGCTGTTTTTGTTGACTATATCAAATTCCAGCTCACACAGGACAAATGCGATCTTATCAACGAATCATTTCTTAATGAGGACGTTAAGATATGGTTCAACCTGAGGGGAAATAAGTGGGAACGGGATGGAAAGATTAACTATTTCACCAATCTTGATGTGTGGAAAATTGAGAAATTATCGCCGGCAGAGAGGGATAAGAACGCACCATCAGATATAACACTTGAAGATACACCCCCTGATAATGAAGAGCTGAGCGACCTTCCATTCTGAAAAGAAAACAAACATGAATCCGCTTCTCCGGGACTGGGATACACCGTATAACACGCCTCCTTTCCAGTTAATTGAAGTCTCTCATTTCAAGCCTGCCATAGAGGAGAGCATCAAGACCGCATCTGAGGAGATCACCGGAATTGCAGAAAACGATCAGCCGGCAGATTTTGAAAATACCATAGCCGCACTCGACAGATCAGCAACCAGGCTTGGCGATATTTCCTCCGTGCTCTTCAACCTGAACAGCGCAGAAACAACCAGAGAGCTTCAGGAGGCCGCCAGGGATGTCTCTCCCCTTCTCGCACGCTTCTCAAATGACATTACCCTTAATGAAAAACTGTTTGCAAGAGTAAAATATATTTATGAAACCAGGAACTCTTCGGGTCTGACCACAGAGCAGATAATGCTGGTCGAAAAGAATTACAGGAATTTTATACTTGGCGGTGCCGGTCTTGACGAAGAAAAGAAAAAACGCTTCAGGCAGATATCCGAAGAACTTTCACGCCTCGGAGTCCGGTTTGAAGAGAATATCCTGGAAGAGACAAACACCTTTGAGCTTCATATAACAGACATAAATGACATTACAGGAGTGCCTGAGGGAGCTCTTGAAATGGCTGCCATGGAAGCAAAAAAAAGGAACAGGGAAGGATGGGTCTTCACCCTTCATCTCCCCAGCTATATCCCTTTCATGCAATACTGCGATAACAGGTCTCTCAGGGAAGAAATGTACAAAGCATACGCATCAAGGGCATTCCACGGCAACAGTAATGACAACCGGGAACTGGTAAGGGAAATAGTAAATCTTCGCCTCGAATTATCCGGGATACTCGGTTCAGCCAATTACGCTGAACTGATCCTCGGCGACCGCATGGCTGATACAACAGCAAAAGTCGTTGCATTTCTCAATGATATACATAATGCCTCCAGAACGGCTGCCCTGAGAGATATGGATGATATGAGGAAATATGCTGCCGGAAATGGATTCAGGGGTGAACTCCAGAGATGGGACTGGGCCTATTATTCCGAAAAGCTCAGGATGGCAAAATTCGATATTGACGACGAAGTTCTCAAACCTTACTTTGTTCTTGGGAATGCTGAACAAGCTATTTTCAGACTCGCCACAACACTATACGGCATAACATTCAGGGAAAACAGCTCTGTCCCTGTCTATAATGAAGAAGTAAAGGTATGGGAGGTGCTTGACAGTGACGGAACATTACTTGCACTTCTGTATACTGATTACTTCCCCCGGGCAGGCAAGAACAGCGGAGCATGGATGACATCTTTCCGTGAACAGAGGAGAGAGAACGGAGTGGAAATAAGACCACTGATATCGATAGTGGCCAACTTCACAAGACCAACCGAAACAAAGCCTTCACTCATAACCTTCAACGAACTGACGACTTTCCTTCATGAGTTTGGACATGCCCTTCACGGTATGCTTACAAAATGCAACTATGAATCCCTGTCAGGAACCAGCGTGGCCAGGGATTTTGTTGAGCTCCCCTCCCAGTTCATGGAGAACTATGCCTATGAGAAAGAATGGCTCTCAGCATGGGCTCTTCACTACCTGACCGGTGAAAGGATACCGGATACCATTATTGAAAAGATCAAGGAATCTTCCGCATTCAATGAAGGATATGCATGCAACAGGCAGCTTGGCTTTGGATTTCTTGATATGGCATGGCACACAATAACAGCTCCCGTGCCCGGCGACATAACTTCATTTGAGTCAGCAGCGATACAAAGTACAGAATTGCTTCCACAGGTGGAGGGCACAAACATAAGTGCTTCATTTGCACATATTTTCAGCGGCGGATACGCAGCAGGCTATTACGGGTATAAATGGGCAGAAGTACTCGATGCAGACGCATTTCAATATTTCAGGGAGAAAGGTATTTTCAACACCGGAACAGCAGCTTCGTTCAGGAAGAACATACTCGAAAAAGGAGGAACCGACAAGCCGATGAAGCTTTATGTAAGATTCAGAAGCAGAGAACCAGAGATAAATGCTTTTCTTGACAGAAGCGGGTTAAAAGACCCACCATCCCCCACTTCGTTTCGCTCAGTGCAGGCCTGAAGGGGGGCTAATAATCGAAAAGAAATGACAAAGATGATCCTTTTTTTTAAAACCCCGGGTAATACAATCTTCGCTACCGGTGTTGACAACAAACTGTATAAGAAAGATATCGACAAGCTGAAATGGCTCTTCGGAAACGTTGAAAAGCTGGAAAAAGATAAGGTTAAAGGCACCTTTACAGGACCAAGGAAGGAGATGATAACACCATGGAGCACCAATGCCGTTGAGATTACACAAACAATGGGTGTCAAAGGTATAACCAGGATAGAGCAATTCCACCCGGCCGGTAAAAAACATAAACTGGATCCAATGCTCCAGTCCTTATATAAAGATCTGGATCAGAATATTTTTACAACTGACAGGCTTCCTGAACCGGTTACGTTTATCGATGATATCAGCAGATACAATGAAAAGGAAGGACTGGCACTCAGCAGAGAAGAAGAAGAGTACCTGGAGAACCTCAGCAGGAAGTCAGGCAGGAAGCTGACAGACAGTGAAGTATACGGCTTTTCACAGGTAAATTCAGAGCACTGCCGCCATAAGATCTTCAATGGAAGATTTATTATTGACGGCAGGGAAAAAGAAACATCCCTGTTCCAGCTTATCAGGCTCACGACTAAAATCAATAATAATAAAGTAGTATCGG
>Ga0116204_1002283_pt1 | contig 10376 bp, 5 predicted proteins | sample LakKivwa52mmetaG_FD_94481 | JGI IMG/M metagenome (GOLD analysis project Ga0116204, IMG submission 94481) | Anoxic lake water microbial communities from Lake Kivu, Rwanda to study Microbial Dark Matter (Phase II) - Lake Kivu water 52m metaG | ecosystem: Environmental > Aquatic > Freshwater > Lake ... | reverse complement strand
CGATGGGCTTCGCCTTGCGCTGAATGTCGCTGCCATGCTCGTGGCGTTCGTCGCACTGATTGCACTCGTGAACTTCCCGCTCGCGGCGCTCAGCCGCACCGAGGTTGTCTCAAACATCCTCGGACACGCAGGGCTGCCCGAACTCACGCTCGAGAACATCCTCGGTCTGCTGCTGCAGCCAATCGCATGGACGATGGGATGCGCGGCGGATGCAAGGCCTGTTGCATCACTGATGGGGCAGCAAGTGATCGCCACGGAGTTCATCGCCTACGCCGACCTCGCGCGCATGCAGGCGGAAGGAAGCATCACACCGCGCGGCGCGCACATCGCCACCTTCGCGCTGTGCGGCTTTGCGAATCTTCCATCCATCGCCATTCAGATCGGCGGTCTCAGCGCACTTGCCCCCGAGCGGCGCAGCGACTTCGCGCGGCTCGCTCCCCGCGCGATGATCGCAGGAGCTCTCGCATGCTGGCAAACCGCGGCAGTTGCGAGCCTGTTTCTCGGCTGACGGCGCGACAGTCTCAGCCACCAGATTCCGCGGCTGCTCGCCCAGTCTTCGCGAGATCCATGAAGAAGGCGTATTCCAAGGCGATCTGCTCGAGACGGTTGAACCGACCCGATTCGCCACCATGCCCCGCCTCCAGATTCACGCGGAACAGAAACGGATTGTCATCCGTCCGAATCGCACGCAGCTTCGCCACATACTTGGCTGGTTCGAAGTACTGCACCGCCGCATCCCACAGTCCCGTCGTCACCAGCATCGCCGGATATGGCTTCGCCGCGAGATTGTCATAGGGAGAGTAGGACGCCATGTAGCCGTAGTCGGGCTGACGCCTCGGATCGCCCCACTGCGTCCACTCGTTCACCGTGAGTGGGATCGTCTCATCCAGCATCGTGGTCAACACATCGACAAATGGCACATGCAGCGCGATCCCGCGGTACAGCCCGCCCGCCTCATTCGCCACGACTCCCATCAGCAGTCCACCTGCGGATCCCCCCGTCGCAAAGACTCGGTCTCTCGCACACCAGCCCTGCCGCACCAACCACTCCGTGGCATCGATGAAGTCCGTGAATGTGTTGCGCTTGTTCATCAGGCGTCCGTCTTCGTACCAGTCCTGCCCAAGATCGGCGCCGCCACGCACATGTGCATAAACGACCAGAAACCCCCGATCAAGCAGAGACACCTGCGCACTGCTGAACTGCGCATCCAGCGAAATCCCGTACGCACCGTAGCCCTCGATGTAGGCGGGCGCCGTTCCATCGCGGCGGCAGCGGTCCGTTCGCCATGCGGCGGTCAGTGGAATCGACTTGCCATCGCGCGAAGGCGCCCACAAGCGAGCCGTCGAGTACTTCGACGCGTCATAACCAATCACGGGCTGAACCTTCACCACGCGACGAGCGCGCGTGGCAAGGTCCACATCCCACACCGTGGGCGGCGTCACCATCGACTGGTACTCGACTCGCACGAACGGCAGTGTCGGATCGAAGTTTGCCCCAAGGTTCATGGTGAACGCACTCGCGTCCGCTTCCACGAGCCACGGCTCCGTGCACATCGGCTTCGCGCCCCAGGGCAACACTCGAACTCGCGCATTCGCCTGCGCACGCTCCACGATCGCGATCGCGCCGTCAAACAGCAGGACATCCTCGATCGCCACATCGGCGCGTTCAGCAAGGATCGTCTTCCACTTGGTCGGATCTTGCGTCGCACCAACACGCGCCTCAACGAGACGGAAGTTGCGCGCCTGAAGATTCGTCTGGATGACCCAAGTGTCTCCGAGGACACTTGCATAGTTGCGGACGCCTGACATGCGCGGAACCACAACCACCGGCTCCGAATCGGGGCGGTCCGCAGGCAACGCGCGCACCTCAGTCTGATCGAAACCATCCAGCGTGATCAAGATCGTGCGGCCGTCACCGCTCGCCGACACGCCGCAGGTCAGCGTTTCATCCGGCTCTTCATACACCTTCACATCGCTCGACGGATCCGTTCCAACAACATGCCTCCACACTGGTCCAGAATGCAGCAGCACCGGGTCCTGCCGCACATAGAACAGCGTGCGACTGTCGGATGCCCAAGCAAGATCACCGAGCACACCAACGATCTCTTCCTTGGCCAACTCGCCCGTGCGCAGGTTGCGCAGGTGCAGCGTGCTGATCTTCCGACCCGTGACATCATCGGTCCATGCGAGCCACTCATGATCTGGGCTCACTTCGCTGCCCGTGACCGCGAAGAACGCCCTGCCCTTCGCGAGCGATGGTTCATCGAGCAGCACCCTCTTGAGAGCCGCGGGATCGGGACCATTACCGCTGCCCGCCTGCTCCATCAGACACGGATACTCCGCGCCAGCCGCAAACTCCGTCCAGTACCACCAGCCGCGTTCGTACGCGGGAGGCGTTCCATCATCCTCCTTTATGCGGGCTCGCATCTCCCCCAGAAGCTGCGACTGCGTTGCCGCAAGTGGCTGCATGAAAGCCTCGGTGTAGGCGTTCTCCGCCTTCAGATAGTCCATGACCTCCGCACGCTTTGTCGTGGGATCGTCGTCCCGCATCCAGTAGTAGGGATCTTCTCGGTCACCCACTGGACCCTTCACGGTAAACGGCACCTTTGCCGCAACGGGCGCGGCAGGCACACCGCCCGCACTGGGCTTCGACGTCCGCGCAGCCGAGTCGGGACAAGCCCCGTTGAGCGCGATCAACAACAGGCTAGCGGTCCAAGGCAGCGACATGACCGTGATAGTAGACCGTCCCAACCCCTCCCTCTGCGGCAAAGCAGCAGTAGCCTGCCGCTTCGGCAAAGGAACCACTCATGAGCGATGACACAACCCCAGACCTCCCCGCCCGCCTTGAACGACTTGAACGCACTGTACGACGAGTACGCCGCTGGCTGCTGATTTCACTCGTTGCGGGATTGGTTGTGCTGGCCTTTGCGGTCGGTCGCGGCTCTGCAATGCGCCAGTTCCAACCGCGAGCCGGCGGCGACGGTGCAGGACCTCATCAGCCGATGGGGGGACAACAACACCCTCCGATGGACGAACCTCGGCGACCAAAGCGCTGAGTTTGCCCGATTCGAGCTCGCTTGAATCGCAGCTCTCGGTCTTGACTCAGTTCCCCGACGTACCCCAGCGACCGAGAAGAACTGCGAGATCCGCACCATTGACGAGACCATCGCCGGTCAGGTCAGCTGATGGAGGCGCTGCGGAGCAGGAAAAGCGAATGGTGCCAGATTGCACGCCACCCGCAACCAGCCGAGTCAGCCGCACCAAGTAAGTGCTCCCAGCAGTGGCTGTGAATGTGACACGAGAGGAATTGCCCGTGCCGCACTGGTCGTTGCAAGCGATGGGACTCGTGGCGGCCGCAGCGCATGTATCACCCGAGCAAGCGTCCACCTCGAACACCTCAATTGCCGAATCCGCACCAGTCAAACCACAGGTTGTGACTTCCGCGAGCCCAGAACACTGTGGAGACCACTTGTAAAAGAACTGCCGTGACACCGTATAGCCGGGAGCGCAAGGAACTGCGGTGGTTCCTGCCGGCGCAGCGGGAGCGAAGCCAAAGTCAAAGGCACTTTCAACAGGACTTCCGACCACTTCGAACACTTCTCGGCAAGTGCTTGCAGGTGAAGTGAACGTGCCGGTGATGTCCATGGCGTAAGCCCCGGTTGCTTCCCCATCCGGGTCGAGCCAACGAGCAATGCGGTAAGTCGTCCGAATGTTTTCTGACACGAGAAACTGCCCGAAGCCGGTAGCAAAGGCGAAGACATCGGAGTCATCGGCGGTCGAAGAGCTGCAGGGGTTGGTGTCGCAGAGGGGGCGATTCGTCACCCCCGAAACGGCGATGTAGTAGTCGCTGTTGGGCTGCAGGTAGTCGGAGAGTGGCCCCAAGGACCCACCGGTAACGCCAATCACTGTCGCAGCACCACTCAGCACCGGAAACTCCTGCCCGACCGCGGCCTTTGCCACGGTGCAAATCGGCCGACCGACGGTCACCGAGAGGTTAGAAGTTGCACAGGTCACCGTGTCCTTCTTGAACAGAGTCAGACGCGCGGCCCACGACGGGCCGATGAACTTGAACTGTGCGAGGTCGGTCCCCGTTCGCGCGAGGAACATATCAACTCGGTCGCCGTCACCCGTCAGCGCGGAGATTGAAGTGGAGCCGCTGATTCGGTTCACCGGTCGTGAACTTGAACTCCCGACTGTCTTTGATGTTGGCGGCAACCCGCCCGCGTCGGTTCCCTCGTCAAAATCAGGACCAGCCAGCGCTGCCTGCGCGCATACGGCCGAGATCAACACGGCCGACAATGACCACTGCACTGTGGAGAAAATCGAAGTGCTCTGCACCATGCTTGACCACCTTCTTGGCAGCGCAACCAAATCAATCCACTCTCGCCTGCCACGAGGCGAGAAGTACCCACGCAAAGCGCACCGCGGCAACCGTGGACCTCAAAGGAATAGCAGGCATTCCTGCCATTTCAAACCTGAATGCAAGATTTTGGAAAAAACTCTCTGCGGTTATTGCACCGGTGAGCGCAAAGGGGGTTTCCGAAGCGTTCTCCAATTAGGATGCATGCCGATGTCTGGGAACGATGACCGCACCATACCCCCGCCGAAGAGCGGCTCCCAAGACGCGGACCACACGCTTGAAGTGGATTCGGTGCCGAGCGCGGACACCCGCCAAACTGAGCAACCACGATCGTCTCCAGAGAGCGGCGTGTTCGCGGGCGACTCGCGCTCCTGGGCAGGAGCATCGATCCACACCGGAGGACAGCAGCCATCGCCTGCAGGATCGCGCTACCGCATTCTTTCCAAACTTGGCGAAGGCGGCTTTGGCATCGTGTACCTCGCGGAGCAGACCGAGCCGATTCGGCGCAAAGTGGCGCTCAAACTCCTGAAGATTGGACTGACCTCACCATCGATCATCGCTCGCTTCGAAGCAGAGCAGCAGGCACTCGCGATGATGGATCACCCTGGTCTTGCCAAGGTCTTCGATGCAGGAACGACCCCCGAGGGACAGCCCTACTTCGCGATGGAGTTCGCGCCAGGCGAACCATTCGCCTCGCTGTGTGACCGCCGCAAGCTTGGGATCCGCGAACGGATAGAGCTGCTCGCGCAGGTCTGCGACGCGATCCACCACGCCCACATGAAGGGTGTTGTCCACCGCGATCTCAAGCCAAGCAACATCCTCGTCAGCGAGACAGATGATGGACTACGCCCGAAGGTGATCGACTTCGGCATCGCCAAGACACTCTCTGCAAGCGCGACCGATCAGGTGCACGAGACCCAGTTCGGGCAGTTCGTGGGGACCCCCGTTTACATGAGCCCCGAGCAGGCAGAGGGCGGTTCCGTCGACATCGATACGCGCAGCGACATCTATTCCATCGGAGTGATCGCCTACGAACTGCTCGTCGGCACGACCCCGATCGAGGCGGAAACACTTCGCGCCTCTGGGATCGCGCGCCTTCACCGCACCATCGTGGATACCGAGTGTCCTCGGCCGAGCGTGCGCTTCAAGCAGTCCGATCTGACCAAGCAGTCTGAAACTTCGCGCATGCGCCGCACGGAACCGGCGCCATTTCTGAAGCAACTGCGTACCGATCTCGATTGGATCGTGATGCGCTGCTTGGAAAAGGATCGCACGCGACGCTACGAGAGTGCAAGCAGTCTGGCAGATGACCTTCGCCGCTATCTCGATGGCGAAGCAGTCCTCGCGGGTCCGCCGAGCCGTTCCTATCGAATCAAGAAGTTCGTGCGCAGGCACCGCGTTGCCGTTGCATCCGCGGCGCTTGCACTTGTTGGCCTCGTCGCGCTCACCGTGCAGATGGGTTTCCTCTGGCGCGACGCGGTCGTGCAGCAGCGACGAGCGCAAAAGACGCTCGAGGTGTTCCTTCAATCCATCAAGTCGTCCAATGTGACTGGCAGCCAAGCAGGCGCCTCCGTGCGCGTCGCTGATCTCCTCAAGGTGGCGCTCGACTACGCAGAAGCGGACCTCAAGAGCGACCCTGACATCCACACTGAACTGCGGGAACAGATCGCAGAAACGCTCACCTCGTTGACGGAGTTTGAGGTGGCAGCGCAACAACTCGCCGCGGCTGTCGAGTATCGCAAGGAAGCGGCGCGTTCTGGATCGGACGCGGACCGGCTTGCCCTTGCCAACGCAAAGTACGAGTTTGCGCGCACGCAGTTCTTCCTGCAAAGACTCGCCGATGCGCGGACGGCATACGAGGAAGCGCTTGCGCTGCGGGCAAGCATTCTGCCCGCGAACGATCCACTGCTCGCGACCACCAAGACCCACTTGAGTTCCGTGCTCTACCGTCAAGGCGATGCAGTACGCGGGGCGCAACTGAGCGATGAAGCGCTCCGCGTTCTCCGCACCTTGCTCGAGGACAAGGAAGACCGCCTCATCAGCGCACTCTTCAACCGTGCAGACAACCTCTGGCGGGTGAAGCAATATGCCGAATGCCGTGCGTTTCTGAACGAATGCGCAGACACGATCATCAAGCGGTCTGGGCCAACGGATTGGCGGCTCGGTCGGGTCTTCTCGACGCTTGCGGATCTTGAGTTGGTCGAGGGACGGCTTGACCTTGCCGTCAAGCACCAGCGGCGCGTTCCTGCGCTGCTGATAGGTCGCTACGGTCCGACCCACGCGACAACGACAAACGGCTACCAGCGCCTCGCGGAACTGCTTGGAAAGCTGGCAGTGGAAGGAGGCGATGTCCGCGGTGACGCCAAAGTGATCGACCGCGTCGCGCTTGAAGAAGCTTCGGCATCCGTGCGCGCCGCAATCGAAGGTCGCCGCATCGATGACAAGTCCTATCTGAAGTTGTGCGACTCGCTTGCACTGCTGTCGATCCTCGCGCAACTGGGAGGTGATGATTCCACCGCCCTCGCCATCGCGCGCGAGCACATCCAGATCCTGCAGACGCACACGCCGCATCTTGCCGATCGAATCGATGCGGCGGAACGCCGATGGACGCAACTGACCGCGCCAATCCCTGCGCCCCCCACCGCTGGACCCTAAAACCTCGCGATGGACCACACCGTCGGCATCCTCATCGGGATCTTCTTGATCTGCACGGTGGCGGCGTCCACAATCCTGCGCGCCGCCCTGCACCGGCTCAGCGACGAGGACAAGCGCCGCCTCTCGTCCGTCACCGCTTCGCGGCGCATCGCGATGCTCGCCGTGCCGCTACTGCTCGCGCTTGTCTACACCGTGGTCGTCTTCAGTCGCCCCGATCGAATCATCGCGGCCACGGTGACCGCCCTCGGACTGCTGCTCGCGCAGACCATCCTCGGCTCCATCATGCTCGCGCGGAGCATGGCAGATGCAGGCCTCCCAGCGCCCTTCCTCCGCGACATGAAACGCATCCGTCTCATCCGCATCTGTGGCGCGGCAGTGCTCTTTGGCGGCATCATCGCATGGCTCTCACGCGGCAGTCTCCCGCTCGGTGAGGCGGGCGCGACGAGTGCACTCCAAGAAACGCCAACCGCGACCGATGCGGCCGAATCTCCTTCGCAGACCAACAGCCAGAGCGCGGTCGAATGGGCGCTTGCCGCCGCCGGCGACAACCGCAGCGAGATCGAATCGGCACTGCGGTCCGTGCCGATCACACAGCGGCGCGCACTCGAATGGCTGGTCGCTCACATGCCCGAAAGAGATCTGCGCGAACTCCGAGGCGATTTTCTGCTGCAGCACTGCGATGCGGCATGGAACGCTTGGCAATCCGCGCCATGGGCGGACGCCATCAGCGAGGAACTCTTCCTCGACTGCATACTGCCCTACGCATCGATCACGGAGCCTCGTGAATCGTGGTTTGCAGCGATGCGCGTGCGCTGCCAGCCCATGATCGATGGCGCGACAACGCCCGGCATGGCAGCCGTGCTCATCAATCAGCGGCTCTTCCCCGCCATCGGCGTTCAGTACTCGACCAAACGCAACCGCGCCGACCAGTCGCCAAGCGAGTCGATCGAGTCAGGCATGGCATCCTGCACCGGGCTGGCGATCCTGCTCATCGATGCGTGCCGATCCGTGGGTATCCCCGCTCGATTCGCAGGCACTCCCATGTGGCCTGACGGCAGCGGCAACCACTCGTGGGTCGAGGTGTGGGATGGCGGCTGGCACTACACAGGCGCGGCGGAACCGACGGGCGATCACCTCGACGAAGCTTGGTTCACCGAACGCGCGGCAGACTGCCGAGGCGACGAGCCCCTTCACGCGGTGTACGCGGTGACTTGGAACGATTCGCCCGTGCACTTTCCCGTTGGTTGGCGCGCTGGAGCGACCGAAAGCATCCGCGCGTTCAACGTCACTGCTCGCTACTTGCGACCTGCGCAGCCTACGGCGCATGGACAGGTGCGCATTCGCATCCGAGTTCTTGAGGGCGAGGCGCGCGTTCCCGTGCAGATCGTGCTGCGCGGCGCAGATGGCACGAAGGTCTTCGAGGGAATGACCCGCGATGAAGGGAGCGACGCCAACGACCACCTGACCGCCACCGTCCCGGTGGGAATGGCGTGCGAACTTCATTCGGATGCCTTCGCGACGATGGCGTTCACCGCAACAACGGATGGGCAACTCATCTCGGCGCGCGTCGAAACAAGCGCCTCGCGGGGTGCGGTCGCGGACTTGCGCCGATTCATCGCCCGAGCCCCCGCAGACCGCCCCCTCACGGCAAGCGTTGGCGAGCAATCCTTCGCATCGGTTGCGCTGAGCAAGGCTGATGCGTCCACCGCACGCGACATCCTGTGGGACGCCATCGCGACTCGGTCACGCGCAGAACGGCAGAAAGAACTCACGGGGGGCGTCATCGAAGTGGACGGCGCACGAATGCCGATCTGGTTCAAATCATTCGGTACGCCGCCCAAAGGCGGACACAGCCTCTTCATTTCGATGCACGGCGGCGGCGGCGCTCCGAGCAATGTGAACGACCAACAGTGGAAGAACCAGCAGCGGCTCTATCAGCCAGCCGAAGGAATCTATGTCGCGCCGCGCGCACCCGGTGACACATGGGACCTCTGGCACCAAGCGCAGATCGATCCGCTGTTTGCGCGGCTGATCGAGGACATGGTGATCGCTCAGGGCGTGAACGCAGACCGCGTCTATCTGATGGGCTACAGCGCGGGCGGCGACGGTGTCTTTCAAGTCGCGCCACGAATGGCAGATCGCTTCGCAGCGGCCGCAATGATGGCAGGTCATCCGAACGAGACTCGCCCCGATGGTCTGAGGAATCTCCCCTTCACGCTCCACATGGGCGCGCAGGATGCGGCGTTCAAGAGGAACGCCGTCGCAGCCGATTGGGAACGCATGCTTGGCGCGCTCGCTGCGGCGGATTCGGGCGGCTATCCACACCTTGTCAAGATCCACGAAGGCAAGGGGCACTGGATGGACCGTGAGGACACTTCGGCACTCGCATGGATGTCGCAGTTCAACCGCACCGTACTGCCCAAACGCATCGTGTGGCTCCAAGATGATGTGCTGCACAAACGCTTCTACTGGCTCGCGGTCGCAGCCCCGCGTGAGCGCAGTCGCATTGTTGCCGTGTGCGAGGGACAGGAGATTCGTATCGAAGAGGCTCCAAACGACAGCCATCTCTTTGTTCGCCTCGACGACAGGCTTGTCGACCTCGACCGCCCCGTGCGAATCACTCGAAACGGCCAGGAGGTCTCGAACGCCTCTGTGCCGCGCACGATCCGCACCATCGCCACGATGCTTGGCGAACGATCCGACCCCGCCGCTGCGCTCACCGCTGAGGTGGTGCTGCCTGCGGCGCCGTGAGCCATCCCCGCCGGAGCGCAATGCGTTCAAAGGCCCAAGTTGCCAGCGGTGGGATGGCTGCCGCGAGCGCCCAGAACAGGCGACCCATCGGCCAGGCTCGCGCGCCGGCGACACGCCACGCTACAACGAGATACGCCACGAACAGCAGTCCGTGGATAGGTCCCATGATGCGAACACCAATCGGATTTCCCGTGGCGGAGTACTTGAAGTACATCCCTGCGAGTAGTCCGACCCAAGACCACGCCTCGGCGATGGCAACAATGCGAAAGAGGCGAGCGTCGTTTGGAAGGGGTTGATGGTTCTTTGCAATACTCACTTTGGTGACAAGCCTACGCAGCGGACTTGGCAGGAAGTACGCTCCCCCGCCCCCGCAACCGCCGCTTCACGGATGAAAGGCTTGGTCCAACTCAAGTGATTCTTCTCTGGTCTGGTTTCATCGCATTCATCTTGCTGCTGCTCGCCCTCGACCTTGGTGTCTTCCACCGTGGCGCTCATGTCGTGGGCTTTCGCGAGGCTGCGCGCTGGTCAGCGTTCTGGCTCGGGCTTGGCGCATCCTTCAGCGTCTTCATCTGGTTTGCCTATGAAAACCAGTGGTTTGGCCTTGGATCACT
>Ga0116204_1002282_pt1 | contig 10379 bp, 9 predicted proteins | sample LakKivwa52mmetaG_FD_94481 | JGI IMG/M metagenome (GOLD analysis project Ga0116204, IMG submission 94481) | Anoxic lake water microbial communities from Lake Kivu, Rwanda to study Microbial Dark Matter (Phase II) - Lake Kivu water 52m metaG | ecosystem: Environmental > Aquatic > Freshwater > Lake ... | reverse complement strand
CTGTATATGTGGGACAGATGCCAGAGACATCAGGAAGAGCGTGTATATATGGCATTTTTTATTCAACATTTGGATATGCGCCTCCAAACTCAATAGATGCATATAGAGAATGTGGGTTTCAGGTGTCGGTTGAGGATGGAAAAACGCCCCCAGTAAACGCAAAGACGATAAAAATTGACAAGTTACACATTGAGATGCAAAATTTTGGTCCACCTATTGTATATGACTATGACCTAACTAAGTCAAAAGGACGGGAGTTGGTTGTAGACTTTAGAGTTATACCAACACCTACAACAAGACCAACCACAAATACACCTCGATAAGATATTAAGCTTTTACACGATATTTTTGGAGACGGAGAATAAATGCTTGATAGAAAAGTTGAACTACTGCCGATGTATAGGTAACAACTGTAAAAAAGAGAAACCAGTGCATGGTCTTTATATTTATAACACGCCTTATAGCTTCAATAACGAGAATATGAATAAAGTAAATAGTGTACGAATTCATACTAAAAAACGAAACAACCACCTGTACAAGCTTAGGTGAAAACATTTTATAGCGCGAGAAAAAATAGAGTATGTTTAGTGCGAAGAGACTGTATGCAATATGATATATATTTGGTGGGTATTTATTTGCATACATGGAAAGCGCATGATTTGTGGGAACGAGCACAAGTTGCTGAGTTCCTATAAAAATCAATCCAAAAAATAGCGTTACACCAATAAACACTTTTTTTGACTTCCAGAGCTGTGCAAAGTACAACGTATAAATAACAACAAGTGACCACGGCAACCACATAATAAGCCTAAAATAGGGGAGGGGCGTGTGGGTAAGAAAATATACCGCTGACACAGTAGCAAGTATTGTATAGATGTGAAATATAATTCTCCGTTTGTCATATAGATACTGCAAAAGTGGAGTAATAAATGTGAGTTGCACAAACAGAAGTACGAGCCAGTTAAAATCAATACCTCCAGTAAGAAGAACGTTTTCTACAAGAAATGAATGAGATAATGCTTTGTTTGCAAACAGACTCATAAATACCGCATACGCAACCACAAAAATATAGTAAGGAATAAGAAGGCGCTTTAGTCGTTTAACAAGGTAGGGAATAAACTCAGATAATGACGAAGGATAGGGTCGTTGGAGTGATAGATATGTTGAGCAGAATAAAAACGCAACAACAGCAAACTGACTTACCTCCCTCGCAACATATGCAAACCGATCGGAAAGGAGATATGCATTTGTATGAATAAGAATCATGACAAGTATCGAAATACCCCGAATGTCATCGATGACCTGAAATCTATTTTTCATGTGTTGCTATGAGTATCCCAAAAATGGTTGCAGAAAGAAAGAGATTTTGAGGAAGAGTAAGCCAATAGTGATCAATAGCGCCAGTGGTTGCAACTGCTAATACTGGTAGAACAAAAGACGAATACCGTAAAAATGGTCGGATATACAGGGCAATATAAGAAAAAATAAGAAACGACAGAGGAATACCAAGCTGAGCTATTGTGTAAAGATATATCGAATGGACAGGTTGCTCAAAAAAAATCGGAAATTTTTGAGGATATTCATGTTGTGCGATTAAATATCCCCCAAGACCAGTTCCAGTAGTTGGGTTTTGCAAAATTATAGAAATCGCTTTATGTGTGAAATCAAGTCGTTTGTCAAAGGACTGCGTATCTCCCGATATGGAAAACGCAATAATGAAAAGAAATGCCACGACTGAGGTTTTTGCAACAACACACCATTTACAACGAGACGGAATCTGTAAAAAATACACAAGATTAACAACAGCATATACAACTATTGCAGCTCGCGAAAAAGAAATAACGACGAGTGCAGAAGAAATAAGGAGGAGCAAAAATCGCACAATTGGTTGTATAGTATTTTTTTGAGTAAGAACAAAACTATATAAAAGAAGATAAAATCCTGCAAGAGAGTTGGGATGTGAAAATGAGCCGTAGGGTCGTAAGAACTCTTTTCCTGCTATGACCGCTTTTGCTATAGAGGGGGTAGCGATTGAGAACTGCCGTTCACCGAGCCAGTACATAATGCCCTGCATACTTTGTCGAGTTGATAGTTGAGTTAGTGTAAGGAAGAGTTGTATAACTGCTCCGCACATAATGCCCCATATCAACCACACAAAAACCTGTGATCGCGCGCCGTATCGAGCAAAAAAAATAAAAACCCCAATCCATTGAATCAATCGAAGCAAAGTATAAATCCAAAGTTCTTTAGATGGGGCTAATAGGAAATTGAGAATAATGCATAGTAATCCAATGCTTATACTCAACATATATTTATGTACCAAACGGGGTATCGATGAAAAAATTAGCCTATATTCATGAAAAAGCGAGCCTAAAAGTACAAACGAAATTAAGTCCATTGCATATAGCGTGGGAGCAAGATAGTCTACGCGAATTCCAGATAAATAAGAAAAAGGAAAAAAGAAATGCTTCCCAAGCTGAGTAGAAAGCAAAAATCCAAATATACCAACAATGAAATTCATGGCACTATTGTACAAAAATATATACAATAAACCTATGGACAGGAAATTTATTATTTTGAGCGCTGGTGCAATTGTGGTTCTTTTCATTGCGATTATTGCAGTTGCGGTTCTGTCGGTGCGCCGCACAAATGAGTCAATTACAACCTCAGTTATCGAAACTCCTTCCCGTATTGGCCGAAGCTTGACAGGCACGAGAAGAGGTATGACGTCGCCTGTAAAAAAACCGAAGATGGGGCGTATGCCAAACGCGGAGTTATTACTCCTGCGTTTGGACGGGCAGTTGCACAGTCACTACTTGAGTGGCTCAATTCTCAGCGCATATATGGAGAGCGCCTTGAAAATCCAACCGCCTACGGCGAGTATATAAATGATGGCGGATATTCAACGGGAACATATTGTACTGAAGATGATAAATGCACATCAAATCATATTGGAAATAATGTGGGTCTTATTGCCACATGGGCACAGTATCAGTATTTTAAACTGGTTGACCGCAATCCTGAAAACATGAAAATAATTGACTTCGATATTCAGACCTATGAAAATACAAAAAAAATATCAGCAATACAGCCGGTGCTTACCAACTTCAAACATATGTATGAACTTTGGAGTGAAGGTGAGTTAAACAATCAACAAAAAGAGCGGATAAAAAATATTTTGTACCGCATTCAGCATGACCCTTCTGTGGTTGATCCAGTAGAAACATTGGTTAAACAGTCGGGAACAATCATACGTCCAGGTTCGGTTACTATTGTGCGCCCGTTTGAGTCGATTTTGGAGTTTGGAGTAGACTCAACAGCCGATATGCACGCCATTGTCTCATCAGAGTATGCATATACCTACCTCTACCTCAAGGACTCAGGTGATGAGGTTGATCCCGCACCCTTTTTATACACCGCAATTGGCCTCTATAATAATGCACTTACTAAACATAACAACCCCTATCATTTAGGTATTGCTGCACTTGACCTTTATCGTGTTACCGGCGATTCATTTTACTTACGACAAGCCGAAACTGTGGCTTTACTTACCGATTCATATCCCTGTGGTGACACCGATTTATGCGTGACTCGTATTTATTTCTTACACTCACTTGGCCGTATATCTGGCAATCAAGTGTACATTGCAAAAAGAAACGAACTGTTGACACCACTCATAACAAACGCATATGATGCGGAAGAGTTAAATGGATATAAATTCGGGTATAATGCCTTTTACAGCGACAAGCCAAGTTTGATTGAGCGGTATCGCTATGAGCTTGACACAAACGCCTTACTCGTAGCAGTTTTGGTTGATCTATGAAAAAAATTTCCGTTATTATCCTTGCCTTGATTTTTGTACTGTTTGGATATGTTGAGAGTACTACTGCAACCATAGGAGGGAAATGTGCGCCAAAATGCAGTTACGGTTGTGACTGCGGTAAAGATTGTAAAGGTAAAGGATGCACCTACGATTCAAATGGGAATGAGTGCTGTCCTTTTTGTTTTCCTCCAAGCTGTGAAGAAGCGGGTATGAACTCTTCTTGTCCAGCAGGTTGTGATTGCGAAACAAAACGAATTGCGTGTGACTGTGGCAACAGCGGAGGAAAAACATGTTATGTATGTGGTGATCGTAAGCGACCACCAAAACCCCCCGGGCCGTCTGAACCCCCTCCAAAACCAACTGCTCCCCCCGCAACTCCTACGCCAATTCAGCCTACGATAATAAAAAACATTCCTCTTCCCGACTCAGATGCTTTTGATGAGGACGGTGTGCTAGGAGTGACCTCTGACAGTTTTAATGAGGCGGGGAAGTACTGGATATGTTTAGACTCAAAGCCATGTAGTGACCCGGCTTCGGGATGTTCCGGTAACGGAAACAAAGCACATAGAGTAAAAGTAGAAACTAAAAAAGACACTAAGTTGAAATTACCCAATACACCCACATATGTTCTTGAGTGTGTTTCTGAGTCGTCAGAACAAAAACAATATCAGTGTACAACGGGCGATATGGAGCTAGACAACAAACTCCTTATTCGCGGTTCGCATCTAAAAGATTTGCAGAACAAGTACGGATATGTATTTACTTCATATACTGATATGGGTGGAAATGCCATTAACCAAACAGATATTTCCCGCGTACCCAAAACAACGCAAGAAGGACTATTTGGCCCATATGAATGGGAAAGCTATACTCGTGTGAATGCGTGGCGCATGATAATGTCGATGCAGTATGCAAATGGTGCGGGTGATGACGCAGGTAATCTTGGAGCTCTGCAACAAGCGTCAACCACATTTATTTTTGACAAGGCAAATAAAGACTGTGTAATCATTCAGTGGGATCCGCGGGGCATAATATATGATGCCGATACAGGTAAGCCTATTTCAGGAGTTGTGGTAACACTGTACGTAAAGAATGAAAAAGGCGAGTTTGAAAAATTGAAAGATCCCTTTAATATGGTGGCAAACCCTGTAACCACAACACAAAAAGGAAAATACCAATTCTTGGTTTCGCCCGGAACTTACAAGCTACATGTTGCAAAGGAAGGATATGAACTTGCAACCTCATCACGTTTTGAAGTGCCACATCTCTATGATGGGGGAGAAATAGTAACTGAGCATGAGGTGAAGGAGGTTAATATAGTTATAAAGCGTATACAAAAACAAACGCTATTTGATTCAATTAAGAACTTATTCGTTCCACGTCCATGAAAGCAGAAGACTATTACAAACAAAAGCAGTTTATAGCCGAAATTGATGAACACGATAAAGTAATTGGGAAAGTGGAAAAATGGGATGCGCACAAAAAAGGCATTTTACACAGAGGGTTTTCTACGGTTATTACTGTACAAGATCAAATTCTATTGCAACACAGGAAACACCCTGTGTTTGATAATGTCTTTGACTTTACGTTTTCTTCACATCCTATATATGAAAAAGAAACACTCCAAAAAGGTGAAGATGCAGTTGTATATGCGCTTGAGCGAGAATGGAATGTGTCAAAAGATATGATTGTATCGAAACCCAAATGTATAACGAAGTGCAAATATAAAGCTTTTGATGATGTGAGCGGGTATTATGAACATGAGGTAAATCATATTTATGCAGTGGAACTAAGCAAAATGCCAAGTCCTAACTACGAATATTCGTATGGTTTTTTTACTATTCACAAATCAAATATTGCAAAACTCCACGACCCACGTATTGAATCATTACTTGCACCATGGGTAAATAAGATGTTTTCAGAAACAAAAACAAATTTTGATTAAACTATTGACAAAGTAAGAAAAAGTTTTTATAGTTGTGATTGTAAAAGAAATATTTAAAGTCATACAAATCAATATATTGTGAAGAAAATAATTACTTTCCTTTTTTTAACAACACTCCTTTTTTTTGCCGTATCAGACGCACAAGCACAAGCATGTAGCAAAAGCAGTCCGAACTGTGGCCCAGGCAAGACCTGTTCTTGTCCTGAGTGGACCTTTGATTGGGAGTTGGGCGAAGATAAGGGTGACTGCACATGTGTGAACGAAGTAGTAGGACAGCAGTAATGCTATCATACTATATGTCCGGTGGGGTATAAATGTATGGGAACTGGGTGGAGTTCTTATTGTGTAAAAAATGATGGTTCGGGTGGAGGTGGTGGGTGTCCAGTTGAATGTCGTGCAAACTCATGCGGTACTGGCTACGAGGATGCTGCTGGATGTGGGCCAATTACTGCAACAACCCCAAATTTTGGATGTAAAAGCAATCAAGCATGTTGTAGACCAAAAACATGTAGTGGTGGAGGCGGAGGTGGGACAACCTGTCCTGTGCCAGAAAGCTGTCCTCCCGGTACTATTCGTTTGACAAATATTAAAAGCACACAATGCCTTCCCTCAAACTGTGAAATTGGCACCGCTCAAACGAGGGGCGATTGCTGTTCTGAAAAAAAAATAAAACCACAAATATGTGGTGAGTGGTATAAATGTCCTACGCCAAGTAATCCAAATAAAATGTGTAGAGATTGTACAGAAGAAGAATGGGTATGTGATGGATACTCAGTTGTGACATATGCTTGTATGTCAATTCACTCACCCACACCTACTCCACGTCCACCATCACCGACACCAACTACTATAAAATCATCACCAACCCCCACTCCCACACCAAAACCTCTCGTTTGTGAGAGTCTTAATGCTTTTTGTAGGAGGAGTCTCAGTAACAACTAATTTATCTTCTGTTAAATATGGAGACACTGTAGTATTTGTCGCATCTACCAACAATACAACCATACTTGCAAAAAGTATTACATTTCAGCTCTCTATAGATGGTAAACAAATTGAGAAACGAGAAGTACCAGCGACACAAAGCACAAACGGTTCATGGACGGCTGCATATAACTATACATTTAGTACTTACGGAAGACATAAAATAGAAGTTATTTCTATAAATCCACAATGAAAGAAAAATTAGCAAGCATTATAGCCAATACAAAGGTAAGAATTGCGCTTGCTGTATTACTTGTACTTGCAATTGTTGGTGGAATTGGTACCGTGTATTATTTTGGACAACAAAATCAAAGTGCTACACTTAAAGGGACAAAGAGTAAGGCATCTGGCAATACACTCACAACTCAAACTACGTGTGCATTGGAGATTGTGATTCCAACCCCATCATCACCTCCCACTTCAACACCAAAACCAACTATTCCTCCCCCCATTTGTTTGGATAATGCCGATATTGCGCTCGTTCTTGACAGATCAAGCACCATGACCGATAACGAAGCAGACGGGAGACAGAAACTTGCTTGGGCGAAGGATGCTGCAAAAGCATTTGTACAAACTATACAGCAGTCGGGTAGAACTAATGTGCGTATTAGTATCTCTTCATTTGGAGCTCAGGGAAATGACAATACGGGAACTTTAGCAAAAGAGTATAACTCAACCCTTCACTCTGCATTAAGCTCAAACTACTCGGAAGTAATACAAGCAATAGAGGGAATTAAATATGTACGATCAGGCACTTGTATTCAGTGTGGCATTCGTATCGGGAACAGCTCTCTTGCATCATCGCCACATGCAAAATACATGATATTACTATCTGATGGAATGGCAAATAAAGTTTGGAATGGGTCATCATCTAATGCAAAACCTGCGGCAATTGCCGAAGCAAAAGCACCTGGAGTAACTTATTTTGCAATAGGGTATGGTAAGTCTGGAGCTATAGATGAGACAACGCTCAAATCAATCGCAGGAAATTCAAGTAACTATATATATAAACCTAATGCAAGCGATTGGGCACAAGGTTTTATTGAAATTTTATCAAAGATATGTGATAGTGGACGTGGTGGGAGTCCTACGCCGGTACCTTCTCGTACTCCAACTCCAGAAGTATGTGTAATACCACCGCCAAAAGATCCTCCCATTGTTGAGTGTGCGCCTGTGGGTGGAACGGGAACCATTACATGGACATGGAAACCAGTACCTGGTGCGACACGGTATGAAGTAGATATAATTGACGCAAAAGGAAAAAAAGTTATTGACAACAATTGGCAACCGGCAGCTACCTATTCATGTGCTACTGGTGATACTTGTTCCTATATTACTACAAACTTACCGATTGGAATTTATCGATCTAGCATTCGGGCTGGAAGCGATGGCGAGTGCGCTCCATCAGAGATAGCTTTGTCGTCTCGTACAGAAATAAAACAATGTACCGATGGTGGGGGGCAGTCATGTACAACAAGTCCTGTTGATATAGTGTTATCGCTTGATAGATCTGGAACAATGGGAACCGTTAAAATAAATGGTAAAACTAAGCTGGAATGGGAAAAAAACGCAGCAAAAACCTTTGTTGAAGTAATTCAAAAACAACCTCAGTCAGCGCAAAAAAATATTCGAGTGGGAGTTGTAGAATGGGCTGGTGACAATAATAAGGTAAGAACCTTACCATTGACCAGTAATCTCGAGAATGTAAAAAAATTTATTAACTCAGTTTCATATCGTAAAGATGATGTGTATACATGTATGGAATGTGGTGTAAGCTCTGCCGCAAATCTATTACTACAGTCTAAAAACCGCAAATACATTATCATGATGTCAGATGGAATAGGTAATAGAATTATCACAAGCTGTAACAGTAAAGGTACCTGTAAAAATCCAACTCCACCACAATGTACGAATGACAAGTATCTAAGCGTACACTGCTCAAAAGCAGATCAAGATGCCATTAAAATGGCGCAAGTCGTTAAAAATGAAAATATTTCATTGTTTGTTGTTGGATACGGAACAAAATCTCCAAAGCGGATACTTGAAGATAATTTAAAATTAATCGCAGGAGCAAAAAATCCAGAAAATATTGAATATTATCGTTACGGAGGAGATGAAACAAACTGGGATATAACTTTTGCCAATATTGCTCCACAAATCTGTAAAGAAACAGTAAATGAGGTGCGTGAAACAACTAAAAAGGCAACAGATCGGAATAAAAAAGAAGGTCGTAAACAGGAAGGGAAAGAGACAGGAGAGTAATCATCACCCACTTCTTTGATACAATTATCCCATGAAAGTCACTAATCGCGTATTTGAGCGAAGCTACGAAAAACTAGAGACAGTAGAGGCGGGGATTGTCCTTTCGGGCCCGGAGACAAAGTCTGTTTTTTTAGGGCGCATTATTCTGGATACTGCCTATGTCAAACTTACCGAAGATGGCGAAGCATTCTTGGTAAATGCAGACATACCTAAATACGAATTTGCCCATACGAAGATATATGACTCAAAGCGAAATCGCAAGCTCCTTCTTCATAAAAAGGAACTACTTAAGCTACAGATTAAGTCTTCGGCCAAAGGCTATTCACTCATTCCCATCTCCTGTTATACAAAAGGAAGATATATTAAGCTTGAAATTGCACTGGCGCGAGGAAGACGGGATATTGAGAAAAAAAAGATTGAGCGTAAGCGAGAGATAGTGAAACAACAGAAAAGGGAAGCGAAAGAGTGGATGAAAAAGTAAATGACTTATAGTATAATAGACTGTCCTCCTTCGCTCCCCGAATCGGAGAGCTACGGAGGGACGTAAGACACGGTAAACACATATTAATCAATGTGTTAACCGTTTCTAACGGGGATGATAGGTATCGACGGGGAATTTGCACTTTTACAATTGGTGAGGGCGTTGCTTACGTACCAGCAAAAAACAACAACTGCTAAGAAATTTTCTGCAGCTGACGAATTGAAAGAACTTGCCTACGGCATGATCTTCGGATCATCCAAGAAAGCTTACGCATTCGCGTAATTACCTCTTTCAACGAGTACCTGTACCTTTGATGTGTCCGGTTTGCAAAGGATACAGGGTTAACCAGCCGGAATATGTGAACTGTCATTCCCGATTGGACAGGAATCAGACAACCCTTAATCGGCTGTACGGTTAGGTTTGATTATTTTCCGACCCGTGCATGCGCAAAAAATACTCTATCCCTCACTAAACTTTTGTAACGGTGTTTCTTCGGATCCGGGTTCAATTCCCGGCATCTCCACCACGTCGAACGTGGCTTTCTCGTGTGAGACGTGAGCCGCGTTTGACGCGGCAACGTCCCAAATATTCACGCGACGTCAAACGTCGCAATGTGTTGAATATATTCATGATAAAAACGTCTAATTTTCCAAGTCGAGGGCGACGCGAAATTTCCTTGCGATATTACGTCTACATCCTCAAGAGTTTGAAAGACGATGGGTTGTATATTGGATATACATCAGATTTAAAAAAACGATTGATTCAGCACGCAAAGGCTCAATCGACCGCGACTAAATTCAGAACTCCTTTTAAACTTATTCACTATGAATACTTTATTGACAAACATGATGCAAAAGCACGGGAAGAATTTTTGAAAAGTGGATTTG
>Ga0116204_1002280_pt1 | contig 10383 bp, 10 predicted proteins | sample LakKivwa52mmetaG_FD_94481 | JGI IMG/M metagenome (GOLD analysis project Ga0116204, IMG submission 94481) | Anoxic lake water microbial communities from Lake Kivu, Rwanda to study Microbial Dark Matter (Phase II) - Lake Kivu water 52m metaG | ecosystem: Environmental > Aquatic > Freshwater > Lake... | reverse complement strand
GTTGCCGAAACAAAACAGATCCCACCCATGTCCCTTCTGGTGACAAAGCGCGCTCATGAACTCAACCTCAGTGGCTCCTGGGCTTGAGAGACTCTCCCCCCCCGAATTTTTGAGAGGATACGTAATGCAGCACAATTAATAAGAGGAAACCATTATGAGCGACAATTGCCACGTTGAACCGATCCAAAAGTCGGCGCTTGATCATGTCATTCAGTCTGCTGATCGAATCCTGCTTTCCGTTTCAGGGATGGGTTGCCCCAACTGTGCGACGCGGGTGCGCAATGGATTTCTGTTACTGGATGGCGTCCATGACGCCGATGTGATGTTGAACATGCGCATGGCAGAGGTGTACTTCGATGAGAAAAAGGTCTCTGTCGAGATGCTGGTTCAGGCGGTAGTAGCTGCAGCGGGGAACGATGGGCGTCACAACTATCAGGCGCAGGTGATCACGCGCAATTGATCTTAACCGTCAGATGACATTCATCATAAGCCATTTGGCGCATATCTCAATCCGCCGTACTGCGCTGGAGCGAACTTAATTGTCAGACTACTATTGGGTCATCCGAACACGGAGGACCCAATATGTTTTCAAAGACCAGAAAGTTCCTTTTCCTTCTCGTTATTTTGGCGCTGACCACCACTGCGGTTTCTGCCTGCTCCACTTCCAACTCTGATGATGTACATCTTGCCATGCTGCCGCTCGACCAAATGCCAATGGATATTCAGAACGCGCCTGTAGCTGTGCAGGAGGCTTACCGATTCAACACCGCCAATCCCGACATCATGCAGGATATTCCCTGCTATTGCGGATGCGGCGGCATCGATCACACCTCCAATTACGATTGCTACGTTTCAGCTGTGGATGCCAATGGGAAGATCACCTTCGACAATCATGCCCTTGGCTGCTCCATCTGCGTGGACATCACCCAGGATGTGATGCGTATGCTGAACGACGGCAAAAGTCCGCAGGATGCCAGAGCATACGTAGATGCGACCTACTCCAAATACGGACCGTCCAACATCCCCTAACCTCATGCGCTTTCATTTCTCTCTTCTCCTCCTTGTAATGGCTGGACTGGCGGTGGCATTCGTGCCCCTGCCAGTTCCAGCCATTACGCCTCAAGAACGGACCTTTGAGATCGATGCGCACCAATTTGCCTATTCTCCCTCCGAACTTAAGGTCAACACAGGCGACACCATAACCATCCAACTGGTCAGCGCCGATGTGGTACATGGGCTGTATGTATATGGTTACGATATTTCCGTCGAAGCCGACCCCGGACAAAGTGCCACATTGACATTTGTTGCCGACAAACCTGGCTCCTTTCGTTTCCGCTGTAACATCACCTGTGGAGCCATGCATCCCTTCATGATCGGCAAGCTAAACGTGGGTTCTAATAGCTGGCTTTATCGCTCCATCGGTCTGGCGGCACTGGCTGTGTTTGGCGTGACCGTCTCCAAAAAACCGAAAGCGTAGTCTCATCATGGCGAAAATCGAACTTACCCGTATCCCCTTCATAAAGAACGCCCTCAAAAGTCGTTACCCGCAATTGGCAGTCTTTATCGTGATGTTGATCGGATACATCTTCGCCATCCTTGCGGGACTCATCGGGACTCCTGTCGGGAGTCATAACTTCAGCATTGTTTTCGTGTGGATCGCATGGTGGGCGATCCTGATCCTGGTCGCCGTTCCCTTCTTCGGTCGTGGATGGTGCGCGGTCTGTCCCATTCCATTACCTGGCGAGTGGTTACAGCACGGCGCAGTCTTAAGTCCCCCCGACAAAAGACCGAAGTGGCTCAATCTCCGCGTACCGAAAATGTTCCGCAATATCTGGCTGCAGAATATTTCGTATCTGCTTCTGGCTCTCTTCAGCAGTGTTTTGCTCACCACTCCAAACATCACTGGCATCGTCCTAGCTGCGATGCTCTTTGCCGCCATTGGACTTAGCACAGTCTTTGAACGCCGCGCTTTCTGCCGCTATCTCTGCCCCGTTGGCGGATTTATTGGTCTGTATTCCCAAACTGCCCCCATCGAATTACGCATCAAAGATAAGCAGGTCTGTGTCACTTGTGAAGGCAAGCCCTGCTATAATGGTTCGTCAGCAGGTTATGGCTGTCCGTGGGATGTCTTCCCCGGCGGCTTGACCAAGAACACCTACTGCGGACTCTGCATGGAATGTATCCGCACCTGCCCGCACGATAATATCGCCGTCAACCTGCGTCCTTTCTCTGCTGATCTCGCCAAGCCATCCACCCGCATGGACGAGGCATTCAAAGCCTTCATCATGCTCGGCTCGGCGATCGTCTATGCGGGAGTCCTGCTGGGTCCGTGGGGCATGTTTAAGGATGCCGCCTACAATGTTGGCTCAAGTGCGTGGTTCATCTATGCCATTGTTTTTCTTGCGATCATCTTCGTTGTACTGCCTGGCTTGTTCACGCTTGGCATTCTAAATACGAAGAATACACTTCCACTTAAACAAAGATTTGCCTCGCTCTCAACCGCCCTGATCCCATTGGGCTTGATGTTCTGGGTGGCATTCAGCCTGTCCTTCGTTCTTACCAACGCTTCCTACATCCTTGCCGCCCTCTCCGATCCGCTGGGTCTTGGCTGGAATCTTTTTGGCACAGCCAATGCAGCATGGCTGCCGATGCTCACCTCCATTCTCGCGCCCGCGCAGACACTCGCTCTGGTCGTAGGATTGGTCTGGTCGGCGCGAACAGCCCAAAAGTCCGCAAATGAGGCGGGGACTTCATCGATGCCGGTTGTCATTTATTGTTTCGTCGCCACATCTCTCATGCTCTGGTTATTACTATGAAACGTGCCGAACTCATCTCGCGCATCCTGATCGTTGTAGGAATTCTTCTCGCCGTTGGAGCCCCATTATTCTTTTGGGCCCGAACACCTCTGATCCACGCACGCATGGCGGAGGATGGCGGCTGGAATCCCGATGTCATCCAGGCAGAAGTTGGCAAGCCCCTTCATCTGAAATTCACATCTGATGACGTGGTACATGGCTTCGCAGTTGGTCAGATGGATATGCAAAGTGTGGACATCCTGCCTGGCAAAGTCACCGACATCACACTGAACTTCGACGAGCCTGGAATTTATACCTTCTTCTGCACGCGTTGGTGTGGACTCAATCATTGGCGGATGCGCGGCACGATAGAAGTCAGCGGCTCATCCTCGGACCCTGAACCTGCCACTGTTCCCCTCTACGTTTCCCTCAAACTTGACCTCGACGCCCCGCACGACGCGCCTGTTGTTCCAAATGGAAAGCCTTTGGCAATCAGTGGTCAATCACTGGAAACTAATTTGCCAATTGACCAGTCTGCCGAATACTATCGTTCTCATTCACCTTATGAGGTTTTTGAAAGTTTGCAGAACACACCATTGACTGACGGGCAACGCTGGAACGCAGTCGCCTACTTCTGGCAATCCAACACCACCTCCGAATCACTTGCAAATGGCAGGCAACTCTACGCCCAAAATTGCGCCGCCTGTCATGGAGAAAACGGTGCAGGTAATGGTGTTTTTGCCGACGATCTTGTGCAGGCGGGCGAAGCTTCCATGCAATCCATGAGCGGCGCAATGAACATGATGATGCAAGCACCCGTTGACTTCACCGATCCGCGGCGGATGCTTGGCGCAAGCCCCGCGCTCCTGCAAGGCAAAATTCTGCGCGGCGGCATGGGTACAGGCATGCCCATGTGGGGCTCGATCTTCACTGAACAACAAATTTGGGACCTGACCGCATATATCTATTCGTTCCAGTTTGAATATGAAAAGTAAGGAGGCTCTATGAGCAAAAAACATAAGAGACAAAAACAAAAGCAGAAGTTTCCGTGGTTATTTCTAGCATTGGGTGGATTGTTCGTTGCCCTTGCCGTATTCCTGTTTGCACGTCAAGGTGACGGTGGCGGCACGCCGTCCATCACAGTGGATCAACAGTTGATCGACTACGGCGATGTGAAATTTAATGTAGAAAAGACCTTCGTCATCAAGGTCACCAACACCGGAGACGGCACGCTGCGTTTCAAGGAAGACCCGTACATCGAAGTTGTGGAGGGGTGCTGACCTCCTAAACTGACCATCGGTTCGATGGTACTCAAACCCGGTGAAAGCACAATCGTTGAGTCTAGCGTCTTTATGATGCACGAAGGCATGGACGGTCCGCATAACTTCGCAGTTCACTTGAAAACAAATGCCCCTAACAATCCAGATTTGGTCGTGATTGTGTTTTCAAACTGGATACCCTAAACAAGGGTTTTTACCATTTTCCAGAAGCCGCATAGATAACCATTTTATCTAAGCGGCTTCTGGAATTATGCATTATTAACTTTGGTCTATACAGCAACGCCTCTGCCAAATGTGCGGACTGGACCTCTTCACTCCCCGCCAAGTCTGCGATGGTGCGGGATAATGGCGGTAAGCGTATTAGGTGGATAATTCCCCTGACAAAATGGAGGAAAACGCGACTGCCCTATTTTCTTTCAAACGGCGTACAATTTTTCCAAGTAGCACATTCTCTTTTTGTGGTTTTCAAAACTCGGAGCGGGCCCTCCGAGTTTTGAAATTAAGTGACATAGGCGCGGAAGTTCATTCGGAAGGTAAATTAGGGAATCCTCCCCAGTTTTCTATGGGGAGGATTCCCCTGTATTTAACTGGCTTTAATCTTTAGAATGAAAGAAAGGGATTTCATATCATTGGTTCCATGAGCGGAACGGACGCCAAATCGAAACCGCTTATGGTGTATCCCCAAAACACTAAGGAGAATGTTATGTCAAAGAAGACAATTTTGATCCTTGCATCAGGTGTTCTATTGCTGGCGCTTGCCCTGGCTGGTTGCGCGGGTCCTGCCGGACCACAAGGTCCACAAGGCGACCCAGGACCTGCTGGTCCTCCCGGACCAGCGGCTGAGGCGATGGGCGCGGAGTATGTTGGTTCCGCTGCCTGTTCAGAGTGCCATCAAGAGCTTTATGATACCTTCATGATGTCAGGTCATCCGTGGAAATTGAATAAGGTTGTAGATGGTAAACAACCCGATTATCCATTTGCAGCAGAGAGGGGTGAAATCTCCCTGCCCGAGGGTTACACGTGGGATGATATTTCCTATGTGATCGGTGGGTATAACTGGAAGGTTCGTTTCATGGACCAGAACGGTTACATTATCACCTCGCCCAAAGGTGAAGCCCCTGATGCCGAAGCCCACAAGGAGTATAAGAACCAGTGGAACTACGCTAACGAGGACGCAGGCAAGGATGCCGGCTTTGTTCTTTACAAATCAGGCAACACTACTAAGGATCAACCCGGGCTGGTCTACGACTGTGGCACCTGTCACACTACTGGTTACTCTGCCTGGCCCCCCGATGCCCACCAAGATGGCTTGGAAGGCATTAAAGGCACATGGGCTGAACCTGGCATCCAGTGCGAAGCCTGTCATGGACCTGGAGGCCAGCATGCCGAAGATCCTCACGGTTTTGCATTGCAAGTCGAACGCTCTTCTGCATTGTGCGGCGAATGTCATGACCGCGGCGCCCAGGAGTTTGTGGATGCCAAAGGCGGCTTCATCCAGCATCACGAGCAGTATGAGGAGCTCTTCCAATCCAAGCACATCGCTATTGACTGTGTGGTATGTCATGACCCGCACACGGGGGTTATTCAATTGCGTGAGGCAGGGAAGCAGACCACCCGTACCCAATGCGAAAACTGCCACTGGCGTGAGGCAAGGTATCAGGAACACACTATGAATATTGAGTGCATCCAATGTCACATGCCCAAGGTCGGTAAGAATGCTCAGGGTAATCCCGATACCTTCACGGGTGACATCCGCACCCACCTGATGGCAATTGATCCCGAGCAGATCGGACAGTTCTACATCGTCAAGGAAGGCGATGTGGAGAAGACCTATGCGCTCTCTCAGTTGGGTTTGGACTATGCCTGCCGCCATTGTCACAACGGCGACTTTGCCCTGACCGATGAAGAACTTATCGAACGCGCCAAAGGCTACCACACCCCCGAAGAGTAGGAATCGGTCTCAAGTCGGCGCCGAGGCGTCCCGGAACCGATGAAAGACAGAAGCCCCGGAGCAAAACTCCGGGGCTTCTCATTTAATCCTCCTTGCCCATGCGCTCAAACAGATGATGTTCGTAGGCGTATGCCGCCAGTTCGATGCGGTTGTTCATGTGCAGTTTTTTGAACATGTTGCTGACGTAATTCCCCACGGTCTTTTCGCTCAAATTTAAGAGCGAGGCAATTTCAGAATTGGTCTTTCCCCTGGCAAGGGGAACCAAAACCTCCATCTCACGGTCGGAAAGATCGCGGAAGGCATCCTCGTCCGCTTTTCGTTCCGCCTCACGGACGCGCGATAACAGTCGTGCTGTCGTGGCAGGATCCAGCAGCGCTTCCCCTTTTGCCGCAGCCTGGATTGCCCTCAGCAATTCTTCGTTCCCGACTTGTTTGAGCACATACCCCACTGCACCGGCGCGGATGGCACGTACAACCAGTTCGTCATCTGCAAAGGATGTAAGCATGACCACCTTGCAGGATGGAGAATTCCTTGTGACCTGCGCCGCGGCTTCGATGCCGCCCTTGCCCGGCAGGCGGATATCCATCAGCACCACATCCGGCAGGAGTTTTTCCGCCAATCGTACGCCTTCACCTGCCGTGCTTGCCTCACCGACAACTTGCATATCAGGCTGGTCGTTGAGCAGAGTCATTAACCCCAAACGGACAATATCATGGTCGTCTACGAGGAGAATGCGAATCTTGGTCATGAGATTATTGATCCATCCACGGCAGGGTAAGTGTCACAGTTGTGCCTTTGTCGTTTGTGAAAGTTAAAGTTCCGCCCAGCAGGCGTGTCCGATCTCGCATATTGCGCAAACCATAACCAGCCTTATGCCCGGAGGAGAAACCAATCCCATCATCCCTGATGACAATGCAGAACTGCCCATCCAGATCGCGCGCCTGGATTTCCACATTCTGTGCCTGCGCATGGCGGACAATATTTGCCATTGCCTCATTCACAATTGCAAGGGTTTGACTGGCACGAATGGGTGACAACCCTTTGTCTTCTGGGAGTTCGATTTTTTGATCGATCTTTACCAGGGATGAATAATACGGATCGTTTCCAATCTGCTGTAAAAGCGCCGGCAGGGAATCAAGCTGATTTGTCGAATCCGCTTGCAGTTCAGAGAGGTTGCGGCGCAGGTCAGCGATGGCATTGTTCAAGACGAGTACCGATTTTTCCAGGCGAAGTCCGATTTCACTGTTCTGGTGTGCCAGACGGGCGGCGGATTCGACCAGCAACCCCGCAGTGTACACCTTTTGAATTGCGCCATCGTGCAGGTCGCGCGCCAGTCGTTCGCGTTCGGCAGCAAGGATCTGACGCTGTTCCAATTCTTCGATGCGGCGGGCAATTTCCACGTAGAAGATTTCAAGGGCGCGGATAATTGTGAATACGAGAATCGCCCCGATCAGGGAGCGGAAAATCAACGGCGGGACCCCGATGAATTCTGTGAAAGTGACGCGGTTGAGGAGATTTCCGGGAAAGAAATCAACCGGTGGGGGGATCAGTCCGCTTAGTAAAGCGTAGATACCTAAAGTAATTCCCGCTACTTGCAGGGTCAGAAAAATACGGGGGACGTTCAAAGGCTTTATACGAAGCAAGGCATACTGACGCAATCCATATGCAGCGAGCAACCCGCCGGGAAAGCCGATAAAATAACGGGCAAATGCATTTGACGGGTATCGCCACAGACGCTCGTCGGTGATATCCGTAGGAATAATGTAAATTGTGGCAATAAGCCAGCCAGTAAATAGAAATGCCGTCAGCCAGCGAGCCCATGCCCGGCGTTTGTGCATAGAGAGCAGTGCAATTCCAAACTGCATGAGGAAAGCATATGACCCTGCGAGCAGGATCAGCTGCAAAAGTTCCAGAAAGCGCACAGACTGTTGGGTAAGGTGTTCCATCTGAATGGGAATAAAGACTTCGCCCCATCCATAGAATCCGTGCGCAAGCCCAAATGCCGCCAGCCAGCGCAGGCTTTTTGCCAATTCAAGACGTGAATTTTTACGTGCCTGCAGGAGGATGGCAAAGCCAAGAATAAAAAAAACCAGCCCATAGACAAAGTAAATAATGGGACGGTTGAGATCGAGAAAGTCGGCAAACGGGCTCATCGCTGCAAATTGTAGCACGGATGGCAGATTTGACATTTCAATGATGACGAATGAAATTTTTCATTTATCCCAGCATCAACGTCGGGCGATATTGCAGTGCCTCCGCCAGATGCGGTGACTGGATATCTTCACTGCCAGCCAAATCTGCAATGGTGCGCGATAATTTTAGGATGCGGTGATAGGCACGCGCCGACAAGTTGAGTTGACTCATCGCCGCCCGCATCAGGCTTTGACCTTCGGGTTGAAGTTGGCAAAATTGTCTGACTTCCCCGATGCGCATATCGGCATTGCAAAGGACATCGGGATTGGTAGATTGGGAAGTGGTAAATCGATTGTGTTGAATGTCTCTTGCTGTTTGCACACGTTTGCGAATCGACTCGCTGGATTCGCCTAATCGATCTCCGCTGAGTTTTTCATAATCGACTCTTGGAACTTCAATATGAATGTCAATGCGGTCGAGGATGGGACCGGAGATGCGCTTTTGATATTTAGTGACAACAGCAGGGGCGCAAGTGCAGGCTTTTTGTGCGTCTCCATAAAACCCACAAGGGCAGGGATACACACAATACGTCACTTTTTACATGCTTGTTTGGGGAGAACAAGGTGATTGTAAAGGCATATCTCAAACCCAAATGTAACTCATTGCATTACGTGCGTAAAAAATCCAGAATAGATAAGATTTTATCATTCGCGACTGAATATAGAGACTAATCGCGGTTTCAATGCCCGTAGGGACCGCAGAAAGTAACATTTTGAGCAAGCGACGACAAAAAAACGACATTTGAAGGTCGGTTTTTTGTACTTCGGTTTCTGTAAGATATGTCGGAAACTCACCTTGGGATCATAACGCTTTTTACAGTTGCTGTTTAACCACACAATTACGGGCGGATGTCTAAGTAACCAGTACAACGGGGCAATTAATCTATGCTCATTCGAAATTCTTTAACTTTTCACCCCAAAAAACAAAAGTACGCCTAAACAACTTGATCCAGTTTTCCAAGATTTTTAGGGGGTGGCAATTCAACCATCCTTTGAAATATCCAATTCACGACACTCCAAAACTGCCGTATTTTGACTGAAATTCTGTTAGGCAACCTTGGTGAATCTGAATAGAATGTATATTTGTACTTCAGGTTTACACTCTGAAGATCATAGTCATGCACAATTGTAAAGGTAGTAGTATTCAATACCTTCGCCAATTAGGCGGTAGAAACTGGTTCAAAAGTGGGATGAACCATACCCAAACGAGCAATTTGCTGGAAAACCTCGGACAATAAAATAGCATCTGGCTTTTGCGGAAGTAATTTTATTGTCTCGGCGACATATCGATACCCACGATAATGGGATTTCAAATCCAGGACACTGAACCCTGGATTGTTCTTTCGATAGGGTCGTAAAAGGACAGAGCTAAAGTTCACCATGAAGAATGAAAGGTTGGCGGCATTTGTGACCGCTTCTTTTTTGATATTCATAAAATCATCCAGACCCCAGTACTGCTTGGCGTCACGGAAATTGAACTCGATCTGAAAGCGCAAGGGGTAGTAGTCATACAGTTTCTGGCAGGGCAACTCCAAATCAGTGCTAAACAGAATCACATGCGCCTGCTTCTTGCTTGAAAGATTGGTTTTCAAAATGACCACGACATTGATTGGGGCAGCAAACTCACGGTTGCGCAGCGTGGTTTGGTAGATTTGGGTGCGAATGCCTGCTTCAGTTTCATCCACTTTCAAGTATTTCTTTTTCATCCTGCGCACATCGACTTTGTCTCCATAGGTCGGGCGGGGACCGTGTCCACAATACTTGCCTGTGAAGGGTTCAAATAAGGCAGCGTCCGAACGGAATTTTGAAACCAGTTGCAAGCCTGTTTGCAACACCATCCAAGCGCTTGGATGATTTCCAAAATGACCGTCCATCACCAAGTATCGCACCGTCAAAACACCCCTCAAAACTGCCAGAAATGTCTGCAAAATCGATTGAATTTGCAATAATTCTGGACTCAAGATCGGTGGCGCCTTCTTTTTGTTCTTGCTGCCTTTGGGTCGACCGACTGCACGTTTCTTGGCTTGAGATGGTTTTTTCTTTTTAGGACTTACGCAAAACTAAGTGATTGACGGGAAGGCAAAAAGCCAGTAAGTTTGGGAGTATGAGACCGAAAACCCAAATTGTGACGCGTCTGGATTATTGCCAATACCTTTTGGTCAGCC
>Ga0116204_1002278_pt1 | contig 10386 bp, 14 predicted proteins | sample LakKivwa52mmetaG_FD_94481 | JGI IMG/M metagenome (GOLD analysis project Ga0116204, IMG submission 94481) | Anoxic lake water microbial communities from Lake Kivu, Rwanda to study Microbial Dark Matter (Phase II) - Lake Kivu water 52m metaG | ecosystem: Environmental > Aquatic > Freshwater > Lake... | reverse complement strand
ATCAAAAATAAGGAGTGATGTTAAAAAACTCATTCCCAAAAACATCTGCACTGATGACTTTGCCAAAAGTCCAAAACCCGCAACAATACCAAAAATGAGTGCAACATCAAGCCGAATGGTGCGAACCAAAAGCATGGAAAGAAATAAAATCCATATAAAAAAAGCATTTACACCAGAGTCAACTAGCGCCATACGGTCGTAAAAAAGAAAGTACGGTGAAAAAATATAAAGGAGGGCGCCAATGTATGCAGTCCGCTTACCTAAAAAGTAGTACAGTAACGTAAATATCCCCACAAGCGCAAACATACCGGTAAACACAGAAAAAAGTCTCCCTGCAAACAGTGCGTCATCGGGAAATAGTTTGAGAAAGGGAATAGTGCCCCATGTTTGCAATGGCTGTTTGCCATCGGTTAACGAAATAAATCTCCATGATGCATCGTGCCACGCCACCTTGGCCCATCTGATATAAATACCTTCATCAGTAAATATAGGGAGTAAAGAAAGATTGTAGAGGCGAGTACCCAAGAAGGTTATTTTTAACACGAATAGGATTATCCAGTCATGAAGAGTAAAATGCGTGTGCAGATATCGCATGATACGAGATAGATCAAACATATTCTTAATTATACCGTACAACGCAGTGAATCAATCTACTTATAGGTAATAAATAAGATACAGGCCTACCAACAGAAAAAACATAACTCCAATCTTTTTTTGAAGAGTTTTTGTAGAGACGTCCTCTTTAATAATATGTGGAAAAAAACGGGTAAGACCATATCCAAGAAGAATGAGGAATAAAGGCTGTATACCTCCAACAATACTTACGAGCGAAGCAGTAACAAGAGAAAGAGCATATCCTTCTGATAGCTGTGCAACTATCGCGACCACGTTGTTGACAGTGACAATACTTATAATGGAAAAGAGATTTTTTGTTGCTTTGGTAAAACGACGCATTCCTACAAATAGAAGAAGAATTGTTGCACCAAGAGCGCTGCCCACCATTTGGTATCCCATTGTTACCCAAAAATCTTCTGTTCGAATCACTGAACGAATAAGAATAAGCATCGTAGCATACATCGAGCTTGAGAGAAGCATAAAAAAAAGCACAGGTCTCGGCTTTACCATCTCAAGGTTTACCTTGTTTGAGGAGAGAATAAATCCACTCAATACAATAATGATAAACCCAATAAATTGAATAGCAGTAAGAGTTTCATGAAGAAAAATCCAAGAAAAAAGAAATACGATAACAGGGATAAATTGAAACAGAGGCACTATCCGAGATGCATCATCAAGCTTGAGAGCTGAGTAGTAGGGGAGCAAATAAAGTACGAGCAATATTCCGGCAATAAATAAATAGAGTATTTGTTGAGTTTCAAAAATAGGAAATCCCTTGAATGCCAAAATTACTATTCCAATTCCACCAGAAACATAGGATCCAAATATTGTCGCTGCAGTTGGATCTTTTATTTTTTTATCAAGAATATATTTATCAATAAGGTTGATAACCGTATAAAGAAAGGGTGTTAGGGTAGCGAAAATAATCCACATAGTTACATTTTTTTTAGTTCTTCTCCAATTACTTTAATTGCTTTTTGAATGTTCTCTGCTGACGTATTGGTAAAGTTGAGTCGCATTGTATTAATCCCAACTGTTTTTCCAACACAGCTAGGAAAGAAAGGTTTACCAGGTACAAACGCCACATTTTTTTTCAAGCTTTTTTCTAAAAGATGAGCAGTGTCGATAGTGTATTTAACCGTTGCCCATACAAACATACCTCCCTCAGGGTGTGTCCATGTTGCATCTTTGGGAAAATATGCTTTAAGTGCAGCAAGCATCGCACCGCGTTTTGGTTTATACAAACTCACAATATAAGGAATATGTGTCTGAATAGATTTACTTTTTATATATTCTGTAGCAATAGCCTGATCTAATCCAGAAGTACATAAGTCGGTTCCCTGTTTTGCGGTAGTAATAAAACGGACGAGTTGGGGGTCGCCGATAACATATCCAATCCGAAGACCAGGTGCTAATATTTTTGAAAATGAACCAAGATAGAGAGTGTGCTGAGGAGCAAATACAAATAGAGGCGTTATGGACGTATCCTCATATCGAAGTTCTCGGTATGGACTATCTTCAATAATTATTCCATTATGCTTTCGAATAAGAACTGCAATTGCCTTTCTCCTCTTTAGTGAGATTGTTTTACCAGTAGGATTAGCAAAGTCTGAGACTAGATAAAAGAATTTTACTTTCTTTTGTAATGCTAAAAGCACACTTTGAGTGGTTGGTCCCTCTTCATCGGTATCAAGTGCAAAGTAACGAGGTGAATATACACCAAATGCTTGCAGTGCTCCAAGGTATGTGGGTGACTCAACTGCAATATAATCGTCAGGATTAATAAATGAGCGTCCGATTAGGTCAAGCGCCTGTTGTGAACCTGTGGTAATTTGGATAGATGAACTTTCTATGTGTTTTCCGAAATCTGTTTTCTTGTATGCAGATATCGCCTCTATAAGCTCTTTACTCCCTTCAGTTGATCCGTACTGAAGAACTTGAGATCCTTTATTTTGTATTATTTTTGTAACTAACGATTTGATTATTTTTGTGGGGAATGACTCAGGTGCGGGGAGCCCTCCAGCGAGCGAGATTATATGTGGCATAGATGCCTGTTTTAACATCTCCCGAAGTACATTGGGAGGTTGCTTTTGCATGACGTTTGAGATTTTACTATCAATCTGCATGAAGACTATTATACAAAGTTAAGTGTAGAGTGTATTGTGTAGAAACCTGGCAAGGGCGAATGCAACACCATGTTTAACTCCTTCAGATCGAGTAACAACTCCCTTGGTCATAATGCCAAACATGCCCATGCCTTCGCCAATTTTGTTTGTTTTAAAATGATAATCAACAACTTCTTCTAGATTTTTACCTTTATGAATATCGTTCATCATAATTTCAGGGAGAACTAGGCCGCCTGAAGCACCAATACCAATTTCACCTTTTTTGTTCACAATAACAACTATTGAATGTTCAAACCATCCAAATACGTGTTTATGGAGTCCGCCCTCAATACCTACACCATAACTAGCATTTTTTACTTTTTGTAGTGCTTTTTTAGCCCTGTTTAAAGCTCCAATATACATTTCATCTATTGACATAGGTTGGTCGGCAACACCAGAATTGACTTCGACTGACCGTACCGTAAGTGGGGAGAAGTGTTTTGCAAAAACTGCACGTACAGGTTCGGATTTTGTGGGGTTTTTTGATCCAACAGCTACTATCATACTGACTAGTATACAAAAAATACGATTGATTTTTATTCTTCCACATATTACTGTGTATGGTATGAGAATTCTCATTGCCGAGGATGAGGACGAAATGCGCGCTTTGTACTCTCAGGTATTTAAGGCTGCGGGATTTCTAGTTGATACTGCTGAGAATGGTGAAAAAGCTCTCTTTTATTTGAGAAAAGGTGGGTATGATATTGGACTAATTGATATTCGTATGCCCGTAATGGACGGATTTGCTGTTGTGGAGTCCCTTAAAAAAACTCCACCTATTACTCCTAATGGTCCGCTTTTATTTTTGACAAACAATGAGGGTGAAGAGGCAATCGCGCGTGGTATTTCACTTGATGTACGCGGATATCTACTGAAAGTTAACTACACACCCGACCAGCTCGTTTCAGAGGTCAATAAAATTCTTGAAGAACGTAAACAGTCGTAAGGTACAATAACAATATATGTTCAAGAAAAATTGGTTATGGGTTTTATTATCGAGTTTTTTTACTGGGCTCCATATCTTCATTTTCCAGCAAAGTCCTGGCGAGGCTATAAGTAAAAGTGCACAGCTAGGCGTGGTTTTTTTAGTACTTGTCCTCCTTCCAAAAAATCTTATTATATGGCTCCCTCAAGACTTTATAATGATTCCTTTATTGAAAAAGCTTGTTGTGTGGAGACGAGACTTGGGAATAGTGTCGGGGGTTTTGTTTGCTTTGCACGCCATAACAGCATCAATTCAATATGGCAAATTAAATCCCAGTTACCTAATCTCACAGACCATGTTGCCAGGCACTATCGCTCTTGTTGTCTTTTATGCTTTATTACTCACATCTAACTCATGGTCCCTTAAGGTTTTTAAACAAACATGGGGTAAAATTCAAAGTTTGGTTTGGATTGCAGTGCCACTTGCCTTAGTTCACAGCGTAATTGCAACTCTTGGATATAGGGGAGAATGGAGTATGTTTGGTATTGTTGGACTAGGCGGACTTGTAGCGTTTGCTTGTATAGAAGCAATGCTATTTTTTCTTCACCCAGACAAAGCAGTTATTAATAAATGGAAGCATATTCGACTTACCCTCATTGGGAGTATTCTTGCACTCCTCTTATTTTTCTTTTATCCCTAAGATTTGTGCGCCTTCATCATACACATGTTAGAAATCACATGAAGGCCATGTAATTTGGCAAGTTGTGATGCCTCTTCATTTTGCACTCCTTCCTGCATCCAAATTATTTTTATATCTCCGCGATGTATTGCACTTTGAACAATTGGCAGTACAAACTCTGACTTTCGGAATATATCAACCACATCAATAGCGACAGATTTTGGCACTTCTGCAAGTGATGGATATGAAGGGATACCTTTCCACATTGAAAGATTTGGATTTATAGGAGTAACGGTAAATCCCTTGCTTTGTAGATACTCTGCAACTTTGTAGCTTGGCCTGTCTGGTTTATCAGATATACCCACGACCGCAACTGTCTTTATGCTTGAAAATAGGTTTGTATCCATGTGTTCAGTATACCGAACCGCCATTTTTTTGGTAGAATATCAATTGCAGTTGCTTATTTATAGTTCTTTGACATATCGCGCGCAGTTTAGTACACTGACGAAGTGAATAGTAAACAAAAAGGCTCGATAGCAGTAGCTCAATGTATCGCAAAGCTTTATAGTTTAGGTTACGAAGTTTTGCTTCCTGTAGGTGATAGAAATCCATATGATCTCGTTTTTGATGACGGTAAAAAGTTGAATAAAGTGCAAGTTAAATTTGCCGGTAAAAGAAAACGCGGAACCTATCGTGCAGGACTTCGAGTTGCTGGGGGAAATAGAAGTCGTAACTATGTAAAAAAATACGAAGATAACGCATTCGATTATCTTTTTGTGTACTCAGAAGAAGGAAAGTCGTATTTAATTAAGTGGAGTGAGATAGATGTCCGAAATGAGATAACTGTGAGCGATATTAGATATAATAAGCACATTGTGTAATGTAAACCAGGGGTGGCGGAGTGGCCAATCGCACTAGACTGTAAATCTAGCGGATTTTTCCTGCGGGGGTTCGAATCCCTCCCCCTGGACTCAGAAAAAAAGATGCCCAAGGTGGCATCTTTTTTTATGGATTTGGAGGGATGAGAAGCCTGCCATTCCGAAGCCCCATCGAGGGCGAAGGATGGAATCCCTCCCCCTGGACAAACTAAAAATTGACTTCAAAACACATTGATTTAGATTGCTATAATAGTCTATCTAAAGGGTTCTAACTTTTCCGTCAAAATATCCGAAAACGCAACGAGCCGTTGCCGTCCTAGTTTTACCGTCAATCATTGAGCAAATCGTTTCAAATGGCACTTCGTCCATAAACAATTTTATAAACGGTCCTGGAAGTCCGCCAAGCGTCTCAAACCCCAGAGCGACATCTTCTACAATAACTGGCTTACCGATTTTTTCGTACGCTTGGCGGACTTTATGCTCGACTATCTCTTTAAGGTCGTGAGATTGGATTTCATCCAAATCAAGTTTTACATGATCAGCGGGATGACCAAGATATTTTGCGAGATAGTCAGCTTTATTTTAATTGCCGGTGATGAATGTAATGTTTGCCATAAATTTATTTTTTAAAAACTACAGGCACAATTTTCTTTGCCACTTCTAACTTATTTTTCAAACTGATTTGCGCTTGGTAAAAGTCTTGAAGTAAAGTGTAAAAATCAGGACTGTTTTTTAGTATTTCCGCAAGCCGTTGTTTTGGTGCAGGTGTCCATACTTGACGAATATCAAAAAATAATTCGGTAAGGGAAAAGATTTTGTTAGAAAGTATGAGATTTGCCGTTGTCGGGTCGCTGCAAAGAATACTTTCTACATATTTTAGTTGGTCTTCAACATCAAAACGAAATTGTCCAAGCTGATATTCATCAATAGCTTTCTTGCCAGCGTCTAAAACTTTTTTGATATTGGTTTTTAATTGCGCAACAGTTCCATCCTTGTCATACAGAATTTTTGCTACTTCCCAAAGTCCTGCCGCATCGTCTTTATGGTTTTCCCAATAGTCTAAAGCTCCTTTTTCAGTGATATAGATAATTTCAAATGGTTGTCCGTTTCGGTGTTCAAAGGTTCGGCGGTATCCCTCCGTCAAAATAACCACCAAATCAACATCGCTATCTGGGCGATTATTTCCTCTCGCCCAAGAGCCGAACATAATCACACCCAACACGTCAGGTCGGTGTTTTAATTCTTCAAGAAATGTTTTTGTTTCTTCATTCATAAAAGTTATCGATTACCTTTTGCTCGATTGTGAGTTTTACACAACATCTCAAAATTTTTTGTATCGGTTTTTCCACCCTTACTCCAAGCTGAAACATGGTCGGCGTCCATACCACTCTAACTCCAAATTTTCGCTTTGTTTGCGTCGTGTCCAATGGTGCAATTATGCGACCTCTCCAGGATAAATCAGCTCAGCCGATAGTCAATAGTCACAGTTAGTGATAGGTGTAATTATACCAATTTAAGATGATCTTGTGAGTTTAAATAGCAGTGCGGAGAGCGTGGACAATATTGGAATGTTTTGTAGATAATAGTTTCCTTGGACTATTCTTTCGCAGTTTTTCTTATATTCTCAATAATTTCTCTAATATCACCGTCAAAATCCCAATATGTTGCTGATACTTCATTATATGGATTCGTGTGTATATGCCAGATCAAAGGCTTAATAATAATATTTTCACCATTCTTTAATATCTTCGTTTTGCCCTCATCATTTTCAAAAATAACCATATTTGACATTCCCTTGGTTTGAGTTAATTTCTCTGTAGCAGGTCTATTGTGAAGAGTGAGAGAAGTGTGTGGATTCAACTCAAGATACCCAACGCTTTTGTTTTCATCAGATGGACCAAGATATATGGCACCCTGGTGTAGTTTTATTTTTTGACATTTATTTATATCATACATAAAAAATATTATATCAAACTTACAATTTAAACCTGAAAATATTACAAATTATTGATAAAATAAAGCATGACAGTTCATTCAATTATTAAGAATAAGCCTTATTTAGCCTGGTATGTAAAGGACGCTGATAAACTCTCTGAAGAATCTGTTTTAGAGCACGTATTAAACTACGGTAATTGGGACGACGTTCAGCAGTTTATTAAAATTAAAGGAAGGGAAAAAACTGCAGAGTTGTTTAGTAAAACCCTTGCAAACAAAAGAACTAATTATTCTTTACCGATAAAGTCATATTTTTATCGGTATTTTAATACCCATGTTTAAAAACATTTTAAATAGCGATCAAGAAAATTTACTTCCCTTAACGAAAACTTTTTCAAATGACTACTATTTAGTTGGGGGAACAGCAATCGCGCTTCATTTGGGACATCGCAGATCAATCGATTTTGATCTTTTTTCAGACAGAACCTTTGATCCAATGCGTATAAGAGCAAAGTTGTTAGACAGTTATAAAATTGATCAAACGTTTTCTCAAGGAGAAGGAGAGCTGACTGTACTCATACATAAAGTAAAAGTAACATTTTTTCATTATCCCTTTATCATTGATCGGCCCATTGATTTTGATGGTTTGATAAAATTACCAGATCTCATTACTCTTGGTGCTATGAAAACGTTTGCCTTAGGACGAAGGGCCAAATGGAAAGATTATGTCGATCTCTATTTTATCCTTCAACAATATTCTTTTCAAGATTTAATTGATAAAACAAGCATTATCTTTAAATCTGAGTTCAACGAAAAATTATTTCGGACTCAACTAGGATATTTTGAGGACATCGATCATTCAGAAGAAATAGAATATCTACCAGGATTTGAAAAAAAAGATGAAGATATAAAAGTATTTCTTGAGAAGATTAGTCTTTCTTAAATAACATTAATTTATGTGTCATGTACTAGGTAGTATTGGATTATGATAAAGGGCTTAATTCGACAGATCTCATATGGGCTTAGGATAAAGACTGAAAGAAATTGCTTTAACCCTTCATAAAAAGAAGACAAGATATATTAATAAATAATGTGCTAATTTCTGCTGGAATAACTGCATACGATCCAAGTACAGCTCCCTATTTCTAGAACACATTGTATGTAGTCGATAGTGGAAAAATTGTTGGAGCTCGTTATTTTGTTGGGCATAATTTACTTGCTTCAATAGGGTAGGGTGTGGAATCTGAAAAAGCAAAAGAATTTAATAGAGTAGCAGTGATTCTTATGGATAAAAATATTCGAATATCACGTATGCAGCCCCATCGAGCCATTTATCATCAATATGATGATATGAAAAAGAGGTAAAAGATTTCAAAGGGCATAGGAATGGAATTATATGTACTTCTAAAAAAATATAATATATAAATATCTATGCAAACTGGTATTAATAAGTTGATAAAGACTCGAGTTTTGAAGAGGTTAATAATCTTTTTAACTTTCCTATTATTTGTAGTCTATTTATTTTTTCATTTTAATACAGTTAATAAAGACTGTATAAACCCCTTTGAAGTAAAGGATTTCACTTCTGGTAGAAAAAAAGTAATGATTTGTAACAAAGTACTATACATTGGATCTGTAAAGTTGGTGAGCAACAGAGAATTTCCCGATTTATTTCAGTTTTTGCTAAATAAAGACGATAAACCTAATGAGGTGAAACAATATGTAAGAATATTCGAGAAAGATAATACCGAGTTAGTTTCAATAAAATCTACCATTAACTACGGTAGTTGGAATAATAGTGCATTAGGGATATTCCAAAAAGATAAAGACAATACTTATAAATTAATTTTTAAAAAAGCATTTAAGGATAATTCAGGCAGATGGGTTAACATTGAATTTGGAGAGGATTATTCAACTAAGGATCCATATTTTTATCTAAATTACCCCGGAAGTGGAATTTCAATATCTGGAGACATAGGGTATTTGGGCTGTTACGGCGCTTGTCGCATGCTATGGTGGGATTACTATGATTGGGATTCGGAAAAGAAAAGCTTTGTTCTGGTAAATAACAAACATCCTGAGGCATTTAAGAAATTATTAGAGAACTATGAGCAACTTGATAAGAATAGTTGTTTAGATGAATCAAGCGTAACAGATTCTATAACCGACTTATACCCCACAAGAAAAGATAAGGAAAAAATATGCTCAGACGATGCGATTGTGCCATATACCACATCTAAACAAGCAGAAATGTTATTAAAAGGTAAAAAAGCGATACAGTCGGTCATTAATGGACAAAATATTTCAATCTCAGAGGTAAATAAGATAGTCCTAGATTTATAACGAGGCTATTTATAATACGATTTTAGCCTTGAAGTAATTATATTTTGCTTGGCTTTAAACACGACTTTGGTTATTGCATCTACTATCTGATTAAGATGCTCTTTAACCAAAGGGTTCGGTATATGGAGTGTGTGGTAGCCTTTTCTGTCTGAATAGTATTCTCTATGAAAATCACGCTCAATTTGTTCTGGGTCCGTTAAATGCTGAAGACCGTCTACTTCTATATTGATTTTTGCCTCTGGTAGATACAGATCAATGTGCATATATCCAGTAGATTTCTCCTTTTCAACCTTAATTCCTCGCTTTTCCAGAGCTTCCTTTAAGAGATTTGCTTCATAGGTCTCATAACCCTGCTTAATAGCCATATAATAAATGTAACAAATTCTCCATTTAAACTATTACTAATTTTTATAAGAGTATAATTTAGTAAATGCTAAAGAAAAAGAACTCATATCTGCGCTTAATTTTTTTCTTGGTTATTGCGGTAATATCCATTCTACTAGTTATCAGTTTGTATAGTAGAAAAAAACAAAAAGAGCCAATAATCCAAAATAACGCTTCTGTTAATAATAAAAACGTGGACTCAAGTAAAATTGGTTGTACTCGAACAACTAGATTAGGAAATGACCCTCAATACGATAGAGCTTTAAGTCTTATCCAACAAAGATTAGTGCTTAACCAAAAACGATTTAAATATAATAATAGAGCGCTATTCACATCTTTTTCTCCAGAATTAACGAATTGTATAAAAGTTGTAGAAAGACCATCAAAAAAAGATGATGATTTTGAGGGGTACTTTACTTTTAATGGTGAGGATATTCAAAATGATTATTATCCAATAGTTGT
>Ga0116204_1002277_pt1 | contig 10387 bp, 11 predicted proteins | sample LakKivwa52mmetaG_FD_94481 | JGI IMG/M metagenome (GOLD analysis project Ga0116204, IMG submission 94481) | Anoxic lake water microbial communities from Lake Kivu, Rwanda to study Microbial Dark Matter (Phase II) - Lake Kivu water 52m metaG | ecosystem: Environmental > Aquatic > Freshwater > Lake... | reverse complement strand
TGTTGCCGAAACAAAACAGATCCCACCCATGTCCCTTCTGGTGACAAAGCGCGCTCATGAACTCAACCTCAGTGGCTCCTGGGCTTGAGAGACTCTCCCCCCCCGAATTTTTGAGAGGATACGGAAGGTCGGTCTATTTGGGGTGATATAATTTTAGTATTCTGCTCTGAAGGAGACTTATCTTGGCTGACCTTCGTGTTTCGAAATATGCAAAAATTTTGGTGGAACATTCCGCCCGTGTAAAATCTGGCGATCGCATTCTTTTGGAGGGGACAACCGCTGCCGAACCCCTGTTACGCGAGTTATACATTCAAATTTTGGAAAAAGGCGGTCAACCGCATCTGATGCTGGCTCTGCCCGGCACCATGCCGTTCAGTCAGGACGAAATGTACCTGACCTATGCCAGCGATGCGCAGTTGGATTTTGTGCCGACCTTCTACAAATTGGCGTATGAGCAATTCGAGGGGCGTGTCCGCATTCACTCGGCGACAAACACCAAAGGGACAACGAATATCGACCCTGCCAAATCGCAGCGGCGCAGTAAGGCGCTTTCTGCAATCACGGAAGCGCAATTCCGCCGCGGTGCAGATGGCTCCTTCAAATGGGTTACAACCCTCTTCCCCACCGACGGCTATGCACAGGACGCCAATATGAGCCTGCGCGAATACGAAGATTTTGTCTTCGGCGCAGTTCATGCCAATGAAGAAGACCCGATTGCTTTTTGGAACAGCGTGAAGGAAAAGCAGCAATCGGCTGTTGATTTTATGAAAGGCAAAAATCAGGTCATCCTGCGCGGACCAAACGTGGACTTGACGCTCTCGGTCAAGGGGCGCACGTTCATGAATTCGTATGGCACGCACAACATGCCCGATGGTGAAATTTATACGGGTCCCGTCGAAGACTCGGTCAATGGCTGGGTGAAGTTCACCTACCCTGCCAATTACGGCGGCACCAGTGTGGAAGGCGCAGAATTGACCTTCTCGAACGGACGTGTCACCGCCGCCAAAGCCGATAAGAATCAGGAATTCCTGCTCAAGACCCTTGAAAGCGATGACGGTTCGCGCTTCCTCGGCGAGTTTGCCATAGGCACCAATTTCGACATCCAGCAATTCACGGGCAACATCCTATTCGATGAGAAGATCGGCGGCTCGTTCCACACGGCGCTCGGCGCAGGCTACCCGGAGACGGGTTCCAAGAACAAGAGCGCGATCCACTGGGACATGATCTGCGATATGCGCAAAGAATCAGAGATCCTTGTAGACGGGGAATTGTTCTATAAAGATGGGCAGTTTGTGTTTGAAAAATAGTTACAGGTTTGAAAGTTAAAAAGGTGAAGGTTGAGGGAATTTCCTCAACCTTCACCTTTTTTAACTGTGCAATCTGTCGAATCTGCAGCTTGTCTTTTTATTCATCCCCGAAGGAAATGCCGATATTTCGAGCGGTGATGACTGAATCCCCGTTGACATTTACCCGCTTGGGGACGGCTGTCGCTTCTTTCAACGGGAGGTCTGTGATCTCGCCGCATTGCAACGCCACCATGCGGTCGAATCCGTTGCGCGCCGCAAGACGTACTGCCGCAGCACCATAGCGAGTGGCAAGCCAGCGGTCAAATGCGGTGGGGGTCCCGCCTCGCTGGAGATGACCAAGTACGGTCACGCGTGATTCGTAGCCTTGAGCTTCAATATATTCTGCCACTACCTGCCCAATTCCACCCAGCCGCGGCACATACACCTCATCCCCCTTGCGTGAATAGACCTGCCCGCCTCCCTGCGGCTTCGCCCCTTCTGAGACAGCCAGAATGCTGAACTTTCGTCCCTTTTCTGCACGCTCATGGATCGTCTTCATTATATTTTCGAATTTGAATGGAATTTCAGGTATCAGGATCACATCTGCCCCGCCTGAGACGCCTGCATTCAATGTGATAAAACCCGCGTCACGCCCCATTAACTCGATGACCATCGCACGGTGATGAGACTCCGCTGTGGTATGCAGACGGTCCAATGCTTCGGTGGCAATGTTCAAAGCCGTATCAAAACCGAAGGTAATTTCTGTACCGCCAATATCATTGTCAATGGTCTTCGGCACGCCAATGATCGGAACGCCTTTCTTCGCCAGTTCATGCGCGATATGAAGTGTGCCATCGCCGCCCAACACAAGCAGGGCATCCATTTTCTGCTTCTCGATGCCTTTCACGATCTCATCTGAAACATCAATGGTCACTTCCACGCCATCGCGAATCACCTTGCGGGCATACGGGTTTCCGCGATTCGCCGCACCGAGGATCGTCCCGCCGCGCGGGAGGATGCCGCGCACTTCCTCCCTCCCCAACGGGATGATGCCATCCTCTTCGAGAAAACCATCATATCCATTTCGAATCCCCAACACTTCACAACCATATTCATTGATCGCCGTCTTCACTGCCGCGCGAATGACCGCATTTAACCCGGGGGCATCGCCGCCGCCTGTAAGAATTCCTATACGTTTCATGATGTTACTCCTCAATGTGAAAATACATTCTTATGATAACCCATTCGTGCTGTGCGCGCAAAAAATCCATTTCTTGCAAATCACCCCCATCCCCCATATAATGTGAGCGATGCAAACACAACCCCAACCTTCAAAACTCGAAACCATCCTTGGCTGGTTTATCCCCATCGCCGCGCTGCTTGCAGTCGGCGCATGGTTCTATATTGCCCCCGAAGGCGCGCTCGGCAAACTGGACGCCATCGGCTACGCCGTCTGTCACCGCATTGACGAACGTTCCTTCCAGATCGGCGACCGCCAACTTCCGTTATGCGCGCGCTGTACGGGCGAATTCTACGCAGCAGGCGTAGCACTTCTCTTTCAAGCCATCGTTAGTGGAAGAAAAAGCAAACTTCCCTCACGCGGCGTACTTGCCGTGCTTGTAGTATTCTTTCTCGCCTTCGGCATCGATGGAACAAATTCCTACGTCTATCTCCTCAAGTCGACTTCAGCAGGAGCGCTTGACCACATCCCCAACCTATACACCCCCAACAACATCCTGCGCCTCTTTACAGGCAGCGGCATGGGCATTGCACTCGGAGCAGTTCTCTTCCCAGTTGTCAACCAAACCCTTTGGCGCACACTCGACGACCGCCCCGCACTCGAATGGAAATCGCTTGGTACATTGGTCGCGATCATCGCCGCCATCAACCTGCTCATCCTCACCGACAGCCCCATCATCCTCTACCCCATCGCCTACATCAGCGCACTTGGGACATTATCCCTATTAGTAACCGTATTCATGATCCTCTGGATCATCATTATGAAGCAGGATAACGCCTTCGAGAGTCCGCGCCAACTCTGGCTTGCATTCGCCTCAGGCCTGACCTTAGCACTGCTCCTCGTCTTGAGCATTGACCTACTCCGGCTGCAATTCACAGGCACATGGAACGGCTTCCCCGGACTAACCGGGTAGAACACCATAAAAAATAAGGAGAAGAAATGGAACTCTTACTCGGCGTATTTTCTGCATTTGGTCTATCTGCCAGTGCAGGCTTGAATGCGTATATTCCGCTCTTGGTGGTTGGCACGATCGCACACTACTTCCCCAACACCCTCAACCTTGCCCAACCCTTCGACCTGCTCGCCAACCCCTGGATCCTCATCCTGCTTGGCGTGCTCGTCATCATCGAAATGATCGCGGATAAAGTCCCCGCCGTCAACCACATCAACGACATCATCCAGACCTTCATCCGCCCTGCAGCAGGCGCGGTTGCTTTTGCCGCCAGCGCCAACGTCGTCACCGACATCAATCCCGTGCTGGCATTGGCATGCGGATTGCTGGTAGCGGGCAGCGTCCACACCGTGAAAGCAGCCGCGGTTCGTCCCGCCGTCACCGCGGCAACCGCAGGCGCAGGCACAACCCCCGCCTCCATCGTCGAAGACATCATCGCCTTCACCACCTCCATTCTGGCGATCATGCTGCCCATCATCATGGGCGTCATCCTCATTGTTGGCATATCCCTGCTGATTTGGTGGTGGTGGCGGCGCACAAACAAGGTTCAGGCGACCTGAGATCATTAACCAAGTTGTTAACATATATCCGTTAAATTTCTCGTTTATAATGCAGTTACACTGTTTTTAAGATCCATTATTAATCCACAAGGAGAGAGCTCATGTCCGAAATGCCTGTCACCCCGTCCACAGAAGAACCCAAGAAAACCAACACCGGTCTGATCATCGGTATTGTGGTGGTCGTCCTGCTCTGCTGCTGCTGCGCAGTGGTTGCTGGCGGCTGGTTCTTTGGCGACACCCTCGTCCAATCACTGGGAATGAACTGACCCCTGAAAAGCAGACGCAAAAAATCCTCCGTCATGACGGAGGATTTTTTGATTCAAAATATTGTTCAAGTTCCTGCAAGCTATCATAAACCTTCTGCTTCGTTAAATCATCCAAGCCTAATTCATCCAATTCATCTTCATCCAACACAGTTCGCCGACCGTTTGCTGAAACCCACAAATCCAGCGCTAAATCCACATACGAAACATGACCATCTTCAATCACTGTGGGTTTGGTGATGTTACAGTACCAGCCCTTTAACGCGCCATCATCACGGTCATAAATCTCAAAGATGTTGTACCACTTGTCCGTATAAAAAGTTTCAACAAAGCGGTCATTGCGTTTCAGGACGATCTCTTGAAAAGGCGTATCATCACGATTGAAAAACGCCTCTACCGTAATTGAGTTTTCTTCGCGCTGTAATTCCACTCCATCGTATTGCCAGGTCACTTCGCCCGCCAGATTCTTTTTCAGGATTTTCATGACAGGCATTTTACCTGAACCTTCACCGTAATCACATCCCCAACCTTCGGTGCGTCTTTCATGTGGATGACAAGCCCGCCTCCCCCTTTGACTTGAAACTGGTCCTGCTTAATAAGCACATCCTCCACTGTGAGTTTAATCTCCTCTCCTCTGTCCACTCCAGCGGTTATCAACAATTGAAGTTTTGACCCTATCTCATGTCCACAATCCAAGTCAAAGACGCCAAATGCCGTCTTCACTTTTTTCACCGCAACCACTTCCCCTTCAATGACGTTCCCAATCCCAAGCAGTTTCGCCACAAACGCGGACTGTGGGTCTTTCCAAATTTCGCTCGGCATACCATCGCGGATGATGACACCGTCATGTAAAACTAAAATGCGGTCTGCGATGGTGAAGGCTTCTTCCTGGTCGTGGGTGACGTAGATGGCGGGAATTTTTGTTTTATGCAAGATACTACGTATTTCGTTAAGCAGGTCTTCTTTCAGCGACCTGTCCAATGCTCCAAGCGGTTCGTCGAACATCAGCAAACGCGGACTCGGCGCAAGCGCACGTGCCAGAGCCACACGCTGCTGTTCGCCGCCAGAGAGGTCGATAATACTGCGTGTTTCAAAGCTTGATAAGTTGATTTGCTCCAAAAGCAAAGTGACACGTTGTTTAATTTCTTCGGCAGGGACGTTACGCATCTTCAAACCAAAGGCGATATTGTCGAAAACGTTCAGGTGAGGGAAAAGCCCGTAGTCTTGGAAGACCAAGCCAAAGTCGCGGAGGTGAGGCGGTGTCTGGGCGAGGTCAATGCCGTTTAGCAGAATCGCTCCACGTTCAGGATAATCCAATCCAGCGATCATCCTCAAAATGGTGCTTTTGCCGCTGCCCGATGCCCCAAGCAGACAGATCGTCTCCCCTTCTCCGACGGTGAAGGAAATATCGCGTAGGAGCGGCGTGCCTTCGTAGGATTTGACGATGTTGCGAAGTTCGAGCATTAGAATTCTCCGGCGTTGTTGAAGCGCAGTTTTTCGATGAGTAAAATACTGAGCGTGGTGAGCAGCATGAGGACGGTTGCCATTGCCATGGCTTGACCGTAGTTGAGCCCGCCCGGCTGCGAGAGGAAGCGTTGAATGGAAATCGGGATGGTCGGGTATTCAGGGCGGGTGATGAGCAAGGTTGCGCCGAATTCGCCAAGCGAGACGGTGAAGGCAAAGGTGGCGGCGCTAAGCGTTGCACGTGCGAGAATGGGAAAATCCACAGTTTGCCAAACGCGGATTGGTGATGCGCCTAGAGTGGAGGCGGCTTGGCGAAGTCTTTCGGGGATAGATGCAAGTGCGGGTTGCAGTGTGCGAATCACAAAGGGAAGTGCAATGAGTGTATGCGCAATGGGAATGAAAAATGGAGATGCGATGAGCCGCCCGAAGGAAAGGATGAAGCCGAGTCCCATCATCACAGCGGAGGCACCGAGCGGAAGCATGAGGAAGGGGTCGAGAAATTTTTCGAGGCGCGTTGGTTTTGCAAGAGCATAGGCGGCGGGGTAGCCGAGGGCAAGTGAGAGTATGACCGTTATGCCAGCAAACCCCAGCGAGTTGGCAGCGGCTTGCACGGGTGGGACGTAGAACAACGAGCCGCGACGGTTAATGAAGAGTTCTTCGTAGTAGTCTGTCGTGAATCCGTATTGGACTTCGGCGCGTTGTCCGCGGTCGGATTCGAGGCGGGTGAGGGAGCGGATGGGGAGGGAGAGTAAGGGCAAGAGAAAGAAGGCGGAAAGCAGAATGCAGAGGGTAGTGACGAAAAGTTTTTCTTGGAAAGTTTTAGGTTGTCTTGCAATAGAAAAACGCGGAGCGGTTTGGGTTTGGACTTGGTTGATAGTGCGGGTATAGAGAATGGAAAAGATGAGGGTGAAGATAAGTTGTATAACGGAAAGAAGCGCGGCGAGGTTCAGGTTGGGTAGCTGCAGGGCGCGGATGTAAATTTCCACTTCAAGGGTGGCGAATTGTGAGCCGCCGAGCAGGAGGATGACGCCAAAACTGGTGAAGTCGAACATGAAGACGAGCAGGGCGGCAGCAAGCAGGGAGGGGCGAAGGATCGGAAAGATGACATCTTTCCACACATGGAAAGTGTCCGCGCCGAGGGAACGGGCGGAGGCTTCAAGTTTTGGGTCAAGCCTTGAAATGGCGTTGCCAACAATGCGAATAACGATTGAGGCGTTGTAGAAGGTGTGGGCGATGAGGATAAGGATGAAAGGCGAAACGTCAAACGTTAAACGTTGAACGTTTATAAAGGCAGCAGCCACTACAACCGTGGGTAACATGAATGGGACGGCAGTCAGCGCACGAAGCAGAGATTTGCCGCGGAAGTCGAATTTTGCAAAGAGTATGGCGGCGGGGAGTCCGAGGGCAAAGGTAAGGAGGGTGGAGAGAAAGGCTTGGTAGAAGGTGAAGAGTAATGAGTCGCGGGCAATAAGGGGGTTATTGAGGTCAGTAAAGGTTTCGAGATTAAAGGTGAGGGACAGTATTTTGGAAAGTGGAAAGAAGAAAAAAGAAAGAAGAAAGAGGAGGACAGGAATCCAAAGCAAGAGACGGGCGAACCACGAAGACGCAGAAGCACGGAGGAAATTAAATCTCCGTTTCTTCGTATCTCCGTGGTTCGTAAAGTCACTATGCACTTACTCGTCACTCATTTCTTGTTATTCTCCACTCCCTTACTTCATCACATCTGCCCACGCCTCAATCCATGCGTCGCGGTTGGCGGCGATTTCGTCGTAGGTGATGGAAGCAGGTTGGTCAGCGACTTGGGCGTGCTGCGTGAACACGTCAGGCAACTGCGCGGTCTGATTCACGGGATAGACAAACATATTTAGCGGCATATCTTCCTGAAATTGCTTGCTCAACATAAAGTCTACAAATTTTTCGGTAATGGCGCGGTTCTGTCCGTTCTTGAGGATGCCAACGAATTCGATCTGACGGAAGCACATACCCGATGCGACGATGGATGCAGTCGGGGACTCGGTCAGCGATTCGGAGGCGAAGAACACTTCAGCAGCGGGGCTGGAGGCGTAGGAGACGACCATCGGCTGTGGTCCCTGTCCCGACGAAGCGGAGAAGTTGGTGTAGTAGGCGGTTTCCCATCCATCCACAACCACCACCCCATTGTCTTTGAGGCTTTGCCAGTAATCGAGGAAACCATCACCAAAATAAGCGCGGGTGGCAAGCATGAATGCCAAGCCAGGCGAAGACGTGGCGGGGCTTTGCACTACTAACAAGCCGTTGTATTCGGGCTTCACCAAATCTTCGAACGAAGCAGGCACTGCAAGATTATTCTCTTCAAAATATTTTTTATCGTAGTTGATGCACACGTCGCCATAGTCCACGGGCAGAGCGCGGAAGGATGAATCCAGCACGAACTCGGCAGGCACATCGCTCAGCGCGGGTGATTGGTAGGCATCGAAAATATCCGCTTCGAGGGCACGGGAGAGGAAGGTGTTATCCACACCAAACATTACGTCCGCGAGCGGGGCGTCTTTGGAGAGAATGGCTTTGTTGAGCATGGATCCAGTATCTCCGCTTTGCAGGAAGACAACGTCAACGTTATTCGCGGTCTCAAATGCAATAACAACATCTTCAGAGATGGCGAATGAGTCGTGGGTCATGACGGTGAGGGTGGCAGGTCCGGCAGGGGCGCAAGCAGAAAGCAGAAGGCAGAAGGCAAGTAACAGAAAGCGGAAAGCAGAAGGCAGTTTAGACATAGAGATTTCCTTTTGAGTGTAGTAACCAGTAATCAGTTATTAATGATGTGAGTGATGAGCAACAATCCGCTCGTGATTGAAACCGTGGCAACATCGGCGGTCATTTCGTTGCTGATGCCGCGGGTTTTATCGGGGTAAAGTGTTTCGTGATGAAGATGCCAACGCAGATTTTCGGTGAAGACGCCAGTCACTTCTCCCTGCCAGGGGATCAGCGAGACGATGTCTCCGCTTCTTCCTTCGACTTTGGCGTGGTCATTGCAGAAGAAGATTTCTTCCACGCCGTCGGTGAGTTTCACGTTACGAGTTAAGAGGGACAAGTTACTGAGAAGGGCGATGTTGGCGAGAGTTTGGTCCATGCGACCGCCGAGGGCGGCAAGAATGAGAATCTGGGCGGGGTTGAGAGTGAGTGCGTGATCGATGGCGAGTTCGAGGTCAGTTTCGTTTTTATCCGTTGGATATTTGAGGAGTTGTGTTCCTTTTTCGGTCAAAGGTCGAAGGTCGAAGGTCGTTGAGTCGAGATCGCCGATGATGAGGTTGGGAGTGAGTCCCAGCGCGAGGGCATGACGTGTCCCGCCGTCCGCGCAGAGGATGAAGTCATCGGGGCGGAGTATGGCGCGGGCTTTTTCGGGGTTTGGCAGGTTGCCGTTGGCAAAGATAATGATTCTCATAGGTTGACGATTGACCACGGACGATTGACGATGGAAAACTATGGTCTATGGTCCATCGTCTGTGGTCGGTTAAAACAAAACATCCTCACAGCAGCGGAGGATGTTGGCAGGCATATTGAGAAATCCCTCCGCTGGTATTAACCAGATCAGGTCATGCGGATCGAGCGCGTTCACGCTCCTCTCAGCCTTTCGTAAAGGCTCTCCGTTCAGTTGTGGTTGCAGTATATGACTGTGACTGCGATGTGTCAAGTCAAAAAAGAACACCGTGAGCAAATCCTCACGGTGTTCTCAGCGAACGCGGCGCTTCCACTCTTCTTTTAGCTGTAATTCTCTTGGGCTTGCCCCAGAATCCAACGCGAGGAAGTCGGTCAGCAGACGGTTGAACTGGGCGGGGTTGTCGATCATTGGGAAATGCCCAACGCCTTCGAGATTGACCTGATGCATATGCGTTGGGAGGGCATCCACTTTTTCCTGGTTTGGCAGGGTCAGTGCAGGGTTGTTCGAACCATACACGAAAAGACATGGCACGCCAAGGTTGCGGATGTTCGGGAATAAATTGTCAGCCTGAAGCCCTGCCAGAGATGCAGTAACAGCTTGCGGGTCGACTTTTGAGGCGTCTGCGAGTGCGGAGGTGGCTTCGGGCGAGCGGGAGGTCAACCAGTCCACCAGTTCGGTGGCGGGAGCTGTCCGCATGCGGGTGTTAACCGAGTCGTAATCCATTGGGCAGTTGATCGCCATCATGCGGTCGACACTGGTGTGCCAGCGTTTGAGGAATGAGAAGCCGACCAGTGCGCCAAGATCGTGCCCGACGATGGCGACTTTGCCGATACCCATTTCTTCGAGAAATTGGTTGAGGAGATCGGCCTGTTGGTCGAGGGAGTAGCGCAGCGGGTCGCGGCTGGTGTCGCCGAAACCATAGAGGTCGAGCGCGTAGGCGCGGAAGGATGTGGATGCGACTTGCATGGCATTGATCCAATAACGCCATGAGCCGACCCAACCGTGCAGGAAGACGATGGGGCGGCCGCGTCCCAATGCCTCGTAATGCACCATCGAACCGTCAAGAATGATTGCGCTCATTCAATACCTTCGCCAAAAAATGATCTAAAAAAGTAGGGCTTTTCGGGTAAAGTAGGTTTGTGACAACAAACTTACACCGAGAAGCCCATGAATGAAATTGTAGCACTTTTACAAAGCATTGCGC
>Ga0116204_1002276_pt1 | contig 10387 bp, 10 predicted proteins | sample LakKivwa52mmetaG_FD_94481 | JGI IMG/M metagenome (GOLD analysis project Ga0116204, IMG submission 94481) | Anoxic lake water microbial communities from Lake Kivu, Rwanda to study Microbial Dark Matter (Phase II) - Lake Kivu water 52m metaG | ecosystem: Environmental > Aquatic > Freshwater > Lake... | reverse complement strand
GCTGTCCTTTCCCCCCGTCCAGGTGATCCCCAGTTCCTCAGGCTTAAACTTATCGAAAGCCTGCCTCACAATATCTTTGGAGATCTCCACCAGTTTCGCACACTGTCTCTTTCTCTTTTCACTCATTACTCTGCCATTAGCCATCTCTTAGCCTCCTAATCTCTGGTATCTTCGTACCCTCGGCCTGACCTTCTCTTTCATCATCTCCGCCTCAGGGTGTGACCTAACAATATTACTTTGCTCTTTCGGATCGGATTCGAGATCATATAATTCCCATAAGTCATCCCTCTCCCGATAGATGATTTTTAAATTCCCCTGCCGATAATAATGAACCTCTTTCTCCTCACCCTTTTCTTGGCTTCCATGTTTATCAACCGCTTCACCAAAAACACCTTTCACAGGATAATTATACAGAGGGAGCAAGGAATGTCCCCGAAAGGCTTCAACAGGTTTAAGGCCGAAGAGATAGACAATTGTCGGGGGGATGTCAATAGTGCTCACCAGCGTATCACAGACCTCTCTTCTTTTTCTTCCGGGCTCATATATGATCAAGGGGACATGAACTAACTCTGAATACATCTTTCCATCATGAGAGAGTCCCCCATGCTCTCCAAATTCATCTCCATGGTCCGCGGTAAGAATGACCCAGGAATCCCTCAATAGATTCCATTTTTCTAAGATTCCCCAAAATTCCTTTATATCATCATCAACCTCTCGGACATGAGCACAGTAGAGCTTTCTTAAAATTTCTACCTTCTCTCTATCCGAAACATCCCGTTTCAATAAAACCTCCTTAAAGAGTTGATACATCTCCTTTTCATTTAATTGGAGGAATGGATCAATCATATCGATATATTTTCGCTCTGGGATATAGGGTTCATGGACATCCATATAGTGGAGCCAAAGGAAAAATGGCTTATAATTCTCCCCTCTTAAATGAGAGGATAACCAATCATCAACCTTTTTGTTGATTCTTTCGGCTTTAATATAGGGAATCATATCACTAACTTCATCTTCCATGGAGTCATAGAAAACATTCCACCCCCTATTCCAGCCAAAGTATCCGCTGACATAGGGGTTTGAATGGAATCCTGCGGTGACAATTCCCGATTTATTTAAAACCTCTGAGATCAAGAGTCTTTTTCTTGAGAGCGTCTTCTCCATTCCGTATTCAAGGTAGTAAGAGGAGGTGAGAAGTCCTGGGAAGGCTGCTCGAGTATAAGGGCCAGTAGAATGGGCGTTGTCAAATCGAATACACCTATCCTGAATGGAGTCGATGAAAGGCGATACGGTTCCTATCCCGTAAGAACCTAAAGCATTCCTCCGCAACGTGTCGATCGTGAGGAGAATTATGTTTTTCAAAAAAATATTATCCTCATTTGAATTCGGTATATTTAAAAAAAGAGAAAAAAAGCAAGCATCACATTTTCTACGGGAAAATGTAATTCAAGTTTGGTGATCGTCATTTTATATATCCCAACATTCTTAAACGTCCTTCTATTTCTTCCCTATCTTTTTTTGTTAGCTCCATTTCTTCGTACCTTGCAATCAAAAGCTTGTTCATTTTCCTCCTCATCTCAACCAACATTTTTCTCTCTTCATCAGAAACATTAAAGATCATATTGATGGTTTCTTTAGGGTCCATCTCAAACCTGAAGAATTCTTCTACCCCCTTTGTCAGATTTCGGATGAACTTATGAGTATTTGTATGAAACGATTGTATAGCACCAGGAGGTCTTACATCATAAAGGGCTTCTGAATAAGCCATTAAATCATTTACCTCCCCTTCTTCAATATAAGGAATTAAGTTAATTCCATCGAATTTGATTTCCAAAGGAATATCTAAATCATAAAGAATCGTTGGAACAATATCTATGTGTCTAACGACACCTTTTACTCGTTGGCCTTTAGAGGCATTTAGTCCTTTAACAATAAGAAGGACCCTGATGTCATGATGATAAAGGGAACGATGCTGGGGGTAGAGCTGACCTTTACGCCATGGGATAGGTTCTGCACCATGTTCTCCCAAATTCGTGCCATGGTCTGAAGTAAGGATGAGGATTGTTTTATCCATTAAATTTAATTTTCCCAATCGCTCAAGGATTGGTCCCACGAGTTTGTCATCAGCCAGTTTTATTTTTGCATCTAAATAATCAAATTCTTCCAGTTGTCCTTCTTCAATACGCTTATCTTTAACCAGAGATTCACCCATGCCTTCATGAGTGTGAAAGAAGTGGCCAAAGATGAAAAACGCGGAGTCATGATTCTCATCCAGCCAAGCCAACATCTGCTCCACCCACCAGCCCCCAAGCGGGAACCCCATATCGCGGTGTTCGGGATCGTTCTCCCACTTAAGAATTTCGACCGCTTCCTCCACGGTGGGCTCATAGAAGTGATCAAATCCTTTAGAAAATCCGTGTCTAGAGCCCAGAATTCCCGATCCCACAAAACCGGCTGTCTTGTATCCGCTTGCCTTCAATATTTCTGCAATCGATTTTGCTGAGAGATAACAATAGGGGTCTCTCACTCCATTCCGGTCAGGGTTCATCCCCGAGAGAAGGGCGGCATGGCAAATAGGTGTGAGATTGGAGGAAGCGATACAATTCTCAAAGAGCACACCATTTTCGGCCAACCAATCAAAATGTTGAGTGTGAATCCTCGAATTACCGTAACAACTGACATGGTCTGCCCGAAGTTCATCAAAGGTTAATAAAATGACATTCTTTTGTTTCATTATCCCTCCTCTGTAATAAGGTCTCATCCTTTTCAATTTTCTGAAAAAAGCGTCTTACTCGCATGCAAACCTATGAGTGCACGGAGCCTTCTTTGTGTGCCCTGCGCAGCCTCCGAACGAGGGGAGGAAATACAATGGCGGTGAAACCGATGAAAAGAAGAACCGCCGTCACCGGTCGCCCGAGGATTGCCCAAGCGTCACCCCGGGCATAGTAAAGGGACTGACGAAGGGTCTTTTCCAGGATCGGCCCCAAGACAACGGCCAAAATCAGAGGGGCCATGTCAAAATCAAGCTTCCTCAAAATATAACCCACCACCCCCATCGTCAGAAGGATGTAAATATCCAGGAAGCTGTTGTTGATACTGTAAGTCCCCACCAGGCACAAAAGTAGAATTAGCCCCATCAAAATATGTTGAGGCAGGCGGAGAATACTGGCAAAGATCCCCACTAAGGGGAGGTTGAGAATCAAAAGGACGGCATTGCCGATGTACATGCTAGCCACGACCCCCCAAAATATTTCTGGGTGTTGCGTCATGAGTAGGGGACCGGGCTGAACCCCATGAATGGTAAGAGCCCCCAAAAGCAGGGCCGTGGGTGGAGCAAAAGGAATTCCCAACGCCAGGAGAGGAACCATGGAACCCGCCGTTGCGCTGTTATTGGCCGATTCGGGCCCGGAAACTCCCTCGATTGCTCCTTGACCAAAATCTTCAGGGTGTTTGGAAAGCTTCTTTTCCAGACTATAAGCTGCGAAGGTGGAAATGATAGCCGCGGGTCCGGGGATCAACCCCAGGAAAAAGCCCAAGGCACCTCCCCTGATCATAGGAGGAAAAGCCTTCTTCCATTCTGCGGAAGTAGGGAATAGTTCACAAAACTTCACCTTGATCAGATCGGGAATCCCTGTGATCCGTTCAGCAATCATCAGGACCTCCCCGATCCCATAAAGGCCCATGGCTACCGGAACAAGCTCGATCCCTTGGCCCAATTCCAGGTATCCAAGAGTAAAGCGGGGAACCCCGGAGATTAAATCCATTCCTACAGTACCCAGAAGAAGGCCCAAGGCCACCATTAGAAATGACTTTAAGGCTGAACTGCTACCAATCCGGGATAGGAAGATTAACCCAAGGAGAGTCAGGGAAAAATATTCGGGAGGACCAAATTCCAAGGCTAAAGACGCCAACGGAGGAGCAAAAAACATCAAACCCACAAGGCCGATGGTCCCGGCAACGAAAGAACCCGCCGCCGAAACTGCCAAGGCAGCCCCCGCCCTTCCCTTTCGGGCCATCTTGTATCCGTCAATGGCCGTAACCACGGAAGCCGCTTCTCCAGGAACATTTATCAGAATTGATGTGGTGGAGCCGCCATACATGGCGCCGTAAAAAATACCGCATAACATGATAAGTGCCGATGTCGGACCGAGGGAATAGGTGGAGGGAATCAGAAGGGCCATGGCCCCTATGGGGCCGATCCCCGGCAATACCCCGACGATCGTGCCCACCAGTACGCCCAGAAAACAGGCCAGAATATTGGGCCCGGTGAAGGCTACGCTGAAACCATATGCCAGACCATTAAAAGTTTCCATATTAGAAAAGGAGGCTTCCTATTGGAAGTGGTAAATCCAAAATCAGAACAAAAAAATAATAGGAAATAAGCGCCGTAAGAACGGCGATGATGACTATCCTGACCCAGCTCCGCAAGCCAAGGAGCCGTAAGGTTGCGCCCATCAACCCAGCCGAGCAAATGCAATAGCCCAGAGGTTTGAGAAAAACGACAAATGAAAGAATCGCTAGGGTTAACGCAATCACCCGCCTCCTATCTTGCCCCTGGGGAAAAACGGGCTTCCTTTCTCCCGTAGTCGTGGGTTTTTTCCTGGAAAGGACGAACGCCGAGACACTGAGGCAAAGAATCAGAACACTAACCAGCGTTGGAAAGAACCCCGCGCCAGGTTGGTTCACAGTTCCCATGGGGAGGGAAAGCCCTCCCACAAGGTAAATTGCTCCCAGGATACAAAGGAATAGATAAATAATAGATTGAGTTCTGATCAATTTTGTTTCAGGTTGAGGGTCTCAACCAGTTCCTTGCATTGAATGTAATCCCGCATGAGCCGCTTTTTGGTGTCTTCCGGACCTTCATAAGCAATTGCAAAACCGATCTCCACCATCGGCTTCGTAAAAATCGGATCTTCCATGGCCTTCTTGAGGGAATCGTGGACCGTGGTCAAAATCTGAGGCGGCAATCCCTTGGGTCCAAAAATCAGATAATATGCCCCTAAGGTAATATCATAACCCTTCTCCTTGAAGGTCGGGACATCCGGGAGGAGGGGATTGCGTTTGTCCTCGAAGACTCCCAAAACCCTTGCCTTCCCGGCCTGGACATGAGGAAGGATTTGAGGAAGCCCGTCAAGACCAGCACTTACATGGCCACCCAGCAAAGCCGTAACGCTTTCCGCGCTCGACGCGAAGGGAACCGCTGTTAGATCAATCTTGGCCAGGGCTTTGAAGCGCTCTAGGTTCAAATGGAAGATCGAGCTTAGCCCTGCGGCGATTCCGGCGCGAATTTTCCCAGGCTTTACCTTCGCCTCGGCGATCAACTCTTCGAGAGTTTTCCAGGGGGCATCGGCTCGTACCGACATGGAGACAGATATTCGGACCAGATTGATAATCGGGGCGTAATCATCTGGAGACCCGTAGGGCACTTTGCTGACATGGGGCACGACCGTTAAGGGAGCCACCGGGGAAAGTCCGAGGGTATATCCATCCGGTTTGGCTCGAACCACCTCGGCCACGGCAATCGATCCTGTGGCCCCCGGCCTTGTCACTACGGCAATGGGTTTGGGAAAATAGTTCTTAGCAACGAGGCTAATGGCGCGAGCGGTTGTATCTATGGGCCCTCCGGGAAAACCAATAATAAGGGTGACAGGTTTATCCGGATAGGCAGTAGCCCCTACAGCTCCAGGGGAAAGCATATTCGTTGCTATGATCAGAGATAAGAAGACGATAAACATCAATTTTCCCGTTTTCATATGATACTCCTTTTGAAACTGTATTTTATTACCTAAATTGATCGATTCTTTTTGAAATATTCCATAGCAAAGGCTTTAGCATACGTTTTTAAATTACCCATTGGGTGATTTGTAGGGCAAGGCTAATGCCTTGCCCTACAAAATTTATGAAAAACTATTTTTCACTTTCAGATTAGTTTTTTAACCCTTTTTCCTTTCCCGTCTGCCTGTTCACTAATAACCGAGGCGTTCAAGGCGATCCATCTCTAAGAGGAATTGATAAGCTGATTGAACCATATCTTTACGGATATTTTCGGCTGACTCTTCGTCTCTTCTCTCAATTACCTCTATGAATTCTCTGTGAACTTTTAAAGAGTGTTTAACTCTATCCAGATTGCTGTAATAAAGTGCTCTGAACATACGAGTTAAATCGAGCATGCCCTGAATCATTCGGATTAATCTTTGGTTTTTTGCTGTCTCATAAACTACGGCATAGAATTTTTGCAATGTATCTGAATACCGGGTAAAGTCATTTTCGAGATGTTTTGTTTCGAATTCATCAAGGATGGTCTTAAGCTTTTTGATGATGGTATCAGTAATGTTTTTAATTGCCAATCGGATACATAATCCTTCTAATGCTTCTCTGATAACCATAATTTCAAGGATGTCATCTTTTGATAATTTAGTTTTAAAAGATCCACGATTCGGTATAATATTCACGATACCGATTTGTGCCAGTTTAGAAAGGCTTTCTCTGACTGGTGTTTTACTTACGTCTAAGTTCTTGGCCAATTCATCTTCATTGATTTTTTCTCCAGGAAGAACTTCATTAACAACAAAATTTCTGACTTCTTCAAAAACATTTCCCCTTAAATTTCGGTTAGTTATTATCTTTTTAACCATAATTATGATTATAATTATCAGATAGAAACCATTTTGTCAAGGAAAAAATTTTTTTGTTAGAGACTGTTCCGAAAAAATTGGAAAATAATCTTTAAAAGTCAAATGAAAGCTGGGTATAAGATGCTTTCGTTAACCTTTTTGCCTTAGCCTTTGTGTTCGTTTTCATTTCAGCAAAGAGAAGGAGTATCTGACAGGCATCCGTCAAATAACCTATAATCTTTGCAATCTTCAGGCTATTGGCAAAGAATTTGTTCAGAGATCATTTGTTTTAAGATATTTCTGAGTTTGTATGGGCTACAGGGGATGATCTCGAAGCACTTGGGGCTGGGCTAACGGAAGGAGCCCGTAGGACGACTGGAGTTAGCCCAGCCCCCAAAGAGAAACCGCTTGACCGATGGAGACCGATGGTCTAAATTTCCAGGAGAGGAGGAGTTTAGATGGAAGAAGCGACTCCAGTTGGACTCACGCCTTCTTTCACGATTTCTCGGGTTTCCAGAACCTTTTGAATGTTTGCCTTAAATTGAGGAAACTCGAAAATCTTCACTTCATATCCTGCAAAGGTGAGGTCAGCAGCAACTGCATGGGCTCCATTTCCACCTCCCAGCACAGCAATTGTTTGTTTCATTTCTCTAATCCTTTCCTGGAAAATAAAGTTTAGGCTTTCCTGATGACCTGCCCCTGTTGTGAATTCACACGCTTTGTTCTCTCAAGGACGATCGATCCGCCGATCAATACATACTCAATCCCTTCGGGTTTCTCATGAGGATTGAGATAGGTCGACTTTTCCTCGATGGTTGAGGGGTTGAAAATGACGAGATCAGCGATCATTCCCTCTGCAATCATCCCTCTCTCTTTAAGACCAAACTTTTGTGCAGGCAGGCTGGTCATCTTCCGAACGGCTTCTTCGAGGGAAAAAATCTTTTCTTCCCTTACATATTTTCCTAACACCCTTGGATAAGTCCCATAAGCGCGGGGATGAGGTTTCCCTGAGCTTGGAATTCCGTCTGTTCCAATCATGACCAAGGGATGCTTCATGACTGTCCTCACATCCTCTTCAGACATGGCGTAGATAACCATGACGACCTTTCCTGCTTCTTCCAACAGGATATCGAATGCAGTCTCCGCAGGCTCTCGATTCCTCTCGTTTGCGATTTGAAGGATTGACTTTCCTTCTAATTCTTTCTCCTTCTTACAAAAGGCGATCACCATACCTTCCCAGCCGGCAAATTGAATCATATTTTCCCAGCCCTTAATCCCCTGTTCTATTTCCCCTTTAATTCTCAATCGTATTTGAGGGTCTTTCAAACGGTTCAGGGCTTGGTCCATGCCCCCATCGTGCATCCAGGGAGGCAGAATGGAGGCAAGCATCGTTGACCCTGCGGTATAGGGATAGACATCCAGATGGATATTGATCCCCTGGCTTCTTGCTTTTCCCACCCGATCGAGTGTCTCTTTCACCTTCCCCCAGTTTTTCTTTCCACCGGCTTTATGATGTGAGATCTGAACTGAGACGTCACTTTTCTGCCCGATTTCAATTGCTTCGTTTACCGCTTCCATCAAAGCATCACTTTCACCCCGAATATGTGTGGCATAGAGCCCTTCCCTTTTAGCCACCGTTTTGCACAATTCAATCAGTTCATCCGTTTCGGCGAAAACTCCGGGGGGATAAATCAGCCCTGAGGACAAACCAAAAGCTCCTTGATCCATCGATTCCGAAACGAGATCTTTCATCTTATCCATTTCGTAAGGGGTTGGCTTCCGATTTTCAGGGCCCATGGCAGCAATTCTAATTGTCCCGTGTCCTACCAATGCAGCGATGTTACGCGAGGGACACTTAATCTGATCCAGGTACTGCCCCATCGTCTGCCAGTTCCAATTCAAATGAAAGCCACCCAAAAAAGGAGCAACATGGGTTTGTAGATATGAAAGACGTTCTTTATTCAAAGGAGCTAACGAAAGACCACAATTACCAATGCATTCCGTTGTTACTCCCTGCTGGGTCTTACTATCTTCGTTGGGATCGATCAGGACAATGGTATCGGCATGGCTATGGGTATCAATAAATCCAGGGGCGACAACCAATCCTCTTGCATCGATCATTCTCTGACTTTGAAGACTGACTCCGCATCCGATGAATTCGATCCGATCACCATGTATTCCAACATCTCCGTGGAATCCCGGAAGGCCCACTCCATCAATGATCCAGCCATCCTTGATGATGAGATCAAACGTTTTTGGTTCCAATGTAATTATCTCTCCTTCCAAAACTGAAATTAACTTCTTTGATCTGGATTCAAAGACAAATGCAAATAAATGTCAAGAAAAATGTTAATTCTGTTCCGATTCGATTGGAAAGCGTTGGTTAATAGAGTCTATGCAGGCAGTAGATTATTGAGAAAATGTAGAGAAAACTGAGGTGATTTAAAACAGTATAAAATTTTTATGAGAGGAGGCTTAGGGCTAGAATTAGGAAGATGTGTGTTTGATGTGTGTTTAAGGAAAGGAGATTTTATCTTTTTGGAATGAAAGTCGGAGGCACAGTGCCACCCCATTGCCATAGAATGGAACCGTCGCCATTTTGGTTACCAGTAAGAAATAGGGTTCGACCATCAACCTCAGCACCGATGTTAATGAGAGTGACCTCAATGGTTTGGGTCGCCTGATCAACCCTGGCACTACTGATTCTGATATTACTCAACCCAACTCCCAAGCTCGTACTAATGGCAGCCATATCCGGACAATTTGGCCAGACAGCAGCCCCAGCCTCATCCTGATAAACACCTACTGCCTGTGCAACATGACCGATTGCATTGATCGCTTCAGTCATTCTTGCTTTGGTTGTGTGTGACTTATACAATGGGATAGCAATCGCAGCAAGGATACCAATAATCACTATCACAATTAATAACTCAATCAGCGTGAACCCCTTATTTCCTCTCATCCCTTTCCTGTTCATAATATCTTATTTATTTTGGCATTGAGCAGCATTGTTAATAGAGCATAATTTATGCCAAATTTATTAGAGGGTTATAATACGCATATCTAATTGATATCATAAAAGAATTTAAAAAATGTGGATTGTGTATCTCACTTAACAAAAAGACAAAAAGTCAAAAAAAGACATTTTTCGGCAATATCCGAAATGAGGGTTGATAAGGAGGAATAATTAAAGAATGGAAATCTGAAGGAAAAGGGGCTTTTGATCCGAAGTTAAATATTCTAATCTCTTACAGCGTACGCCAAAGCCATTTTTCCAAAAAAGAAGGTCAATCCTACCATTCCAAATCCCAGAACGAATGTGAGAGAGATCATTGCAGTCATTAGCATTTTCATTTTATCTTCCTTTCAAAACGTTTTTAAATAAAAAACCCGTGGATCGAGTTGCGCCACGGGTTTAAGTCCGGTTTTTGCTTTGGCAACCCGGCCATCCCAGGAATTTGCATTAGCAAATTCACTTAAGATTACCCTTAGCTCCTTGCTAAAGGTAAGAAACCAATTTTTGGTTTCTTTTAGGATCCGTGGCTTTCCGTCCTCCGATTACTCGGAGTTTGGCTTTATCGGCATATTTAATTTTTAAGTAATATAGAGCAATTTCAGTGCCAAACGGGTCATAATTAAATAACCAATTGATTTTATAGCTTTTTCTATTTAAACTAAAATTCAAAAAAATGACTAAGGAGCCATTTTTTTGAACTATTTTATGACCTTTTTGACAATATGTTAGGGTTATCTCCTCAAGCCTTTTTTCTTTG
>Ga0116204_1002275_pt1 | contig 10394 bp, 8 predicted proteins | sample LakKivwa52mmetaG_FD_94481 | JGI IMG/M metagenome (GOLD analysis project Ga0116204, IMG submission 94481) | Anoxic lake water microbial communities from Lake Kivu, Rwanda to study Microbial Dark Matter (Phase II) - Lake Kivu water 52m metaG | ecosystem: Environmental > Aquatic > Freshwater > Lake ... | reverse complement strand
TCCGCCGCGTGCATGCACGATCCACATTCACTCATTCAAATCTCCTTGTTTTTGGATTCTTTCTTTAGGAGGATCCCGTGGTACACAAGCATTCCCACAGAGGCGACATACAACGCCCCGTAGGACAAAACAGCCTCGAATATTCCGGATGTTTTCAATTGGAAGAAAGACAAGGAGTTGTTGTCCGCATACTCTTGTCTGAACGTCACCTCGGTCGCGCTCGCTTGATAACGGTACACTCGGAACACGTTGTCGCGCCACAGCATCACGGTGTAGGGACTTGTGCTTCCTTCCGGATTTTTTCGAAACCGGATTTTCACTATGTCATCAAACTCCAACGACGCCTCGACGGACCCTTCTTCAAAAAAGAGGCCGTTGTTGTAATGGATGGTGACCAAGGTTGCGAAAACCGCTCCGATAAACAAAAAAAGTGCGACGATTGCGAATGTGTATTTCTTCATTGTTTTCCTCCGATATCATTCCAACGTCAAATAACTATTTTGAAGATATGTATTCACCGACCGCGTGATGATCCCCATGAAAAATCCACCAATGAGCGCCATTGTGAGGGTCGAGGGAATCAACGCAAGGACACCCCATCCGTAAAGGACGACGGCCGCGGCGGCGATTTGTCCCACCGTGTGCGTCAGGGCGCCGAATACGCTTAAGATCAGGATGTCTGGGGCGTTCTTGCTTGCGACCTTGAAAAAATGAATGCACAAGAAACTCAGAATCGTCCCTGTGAAACCGATCGCGAAAGTATACAACGAAAACGAACTGAAGATGAAACCGACGAGGAAGGATTTCAAAACCACCGTCAACAATCCGTCTTTGAATTTGAAATTCAACACGACGATCATGACCACGATGTTAGCAAGACCCACTTTGAACCCTTGTGGAACAAGGAAGGTCAAAAACGGAACAGCCACGACGATTCCCGTCGTGACAATTCCATCTATGATTGAAAAGACAACCCCCAACGCCACCAAGATCGAAAGGAGCACCATTTTTTTCGTTGTGCTTTTACTGCTCATTTGTCATCACCAACCACATTTTACTACAAACCCTTTCGTTTTTCCATCTTTTTTTGATATAATGATTTCGAGGTGATCCAATATGTGTGTCTTCTGCAAAATCGTCGCGAACGAAATTCCATCCATGAAACTTTATGAGGACGACTTCGTCCTAAGCTTTCTTGACATATCGCAAGTTACCGAAGGTCATGCCCTCGTCGTTCCCAAAAAACATTGCGAAAACCTATACGACCTCGACGACGAATCCGCATCAAAACTCTTGTCTGCTTCGCAAAAAGTCGCCCTCGCACTCCGAAAGACTTTTGGTCTGGATGGGCTCCATCTCATCAACAACAACGGTCGTTTGGCCGGCCAATCCGTTTTCCACTTTCACATTCATTTAATTCCCCGCTATGAGTCCGATGCGTTCGTTGTTTCTTTCCCACGAAACAAACCCGATTTTGAAAAACTAAGCGCCACCCGTTTGAAAATATTGGATAATTTTGATTAAAAAAACCCTTTCGGGTTTTTTTAAATCGTCTCCAAATACCGAAAAATCGTCTTCACCATCACGCCAGTCGCCCCGTAGTATTCGCCATTGGCCGGGGTGGTGTGAAAGGCGGTTCCGGCAATGTCGAGATGGATCCACTTCGTACCCTCTTCGACGAATTCCTTGAGGAAAGCCGCCGCACCGCTTGCCCCCATGTTTCGTCCCGTTGAGTTCGTCAAATCCGCCACCTTGCTTCCACGGACTTGTTTTTCGATGTGCTTGGTAATCGGCATCCTCCACGCACTCTCCCGCGTTTCTTTCGCCGCCTTCAAGAAGGCGTCCGCCATCGCGTCCTCATTGCCAAAGACGCCCGTCGTATACTCTCCCAAAGCGACGACAACCGAACCAGTCAGTGTCGCTACGTCGATTATTTTCCTTATTCCTTCCCGCTGCGCGTAAGTGAGGGCATCGGCCAAAGTTAGCCTTCCTTCCGCATCGGTCGAGACGATTTCGATCGTCTTGCCATTCATCGCGGTCAAAACATCATCAGGAAGATACGCAGATCCATCGATCTTGTTGTCGGTCGCCGCGATGATGACTCCAAGATTGATTGGAATTTGACGCTTGGCGACCGCTTCGAACACACCAAGAACCGTCGCCGCCCCTCCCATGTCGCACTTCATCGTGTTCATTTGTTGTTTGATCGTATATCCTCCGGTGTCGAACATGACCCCTTTTCCGACGAGCCCAAACACCTCGTCGTTTTTTTTATCTCCGATGTATCGCATGTGGATCAGTTTCGCCTCAACCGCACTTCCTTGGTTCACTCCGAGGAAAGCGCCCATTTTCATTTGTGCGCACTCGTCCTTCGAATACACCCTTATCGTTACATCGGCCCCGACCGCCAACCGTTTCGCCAAATCGTTCGCATAGTCGACAAGCCCATTCACGTCGAGATAGTTGTATGGTTTGTTGACAAGATCCCGCGTGTTCTTCACCGCTTCGTTCAAAACGATCGCGCGTCGGAACGTTTCTTCTTGGTCTTCTGCAAGGATGTTGACATCAAACTCTTTTCGTGTCTTCTTGCTTTTGCACTCCAAGTATTCGTAATTGTAGTAATCGATCGTCTCGACGGACACTTCGACAAACTCCTTCACACCGACGTCTCCTCCGATGAAGCAACAGCCACAAAGCGCGATGTTTTTGCCGGCGTCGGGATTCAATTTCTTGAGCGATTCCTCGAGAATTTCTTTCGAGAAATCTTTCTCTTCCCCGAGTCCGATCAAAACAATCTTTTTGTGGAAGTATTTTCCCAGCGTGTAGATGGTCTTCATGCTTGCGGTTTCGGTTTTGATTTCGCCGGATGCGATCATCTCCTCGATTCGTCCCTCAAGCGCCTTGTCCAATTCATCCAAACATCCGCTTTTCTTGTCCTTGAAAACGCCCATCACAAGCGTCGTATCCTCATTGTAGATTGTCTTGTCGTTAAGATGAAACATCCTCACCCCTCCTTGGTTTTTCTAATGTATTGTGTGCCCATATAGGGAACAAGAACATCCGGAACCCGTATCGTTCCATCTTCGTTTTGATAGTTTTCCAAAACGGCGATCACCGTTCTTCCGATGGCGAGTCCCGAACCGTTCAAGGTGTGGACATATTCGGTCTTGCTGCCCACACTTCTTCTGAATCGGATGTTCGCTCTTCTTGCTTGATAATCCTCGGCATTGCTGATCGACCCGATTTCACGATACATGTTTTGTCCGGGAAGCCATACTTCTATGTCATAGGTTTTCGACATGCCAAAACCCATGTCTCCCGTGCAAAGTTCGACAACCCTGTAAGGGATTTTCAACAACTGCAAGACGCGTTCGCTGTCGGCGAGCATCGCTTCGTGTTCGGCATAGGATTCTTCGGGTTTTGTGAACTTGATCAGTTCGACCTTGTTGAATTGGTGTTGTCTCAAGATTCCCTTCGTGTCCTTCCCTGCGGAACCCGCTTCCGAACGGAATGCCGTCGTGAAGGATACAAATTTGATCGGAAGCAAATCTCCATCCAAAATCTCGTCGCGATGGTAATTGATCGTCGGAACCTCTGCGGTCGGATTCAAATACCAATCTTGTTCCAAACATAGTCGGAAGGAATCTTCTTCAAATTTGGGAAACTGCCCCGTTCCAATCATGCTGTCTTTGTTCACGATGAAGGGGGGAATCATTTCGGTATATCCGTGTTCCTTTGCGTGAAGGTCAATCATGAACGACATCAAACTTCGTTCCAAACGTGCACCAAGTCCTTTGTAAACAACGAACCGAGGACCGGTGATTTTTGAAGCACGCTCGAAATCCAAAATGCCCAAACTCTCTCCGATTTGATAATGATCTTTAACTGGAAACGAGAAAACGGGTCGTTCCATGAAGGTCCGAATTTCACGGTTGTCCTTCTCGCTTTCACCGACCTTGACGCTTTCGTGCACAAGGTTTGGGGTGATCAACATTTTGTATCGGATTTTCTCATCAAGGGTGCGCACTTCCTCGTCAATCGCCTTGATCGATTCTCCGATTTCAGATACCCTCGCCATCCACTCTGTGACATCCAAATTTTGGCGTTTCATAATGCCGATTTGTTTGCTTTTCTCATTTCTTTCGCTTTTTAGTTTTTCGACAAGGACGATTTTTTCCCTTCTCGAAACATCCATGGAGGCAACTTCCCTCAAATAGGAATAATCCCCCCCTCTGTTGTTCAATTTTTGGATCGTTTCCTCCAAGTTTTCACGTAGCAACCGGATGTCTAACATTAATATCACCTCTTTCTAAAAATATTTAAAAAGTCCCTGAAAAATAGGTTTGCTATTTCTCAGGGACGAATGTTTAAATCCGCGGTACCACCCTAATTAGATGACTCTCTCTCTTCATAGGTAACGGCTATCTCCGGAGGCTTATTAAACCTCACCTCCAAGGTGGATTCACAGCGTTCGGACCTTGGTTTTCACCATCCACCAAGTCTCTGGATTCCAATATCCGCCGTTACTTTTCCTCTTCATCGGTTTTCAAATTCCATTATACTGATTTTGATTTTGTTGTCAATGGTTTTATTCGTCCCCATCGGAATGAGTACTTTCCACTATCGTTGAGTCAGACTCGGTTTGGTCAACGAATGTTCCATCCGCTTTCGCTGATGGATACGGGGGCTCTTCTTCATCTTCGTTTCTCGGAACGATAGCCATCGTCGCGACACTATGTCCTTCGTAAAGGGAAATGACGCGGACGCCTTGGGTGTCGCGACCCATCGTTGTGATTTGATCGAGATGGGTGCGTATGACCATCCCCCGATCCGTGATGACGATCAAATCTTCCTCTCCCGTAACGGTGTTCAGACAAACCAATTCTCCATTTTTTTCAGTCATGTTCAGACTCTTCACGCCTTTGCCTCCACGGACTTGGCGTCGGTATGCATCGACCTTTGTTCGTTTTCCATATCCTTTGTCGGTGACGACGAGAACCTCGTCGTCGTCGCTGCCGACAATCGCCATTCCTATTGCTGTTTCGTTTCCTTCAACCTTAATTCCACGGACCCCCGCCGAGATTCTTCCCATCGGGCGAACATCTTCCTCGTGGAATCTTATCGCTTTTCCATTGGATGCTCCAAGAATCATTTCTTTTGTACCGTCGGTTAGCGAGACCGCGAACAGTTCGTCCCCCTCCGGCAAGATGATGGCTCGGATGCCTGTCGTTCGGATGTTCTTGAATTGTGAAACTTCCGTTTTTTTCACAAGCCCCAATCTCGTCGCAAACACGATATATCTTGCATCGTTTTCGATGGAACGAATATTCAAAACAGCAGCCAGTTTTTCTTCTTTTTCAAAGTCGAGGAGATTGACGAGCGGAAGTCCTTTCGAGGTTCGACTCGACACAGGAACTTGAAACGCCTTCAAGCGATACACTTTTCCGAAATTGGTGAAGAACAACAATATTTCATGACTCGATGTGAACAAGATTTTTTGAACGAAATCATCATCGCTCATCTTCGTTCCGGTAATTCCCCTTCCACCTCTGTTCTGGGCGCGGTAGGTGTCGACCGTCAAACGTTTTATGTACCCTTTGTTCGTGATTGTCACAATCACATCTTCTTCGGGGATCAAATCCTCGTCTTCGATGTCCATCTCCTCGCTCATGTCAAGCGACGAGACGCGATCATCCCCATACCGTTCTTTTATCTCCGAAATTTCCTGTACAATGACTTCCAATTTTTTCGCATGATTGTCAAGTATGGCACGCAATTCGCCAATCAAAATTAGAAGATCTTTGTATTCTTCTCGCAGCTTTTCAATTTCCAATCCGGTCAAGCGTTGCAATCGCATGTCTAGAATCGATTTCGCTTGGATTTCCGACAAGGCGTACGTTTCCACCAACCCCTTGAGGGCAATATCCGTCGTCTTCGAAGCCTTGATAAGTTTCACGATTTCATCGATGTTCTCAAGTGCGATCAAAAGACCTTGGACGATGTGAGCACGGGCCTCCGCTTTATCAAGGTCGTATTGCGTTCTGCGCGTGAGAACTTCGATCTGATGGTCAAGATACGCACAAAGCATCTGCTTCAGGTTCATGACTTTCGGTTGCCCCTTGTCGAGTGCGAGGAAGTTGATTCCGAATGTCGTTTGTAGTTGTGTATGTTTGTAGAGATTGTTCAAAATCACGCTGCTGTTGGTGTCTTTTTTTAGCTCGATCACAATCCGCATTCCTTTGCGGTTGGATTCATCCCTAAGGTCGGTGATTCCTTCGATCGATTTCGCTTTCGCAAGTTCCGCAATCCGTTCAATCAGTTTCGTTTTGTTGACTTGGTACGGTATTTCTGTGATGATGAGCGCTTCTTTTGATGATGATATGTTCACGGTCTCAACCTTTGCGCGGATTGTGACTGTTCCATTTCCTGTAAGGTATGCTTTCTTCACTTGGGAAAGCCCCATCAAGATTCCACCCGTTGGAAAATCGGGTGCGGGAATGTACTCCATCAAACGCTCAATCGTGATGTCCGGGTTTTCAATCAACGCAAGGACCCCATCGATGATTTCGTTCAAGTTGTGTGGTGGAATGTTGGTCGCCATTCCGACCGCGATCCCTGTCGCCCCGTTCACCAGCAGGTTCGGATATCGAGAAGGAAGGACGACTGGTTCGCGTTCCGATCCATCGTAATTGTCTTGAAAGTCCACGGTATTCTTCCCGAGATCACGGATGAGTTCCATCGCCAATTTGGACATTCTTGCTTCTGTGTAACGCATTGCTGCCGCACCGTCGCCATCGACCGATCCAAAATTGCCATGCCCATCCACAAGTGTGTAGCGATAGCTGAACTCTTGAGCCATCCTGACCATTGCATCATAGACCGCGGTGTCGCCATGGGGGTGATATTTCCCAATGACATCTCCGACGATTCTCGCCGATTTTTTATACGGTTTGTCGGAATGCACTCCGAGATCGTCCATCGCAAACAAAATTCTCCGATGGACTGGTTTTAACCCATCACGCACATCAGGAAGAGCTCTTGATACGATGACGCTCATAGCATAGTTCAGAAAGGATGTTCGCATCTCCTTGACAATGTTGATGTCTTTCACGCCTAAGGGGTTTCCGTTGGATGTGTTTGTTTCAAATTGATCTTTCTCGTTCATTTTCGCCGGACCCCTTTCTAAATGTCAAGATTTTGGACGTAGACGGCGTTTTCTTCGATGAAGTCCCTACGCGGTTCCACATCTTCTCCCATCAAGGTGCTGAACGTACGATCCGCCTCAATGGTGTCTTCAAGGGTAACTTTGAGGAGTGTTCTCGTTTTCGGATCCATGGTCGTTTCCCAAAGTTGTTCGGCATTCATCTCCCCGAGACCTTTGTAACGCTGTATGTTTGGTTTTCCCCCAAACGAATCTAGGGCGGCTTTCAAACCTTCCTCGGTGTAGGCATACTCAACTCTTCTGTTTTGTGAAATCTTATACAAGGGCGGTTGAGCGATGTACACATAACCCTTTTGAATGAGGGGTCTCATGTAGTGATAGAAGAAAGTGAGAAGTAGTGTTCTTATGTGTGCGCCATCGACATCAGCATCGGTCATGATGATGACTTTGTGATACCTTGCGTTTGCAATGTCAAACTCTTCATCGAAACCGGTTCCGATTGCTTGGATCATCGAAACGATTTCTTTGTTGCTTAAGGCTTTGTCGAGTCTCGCTTTTTCAACGTTTAGGACTTTTCCACGAAGTGGGAGTATTGCTTGAAACTCGCTTTCGCGCCCTTGTTTCGCAGAACCGCCTGCCGAGTCTCCCTCGACAATGTAAATTTCACTTTTCGAAGGATCTTTCGTCCGACAGTCCGCCAGCTTCGATGCGAACCCAAGTGCATCCAGCGGACTCTTCCTGCGCGTCGCCTCCCGTGCTTTTTTGGCGGCAAGTCTTGCCCTTGATGCCAAAAAGGCCTTTTCAAGTATGGCCTTGGCAGCCACCGGGTTTTCAAGAAGGAACACTTCCAACCCCTCGGACATGATTTGGGACGATATTCTACGAACCTCGCTGTTCCCAAGCTTGGTTTTGGTTTGCCCCTCAAACTGGGGATCAGACAGCTTGCATGATACGATCGCAGTCAAACCTTCTCTTACGTCATCCCCACTCAATGCTTCTTCTTTTTTGAATACTGGGGAACTCTTTGCGTAATTGTTGAGTACTCGGGTCAGGCTGTTTCGAAACCCCTCCTCGTGCGTTCCGCCTTCGTGGGTGTGGATGTTGTTTGTAAACGAATAGATGTTGCTGTTGTAATCATCTGTATACTGCATCGCGATCTCAATTTGTATGTTATCGACTTCGTCCTCAAAGTAGATGATGTTGTTGTGGAGGGTTGATTTACTTTTGTTTAAGAAAGCAACATACTCTTTGATTCCTCCATCATAGCAGTAAAAGTGCTCCTTGTTGGGTTTGTCCGCCCTGAAATCCTTAATGGTCACCCTCAACCCCTTGTTCAAGAAGGCGAGTTGTTGAATTCTTTGTCTTAATGTCTCATAATCAAATTCTATCGACTCTTTGAATATTTCATAATCCGGTTTGAACGAAACCGCCGTTCCCGTCACATCGGTTTCACCAACTTTTCGAAGTTCATATTCCCTCTTTCCTCGGATGAACTTTTGTTCGAAGATTGCGCCATCCTTGTGAATCTCGACCGTGAGCCATTCACTTAAGGCATTTACAACCGATGCGCCAACGCCGTGCAACCCTCCGGAGACTTTGTAACTTTTGCCGTCAAACTTGCCACCGGCATGCAAAACGGTGAAAATAGTCTCCACGGTGGATATTTTCGTCTTCGGGTGGATGTCTGTCGGTATCCCTCTTCCGTTATCCACAACTTTTACCACGTTTCCTTCCAGGATCTCCACATTGATTTCAGTGCAATACCCGGCCAAAGATTCATCTATGGCATTATCGACGATCTCCCACACGAGGTGGTGTAGCCCTCTGGCGGATGTTGTTCCGATGTACATTGCCGGCCGTTTGCGAACTCCCTCAAGCCCTTCTAGGACTTGGATGCTACTGGAATCGTAATGCTTGCTGTCGACCGATTTGTTGTCCTTCATGCTTCTTGCCTCCGTTCATTGTTCAAGTTGAGTATGTTGGCGTTTTTGAGTATTCTCTTGTCCAGTTCCGATATGCTGGTGGTCGTGATGAATGCTTGGATCCCTTTTCCAATTAGTTTTATGATTTCATTTTGCCGGGTTTCGTCCAATTCGCTAAAAACATCATCAAGGAGCAGTATCGGCAAATCTTTCTTTATCTTGGAAAACAAATCGACCAAAGACAGTTTTAACGCTAGAACAACGGATCTTTGTTGCCCTTGCGATCCATATGTCGCTGTGTCGCGTCCGTTAATCTTGAAGGAGATGTCGTCTCTGTGGGGACCAAAAGAGGTTGACCCTTTTGCAACGTCACTTTCTCTTGATTCCTCCATCTTCCTCGCATACTCTTCTACGGAGGTTGAAACAATTTGCGTCATTTCTAAAGTTTCAGAAGCACCGCTGATTGCCTGAAGTTTCATGTGGGCGATCGGCGTCAGCATCTCGATGAACTTCGCTCTGCTTATGATGATTTTCGATCCCGCCTCAACCAATCTTTTATCAATCACATCCAACAACTTAATGTTGTTGGGTGTGGGCTTTTCGAGGGAAAACTGTTTGAGTAAGGCGTTTCTTTGTCTTAACAATTCTTTGTATTCAATTAAGTCACGAAGATAGTTTGGCGATATTTGGCCCATCTCAACATCCATGAAACGACGCCTTTCGGAAGGACCACCCTTTACAATCATGAGGTCTTCAGGGCAAAAAAGAACAACATTCGCATAACCGATGTAACTGCTTATGTTTTTACACTCTTTGCCGCTCATTTTCACGATTTTACCGTTTTCAGACATAGAAAACTGCATTTGTGTGGTTTTCCCCGAAACCATCAAATTTCCTTTTATTAAAGAAAATTTTTCTCCCCATTTGACCATTTCGCAGTCTTTCTTCCCTCTGATCGCCTTCGTCAAGCAAAGTGCGTAGACAGATTCCAAAATCGAGGTTTTTCCTGATGCGTTATCGCCACAAATAATATTGATTCCCGGGGAAAAGGAGGCGAAATAACTACCAAACAAACGAAAATTCCACAGTTTGACATCGATCAAATACATAGTTACGTAATGACGATTTTTCGATCTGGCAAATCGATTACGTCACCCTTTCTAAGCTTTCTTCCTCTTCTTGACTCTATAATGCCGTTTATAAGGATTTTTTGGGACAAAATGTATGTTTTTGCCTCTCCGCCACTCGAAATTGCGTTTGATAATTTTAAAAGTTGTCCGAGGGTAATATACTCTGTATTTATGTTGATT
>Ga0116204_1002274_pt1 | contig 10399 bp, 5 predicted proteins | sample LakKivwa52mmetaG_FD_94481 | JGI IMG/M metagenome (GOLD analysis project Ga0116204, IMG submission 94481) | Anoxic lake water microbial communities from Lake Kivu, Rwanda to study Microbial Dark Matter (Phase II) - Lake Kivu water 52m metaG | ecosystem: Environmental > Aquatic > Freshwater > Lake ... | reverse complement strand
TTACTGCCCATTGGAAAGGCCATCAGATTAACCTGATTGATACGCCGGGACATGTTGATTTTACCATTGAAGTTGAACGTTCGCTTCGTGTTATTGACGGGATGATTGCAGTGTTTTGTGCTGTGGGTGGTGTTGAGCCTCAAAGTGAGACCGTCTGGAATCAGGCCGACAGATACAGGGTGCCCCGAATTGCATTTGTGAATAAAATGGACAGAACAGGAGCTGACTTTTTTGAAGTCACTGGTCAAATGAATAAATATCTCGATGCCAATGCTTTGCCCTTTCAAATTCCAATAGGAAGTGAGGAGAACTACATAGGCATGATTGATCTTATAAATCTCAGGGCATTTGAATTTATGGATTCCGAAAGTATTGAGTTTCCTGTTCCTGCTGAATATCTCCAGGCAGCAATTGATGGTCGTTATAAGATTGTTGAAACATTGGCAGATTTTAATGATGAAGTTGCCGACCTCTTTCTTGAGGAAAAGGAGGTTTCTGCCGAATTGTTGATGAAAGCCGCACGGGATGCAACATTAAAGTTGCTGATTACTCCTGTTTTTTGCGGAGCAGCATACAAAAACAAAGGCATACAGTTGCTGCTTGATGCTGTTGTTGAGCTTTTGCCTTCACCAATCGACATCGGTGCTGTTGTGGGAATTGATGAGGATGATGAAACAAAGACCCTTACCCGAGCTCCGTCTCTGAAAGAACCTTTTGCAGCACTTGCTTTCAAATTGATTAATGATCCGTATGTGGGTCAGCAAACATTTATCAGAATTTTTTCAGGCCATTTGCAAAGCGGAATGCAATTTTACAATACTGTTAAAAGAAAATATGAGCGTGCCGGTCGTATTTTTAGAATCAGAGCCAAAGACAGGGAAGAAATCACTCAAGCTGGCCCTGGCGATATTGTTGCACTTGTGGGTATGAAAGTGACCAGAACCGGCGATACACTTTGTGATTCTGACAACAGAATTCTGCTTGAATCTATTCATGTGCCACCTGCCGTGATTGAAATGAAAATCAATCCTAAACTTCGAAAAGAAAGCGAAAAACTAGGCGAAGCCCTTTCAAAACTTATCAACGAGGATCCCTCATTCAGAGCCAGATTTGATGAAGAAACCATGGAAACAATCATTGCCGGAATGGGTGAATTGCATCTGGAAATTATTGTTGACCGGCTCAAAGAAGAATTTAAAGTGGAAGTTGACGTCGGAGAACCTGCCGTTTCATTCCGTGAAACCATTACTGCTGAAATAGAAAGTAATTACAAACATGTGAAACAGTCAGGCGGTAAAGGACAATATGCACATACAGTTATGCGCCTCGAACCTAATGAGGGCAATGGGTATGAATTTATTGACAAAGTGAAGGGCGGAAATATTCCTGGTGAATATATCGGTTCAGTAAACAAGGGTGTTCATAAAGCGATGGAAAAGGGACCACTCGCAGGATTCCCTGTGGTTGATGTTAAAGTTGTATTGCTTGATGGAAGTGCCCATGCGGTTGATTCATCCGATATGGCTTTTCAGTTATGTGCTGCCATTGGCTTTAAACAAGCGTTTATGAAAGGCAAACCCATTTTGCTTGAACCGATTATGAAAATTGAAATCAATACTCCTGACGATTATATTGGAAGCGTAACAGGCGATTTTAATAAGCGAAGAGGAAAGATTGAAAGTATGAGGCGTTACAGGAAAGGTTCTCAGAAACTGAATGGTTTTGTTCCATTGATGGAGATGTTCGGGTATGCAACAACGTTAAGAAATGTTTCAAGCGGAAGAGCAAATTATTCAATGGAGTTCTTCAATTATCAGCCTTTGCCACAAAGTATTCGGGATGAAGTGATTCTAAAGCTGGAGAAAAAAAGGAACGAACGATAACTGGAAAGTACATCTGTTTGAACGAATTGTTATTGATTTATTATGTTTTGAATCACAGACAAAAGACATTTCTCAATAGTTTTATCTTAACGGCTGAGCGTTATGGGTTGATTGTCTTTACTTTATCCAATCGGCATGAATCATTTGTTTAAAGAGGAACTTCATTGAAGACATTGGTATTCAGGAAAAACAACAAAGCATCATTTTCGCCAATCTTCATATATTTGCATAGTTTTTCAAATGTGCACGATTTGGTTTCATGAATAAAATTGGGTTTTTTATTGATTTGCTTGATATTCACGGCTTAAAGTGGATCAGAGAGTTCTCTGAGCATTTTGATTGTTTTATTGTGACCCACGAACTTTGCGAAAATTCAGAAATAATTGTTACAGGAAACAACGGTCAACCTATTCCGGTATATTATATTTTGCCTCAGACATATTCGGTGTTGAACCTTTTGAAAAAACACAAAACAACGCTCAGAATTAGACAGCTGATTGCCTCAGAGAAACCCGATATTGTTCATAGTATGTTCATTGAACCATATTCCTATTATGCAGACATGACCAATGTTGGACATATCATTACATCAAGGGGTAGTGATATTCTTGTGTTTTTCAGGCAAAAGAACAAAGGGTTCTACAATAAATGTATTCGCAGGATTCTTGATAGAAAGATTGTTAAAATTCTGGAAAATGCAAAAGCAATCACCTCTACATCAGGCGCACAGCATAAAATTATCAGTTCCTTAATCACCGATGCGTCCAAAGCGTTTGTTATTCCCACAGGCATAAACCTGAATGTTTTCCATGCGGATAATGCTGGTGCTCCTTTTTGGGAGAAATCAGAAAATTCATTTTATTTTTTCTGTCCAAGAGCATGGAAGGAGAATTATAATATTCATATCCTACTTGATGCGATGCAATGCCTGATCCGGGACACCAATCTGCCTTTTAATCCTGTACTTGTTCTGATTAATAATTACGGTATTAAAGACTATGAAACGCTTTTGCTGGAAAAAATAAGTAAAATTTCTCAACATGTGATTGTTTTACCACAATTGAATGAGCATGCAGCCCTAATTTCTGCGTACATTCATTCCGATGCTGTTATTATGATTCCTGATTCTGACGGCACACCGAATACAGCACTCGAAGCAATGGCACTGAAAATTCCTGTGATTCTTGGAACCGCAAGGTATGATTCGCTGTTTTTTAATGATCATACTGCATGGTTTGTTCAAAGCTATATGCCGCATGATGTGGCAGATTGCATGTCAGCATTGATGTGTGAAAACCAGCAGACTCTCAGGACAAAAGTTTTGAATGCTTTTCAAACAGTGGGAGAAAAAGGCAATCTTGATGTTTCTGTGAGAACAATGAAGAAGATTTATAATCAAGTTTTGAATAAATCTTTAGTCAGTGCAGATGATTCTGTTGAAGTTAATGAATTTGATTCAGATATTCAGGAATGCAGCAAATGTTTATTGACAAATGTTGATGAACCCGGGTTGAATTTTAATGGACAGGGAATTTGCAGACATTGTGTTGAGCATGCATCGTTTGGGTCAACCCTGGCAGTGGAGAAATCAGAAAAACTGAAACGGTTTCTTTTATCAGTCAGAGAATCTCATTCAACTTCAGGTTACGATTGCATTGTTGGTTTGAGCGGAGGAACTGACAGTTCCTATTTGCTGCTCAAACTGGTTGATATGGGTGTAAATCCACTGGTTGTGCATTTTGATAATGGCTGGAATACTGAATTTGCTACACGGAATATTGAACTGCTAACAACAAAGCTGAATGTTGATTTATATACTCATGTTGCGGATTGGGAAGAATACAGGCAAATTCAACTTGCTTTTTTTAAAGCATCTGTCATTGATATTGAGCTGATTACTGATCATGCGATTATCGCTTTATTGATTGGATTGGCAAAGAAACACAACATAAAATATGTCATCACTGGTCAGAATTCAAGTACCGAAACCCACTTGCCTTCAAACTGGCATCATTTTAAAACAGACTGGCTGAACATAAAAAGTATTTACAGGAAATATGGTAAAGGCAGAATCAGAAGTTTGCCACATGTAAAGTTTTTTGACCTGATCAGAAAGGATAAATATGGTTTTCCGCAGTTTGTTAGTCTTCTGGACTATATTGACTATAATAAGGAACAGGCCCAGAAGGAGCTCGAGCATCGTGTCGGATGGCTTAAATATGAAGGAAAGCATTTTGAATCAGTGTTTACAAGATTTTATCAGGGGTATATTCTGCCGGAAAAATTTAATGTTGACAAACGAAAAGCACATTTATCTTCATTGATATGCTCGGGACAGATTACAAAGGAAGAAGCCCGGAATATTTTACAGGACAATCATTACACGAAAAAGATGATCAGTGATGATCTTGAATATGTTACTAAAAAACTTGGAATTACTTCTGATGAGTTTTCGGAATTTATGAAATTGCCGGTAAGAAACCATCTTGAATTTTCTTCGTATATCACAAAACATTACAGGTATCTCAAATTGTTCAACTCGTTTTTAAAAGGAGGAAAGAAATAAGATGCCCGGCGACAAAATTATAATTGTTGTGTCAAATGAACCATGGGGAAAAATATGGTACTCAAAGCAGAACTGGGCTTATGAACTGTCAAAGAAAAACAATATTGTCTTTTTCTTATCTCCACCACCCGGATTCAAAATTTTTAATATTTTTCGTAAACCGGTTTGCAAAAAGATATATGATAATCTATATGATATCAGCTATTTCAATTTTCTGCCACTGACGGTGAAGTTGCTCTGTTTTTCTGCCATAAATGATTTTGTGACAGGGTTGAAGATTGCCAGAACAATAAGGCTGATCGCTGGAAAAAAAGACAAAATCCTGTTTTCATTTGACCCGTTTCGCTTTCTGAAACCATCCTCTCTCAAAGTAAAAAAATCATTGTTCTTTTATGTTGATGTTTACAAAAACAAGGGATTGAAAAAAATTCTGAACAATGTTGATTTTGTTGTTACTGTTTCAAAAGAACTTTCAAGAGAGGTGAAAAATAATACGCCAGTACTTACTTTGTCACATGGAATTTCTACAGATGAATTTTCTGTTACAAAAGCGGAAATGAATGATACTGATATTAAAATTCCGGCAAAAGATTATTGTATTTATGTGGGAGCCATTGATCATAAAATTGATTATGAACTGATAAAAAGAATTTCCCGGGCGTATCCTGAACTTTTATTTCTGTTTATTGGTCCCGTTAGCAAGGTTTTGAATGAGCAGTATAAGCAATTGTTCAATAATAATACTGAATCAAACATCTTATATTATCCACCTGTGTTTTTTAAAAAACTCAAGTATTATATTGCAAATGCACGTTTTGCTATTGCACCCTTGTCATCAGAATTTGGATGCTACATGATTAATTCTCACAAATTGCTTCAGTATTTTGCATTGGGAAAGCCTGTGTTATCTCCTTTGTTCGCAGAATATCGAGACAAACAGGAACTCATCTACAGTTATAATGATGAGTTGGAATGTATTCAGCAAATTCAGAATATTCTTAGCAATGAGCCGGATGAACTTCTGATGAAAAAGCGGATAGATTTTGCTTCTCAACATACGTATTCAAGATTGCTGAAAAAAATTGATATCTATTTTGAAAGAAAGCATATTTGTTATACCATTGCTACCGGAAGTCATGTGCCCTATTTCTCTTGGTTTATGCATCAGGTAAAAATTAATCCTACCGTAAGATTTTCATTTATCATTCTTGATAATAAAAAAAATGAACTGGTTCAGGAAATTGAACGAAATGGGATGAATGCTTATCTGATCAATTTTTGCCCAGATAAAAGAAAACGCCACATGATTATGGCTGCCTTGAAAATGTTTTTTATTTTCAGAAAGATTCGTCCTGATGTTGTTCATTCTCAATTATTTGATGATGCCGTGCCTTCTATGTTCGCTGCACGTTTGGCCAGAATAAGAAAAAGAGTAATCACCAAACAGGATACAGCATACCATTATAATTATGTGAGAAAATGGGTGATGTTTGATAAATTCAACAATGCAAATTCAACACATGTTATTGCTGTTTCAAATGAAGCCGGAGAGTTTATTGAAAAGGTAGAAAAATGCCCTGCTAGAAAGCGACTTACAATTCATCACGGCGTTGATCCTAAGCAGTTTCTATATCCGGACATTGATGAAAAAAACAGAATCAGAAAGTTATATGCTGATGAGAATAGTTTTATAGTCGGTACACTTGCAAGATTTATTCACTGGAAAAATTATCATCATATTATTGAAGCAGCCGAAATTTGTATCAGGAGACACAGTGATATTGTGTTTGCCTTCTGGGGAAGTGGTGAATTAAAAGAAGAAGTACAAAACCTGATTGTCCAAAAAGGAATAGAAAACAATGTGAAAATTGCGGAATATTATCCAAGAGATAAAATCCAAAATGTTTATGCTGCTCTGGATGTATATTTACACGCTGCACATATGGAGCCATTCGGGTTTGTGATTGCTGAAGCTATGATGTCAGGTTTGCCCGTTGTATCCACATCGACAGGAGCTGCAAAGGATGCAATCACTCATAAACAAAACGGTTGGCTGGCAGAATACAATGATATAAATGGTCTTGTTGATGGAATCGAATATTTTTACATGAACAAAGTGAACAAGCCCTGGAAACCTTCACGTGAAACAGCAGTGAAAATGTATGATATCAGCAGAATGTTTGAGGACTATCTTAAGGTATATAATTCATAAAAATTCAATTACATTTTGGGGATGTTATCCATAGCAATGAAAAGGTTAATAAAAGCAATTTATCATTTGATTCCCTTTAAGAAGCAAATATTCTGTGTGTTGAGAATTGCAAAGCCAGGCCGAAAAATTTACAGACATTTACACATGAAAGGAAAATTTCGTGTAAAATTATCACCAGATGTTTCCTTTAAAATGTATTCCCATGGATGTATTGAAGAGAACGAGTTGTTTTGGAAAGGAATTGATCAAGGCTGGGAGAAGATGTCTCTAAACATCTGGAGGAAACTTAGTCCCCGTGCAAATATCATTCTGGATATTGGTGCCAACACCGGAATTTATTCTCTTGTTGCTGCTGCTATGAATCCCAAAGCAGAAGTGTATGCTTTCGAACCCCTGCCTAAAGTTGTTGAATATCTGAGCATGAACATTTCTCTCAATGGGTATAATGTGCATGTTATTCCCAAAGCTGTGTCTGACAATACAGGAAAAGCTCATGTGTTTTTACGTGAGGGTGAGGATTTTGCGTATTCCGTCACTGTAAACAAATCATTGCTGTCTGTAACAACTCCTCAAAAAATGCTGAATGTGGAAACAGTGACGTTAAAGGATTTTATTGAAGAATATAATCTGAAATCAATCGATTTGATGAAAATTGATGTCGAAACTCATGAGCCTGAAGTTCTTGACGGACTGGGTGAGTATATTGACCGCTTCAGACCGGATATGATTATCGAAATCTGGGACAATGACTGTGCAATCAAACTGAATTCAATGCTTCAGAATAAAAAGTATCTTTTTTTTGATATTGATGACGAACGGGGAACTATTATAAGGAAAGAAAAAATTGAAGTATCTTCGTTCTGGAATTATCTGATTTGTAAATTGGAGACAGCACAATTTCTGAAACTGATTGAATAAAATGAATGATCTGCCCGAAGTTTCAATAATCATTCCTGCTTATAATGCGGAGGATTATCTTGATGAAACCATCAGGTCGGTGTTGTGCCAAACATATAAACACTGGCAGTTATTCATTATTATTGATGGTGCAACGGATTCAACTGCCGCAATTGCAAAAAAATATTTAGATGATTTAAGAATTCATATTATTGAAAAATCGAATACCGGAGTTTCCGATTCAAGAAATATTGGAATCAAAGCCTCAACCGGCGAATGGATTGCTTTGCTTGACGCTGATGATGTCTGGTTGCCTGAAAATCTGAAAAGAAAAATAAACATACTTCTGACGGAACAGGCGGATTGGGTATATTCTGATTATGCAGAACTTTTTCCAAATGGTGAAGAAATTGAAAAAATACATCGTCTGCCTTCTGATCCGCTTCGTTCATTGTTGCGTTGGGAGGGGCAAGTCGTAACAGCTCCAAGCGGAATTGTATTTAATAGAAAGTGTTTTGATGAAGGCTGTCGCTTTGATACTTCTTTTTCAACTGCTGCAGATCAGGATTTTTGCTTTCAACTTGCTTCAACCTGCAAAGTTTCACATGTTTCTGAAATCTTATGGAAATACAGAGTGTTGGCAAACAGTATGAGTAGAAATATTTATAAAATGCAATCAGATCATATAGGCGTTTATAGAAAAGCCCGGAAAAACGGACTATTTAAACGTGTTGTGTTCAGGAAATTCTGTTTTGCCAATCTATATCTTATTCTAGCAGGTAGTTGGTGGAAGAACGGAGGAAATAAAACAAAGAGTATGATCTATGTTGTTAAAAGTTTTTTCACTCATCCTTCCCCTTTAATCAAAAAAATCCTATGCAGAAAAAGATAAAGCCGGTGAATGTGTTGGTTGTTACTTACTGGAGCTACAAAGATGCTTTGGTCAGCACTTACACTCTTCCATATGTGAGGATGATCATACCAAATCTGCCTCCGGGTTCAAAGATAATTTTATTTACATTTGAGCAAAGCAGAATGAGATATAACTCCCGGGATTGGAAGAATGAACAGGAAAAAATGCGCAGAGAACAAATAATTATTGTTCGGATGAAGTACAACGGATTTGGTCTGAAAGCTTTTTTAAATGCAGGTCTGGCTGTGCTGAAACTCACATGGATTGCTTTGAAATACAGGGTCAGTACAATTCATGCCTGGTGTACTCCTGCCGGTATGATTGCGTATTGGGTGGCAAAAATCACAGGCAAAAGGCTGATCATTGACAGCTTTGAACCCCATGCAGATAGTATGGTTGAAAATGGAGACTGGTCTCCAAAGAGTTTTGAGTTTAGAATTTTGAGCCGATATGAAAGAAAAATGACAAAAAATGCAGTTGCTTGTATAGGAACTTCATCTAAGATGTTTGATTATGCTGTTGAAAAATTTGGATTGAAGCCCAATCACTTTTTTGTAAAACCTGCCGGAGTAGATACTAACTTTTTTGCTCCTGATCCTGAAAAAAGAAAAAATGAAAGACTGAAAAGGGGATTCTCCGAAGATACCATTGTAGGTATCTATATCGGAAAATTCGGTGGGATTTATTTGAAAGAGGAAATCTTCCACTTATTGTCGGCAGCATCAGGATTCTGGAAAGAAAAATTTGTAATGCTTATTTATACCTCAACCGATCTCAATCAGCTTCAGACAATGATGAATGATTTCCGGCTTTCTGAGCATCAGATTCAAATTCATGCTTATGTTGAGCACATTAGTATTCCTGAAATTTTATCTGTTGCTGATTTTGCTCTGAATCCGGTTAAACCTGTTCCTTCAAAAAGATATTGCACATCTGTGAAAGATGGTGAATATTGGGCAATGGGTCTGCCGGTTATTATTCCTCCCGGCATTTCAGATGATTCTGAAATGATAGCTGTTGAAAATATTGGTGTGATTTGGGATGATTTTTCACCTGCAGGATGCATGACCGCAATTCATAAGATGAATGATTTGCTGAATTCTGAGAACTTGCAACAGACGAAACGTAATATCCGTATGCTTGCTATAAACCACAGGGAATTTAAAAATGCTGAGAAAATTTACAAGGAATTGTATTGATTTTTTATGCTCAGATTGCCCTTTTTTCGGTTTTTTTGGGTTGGGTTTTAATAAAATCATAGTAGTAATGCCTGATGATAAACAGACTGCAAATGAAAAAAGGAAGCATGGGGATTTTCAGTCTGACTAATGCACCAAAGTTAGATGTTGATAATCCGACACCAAATGCAAAAAAGACAGAAAAGAAGATAATACTGACCAGAAATGAGTCTTGAAATATAAACTTGAAAGCTTTAAAAATACTTCGCCTGAGTAAAAGAAATATGCTGAGAGCAAGAATTGCGAAATTCTCAAGCCCTGAAATCATCATAAAGGGATTGCGCGCTTCCCATAAAAATGGCCTGTAAATTCCGGCAATGGTTGCTGCAGGAGCAAGTTTGGCAAGATCCATAGGGCTGTTGCCGATTTTTCCGATATAGAAAGAATTTGTGCCGTATTGTTCAGCCCTGACCATATCTTCCTGCGTGATTCTCGCTTTGTCAATAATCCCTTCAACCGAACCGTATGAGCCCATGTCTCCCGATAAAGAGGTGTAAAAGAATGTAAATGCAAAAAATGCACCGACCAAAACAAAAGGAAATGTAACCTTGCGAAGAAATTTGTTTTTTATCTTTGTCAGACTGCCGTAAAAAGCCCAAATGAATAATGTTGCTGCCAGAGTCAAAAATACATAAGGCTTGACAATCATAATAATACGGGAACATAACAATAAAATCAAGAAATATTTTA
>Ga0116204_1002269_pt1 | contig 10404 bp, 11 predicted proteins | sample LakKivwa52mmetaG_FD_94481 | JGI IMG/M metagenome (GOLD analysis project Ga0116204, IMG submission 94481) | Anoxic lake water microbial communities from Lake Kivu, Rwanda to study Microbial Dark Matter (Phase II) - Lake Kivu water 52m metaG | ecosystem: Environmental > Aquatic > Freshwater > Lake... | reverse complement strand
TGCCTTTTCACAAGTGGCGCAGGTGTGATTATTGGAAGTTGCATCGGCTTTTTCCAGCGAACAGAATTTGCTCAGGGTATCACGTTTATCTAGAAAACGCTAAAATACAACTATCGAGTAAGGAGAGTTCCCATGCCCGAAGCAAAGAAACCCGAAGATAAAAAAGAAGAAAAGAAGGACGAAAAGCCAACCCCGAAAGACAATATCGTCACCACCAAACATACAGTCAAAATCGGCGGTAAGACCATCAAATACACCGTCACCACAGGGACGATGGTGATGAAAGAAGAAGTCAACGACAAGGATAAAGAGGGTGAAGTCGAAAAGCCGCGCGCGCAAATTTTCTTCACCGCCTACACCATGGACGGCGTAAAAGACAAAGCCAAACGCCCCATCACCTTTTCCTTCAACGGCGGACCAGGTTCATCCTCCGTCTGGCTGCATCTCGGTGTACTCGGCCCGCGCCGTGTGGTGATGACCAATGAAGGCGAAATGCCCAAACCGCCTTTCAAACTGACGGACAACGAATTCTCCGTCCTCGATGAAACCGACCTCGTGTTCATCGACCCGATGAGCACCGGCTTTAGCCGTCCTGTAGATGGTGAGAAATCCAAAGAATGGCACACCTTCACAAAAGATATTGCATCCGTCGGCGATTTCATCCGCTTGTACACCACGCGCTACAACCGCTGGCTCTCGCCCAAATTCCTTGCAGGCGAATCTTATGGCACCACACGTGCGGCGGGACTCTCTGGCTACCTCGCCGATCGTCATGGCATGCTGCTCAACGGGCTGATGCTCATCTCTGCCGTGCTCGATTTCTCCACCATTGATTTCAATCACAACAATGACCTGCCGTACATTCTGTTCGTGCCGGGCTACACTGCCACCGCCTGGTATCACGGCAAAATTGATAAGAAGATTCCGCTCAAGACCTGGCTCAAAGAATCGGAAGAATTCGCGCACGGCGAATATGCCACTGCCTTGATGAAGGATGCTTCGCTTTCCAAGACAGAGCGCCGTAAGGTTGCTGAAAAACTTTCGCGCCTCACCGGTATATCTGTGGAATTTATCGAACGCGGCAATTTGCGCATTTCCACTTTCCACTTCTTCAAGGAATTGCTGCGCGATCAAGGCAAGACCGTCGGCCGACTCGACAGCCGCTACACCGGCATCGACCGCATCGGTGTCTCTGAAACGTTCGAATATGATCCGCTGTTCGCACAGGTTAATGGTCCGTACACTGCGGCGTTCAATGATTACATCCGCTCCGAACTCAAATTCGAAACCGACACACCCTACGAGATTCTCAGCGAAAAGGTCTGGCGGCAATGGTCGTACAGCTACTTCGAGAATCAATACGTCAATGTTGCTGAAACCCTGCGTGCTTCGATGACCTTCAATAAATATCTCAAGGTCTTCGTCGCCAACGGTTACTACGACCTCGGCACGCCCTACTTCGCCACCGAATACACCTTCGACCACCTTGCTCTCGATGAGTCCCTGCGCAAGAACATCAGTATGGGGTACTACGAAGCGGGACACATGATGTACGTCCACATGCCTTCGCTTAAGCAGATGAAAAAAGACCTGAGTAAATTTATCAAAGACGCGAGTTAATGGCCGTAAATGATGGACGATAGGCCATGGTCTATCGTCCATCATTTGAATCAGTTTGAAAACTCTACCTCGACCAACTCTTTAGAATAAAAGGATACAGCATGGTACTCGCAGCTAAAATACAAGTTTTCACAACCCCCATCTTATGTGTTATTTGGCTGGCAGGCTTGGTGCTTGCATTGGTAAAGTTTCGCGTATCGCCCCGTGCCTCCATTTTCCTGATCGCCGGGCTTTTCCTGGCAGCGTTTGGTCAAACCCTCGACGCTCTCCATTTACTTTCAATGGATAGCAGTAACAATATCTCGCAATTGATGATTTCCATCCCGGGGTCATTTCAATTACTTAAGACGCTCTTCAACTATGCGCCAAGTATTTTCAGCGTCTTTTCGTGGGGGCTGATCTTATTTGCATTCGTAACAGTAATGGGTAAAGAAAAGAAAAATGAATCTTGACGACCTCGAACTCTTCAAACAAATAGACAAACAAAACATGATCGGACAGATCAACGGTCTGCCCGATCAACTGCAAACCGCATGGGATCTGGGGCAAACGCTCCCGCTGCCGGAATTCAAGGATGTCCAAAATATCACTATCTCCGCAATGGGTGACTCCGCCTCAGCGGCTGACCTTGTAGCGGCTTCTGTTTTCTCGAGCCTGCACCTCCCTCTCACCATCCACCGCGGTTACGGACTGCCCGTCTCGGCAGCGGAAAATACGCTGGTCATCTGCGTTTCACACTCAGGTAACTCGGAAGAAGTATTGGATGCCTTTGAAACTGCATTGAAAAACAAATGCAGTGTGATGGTTATTTCCACTGGAGGCGAGCTGACCAAACGCGCATCCGCAAAAAATATCCCCGTTTGGAACTTCACGTATGCCGGCATGGATACTGCCGCCATCGCCTATCCCTTTGGCTTGCTGTTGGCATTGTTCACCCGCCTCGGCTTCATCCCCGACCCCGCCGCGGACGTTGCCGATGCTGTGGCCATGATGAAGCGTTCACAGCAGCACATCATCCCTGAAATGATCGCCGCGAAGAATCCCGCCAAGCGTTATGCAGGTCAATTGGTGGGACGTTGGGTGACCTTCGTTGGAACGCAAACGCTGGAGCCCGTGGCACGGCGTTGGAAAACACAGGTCAACCAGATGGCGAAGGCAGGCGCGAATTTCGAGGTCATCCCCGAAGCGACGCACAACACTTTGCTTGCCACACTGAACCCAAACCCCACGCTCAATTCGCACACCATGACCCTCTTCATGCGCGCGCCCAGCGACCATCCGCGCAACAAACTGCGTTCTGATGCGATGCGTCAGGCGTTCATGCTCGAAGCCCTCAACACAGACGTGATCGACGCGCGCGGAGACTCCGTCATTGCGCATTTGTGGACGTTGATCATTTTTGGGGATTACATGGCGTATTATCTCGCCATGGCATACGGCGCAGATCCTTCAGAAGAGGATGCGTTTTTGAGTTTCAAGGATATGTTGCGGAGGGGTTGATTTTTAAAAATATGGAGTCAGGTGGCTTGCCGCCGTAAAATGCGGGAGCAAGCTCCCTGACTCCATAGTGTTATTTCTTCGGGGGTAATTTATTGCCTGCGCCTTTTTTCGTCACTTCCACCCATAGGGAACTTGCCAATTCAAAGCCGATGAGATGATCGTGCTTTTCCATCTTCAAGCGCAGCGGACCTTTGAACGGTGCGCAGCTAAACAAATGAAACGGTGTACCGGGTACAAGCCCAAGCTCGCCGATGTAATTTAATTTATCCAGTTCATGCGTGCGGACGCGGCTGATGATGCAATCAGATTCGGATGGCACATCAATTAATGGCATATCCACCACTTTGGGCATCACGCCATCTTTCGAGGGAATCGGCTCACCATGCGGACAGCGGGTGGGATGACCCGCAAGTTCATCCATGCGGTCTTCGATCTCGTCATTGACGCCAAGCTCAAAGGTGTCGGCAAGTTCGTGGGCGGCAGCCCAATCGTATTTCATCACTTTGACGAGGAAGACTTCCGTCAGGCGGTGGCGGCGCAGGGACGGCATGGCGATGCGCTCGCCTTCGGGGGTGAGCAATACGCCGCGATACGGTTCATGGTCAAGATAGCCGAGTTTCTGCAAACGCTTGACCATGCTCGCTGTCGCCTGTGCCGATGACTCGACGTGCGAACTCAAGGTCGAAAGCGGCACTTGCTCATGATCTTGTTGTAGACGATAGATTTCAGCAGCATAGCGCTGCATTGCAGGACTTACATTCATGCGGGGAGAAACTCCAAAAATCTTCAACGTGGTTGAAAATCGTTTGCAACCTAATATAGATAAAATTTAATACAAATATCTAGATTATTCGTATTGGCATGATTATACTACGCGCCATTCAAGACAGATAAATAAGCCCTTATTTATCTGCTCAACACACTTTCAAGGAGATTTGTGCGATGCAACACGTTAGCAAAAAACTATTTGGTTTGTTATTCGTTCTGGCTTTATTGGTCAGCGCGTGCGGCGGCGGGGCAGCCGTCACCGAAGAATCGGCTCCAGCAACAGAACCAGCCGCACCCGAAGCCACCGAGGCGTCTGCGGAAACAACCGTGGTTCCCGCCCCCGCCGTCGAAGGCGATCTGGTCATCTATTCGGGACGTTCCGAGTCGCTCATCCAGCCTGTGTTGGATGCGTTTCAGGTGAAGTATCCGAATGTGAACATCCTGCTCAAGTCTGGCAGCAACAGCGAGCTGGCGAATGCGCTGATCGAGGAGCAGGCGAACCCGCAGGCGGATGTGTTCGTGACGACCGAGATTTTCACCATCCAGAGTTTGTACCAGCAGGGATTGTTCGCTTCGTACCGCCCTGTGGGTGCGGAACTGCTTCCTGCGGAATTTATTGGACCCGAAGACAGCTGGGTGGGATTGACCCGCCGCACGCGCGTTATCATGTACAATACGGAACTCGTGAGCGCGGACGAAGCGCCTCAATCGATCTTTGACCTGACCAACCCCAAGTGGCAGGGTCAGATCGCTGCGGCAGGTTCGACCAACGGCGGTATGCAGGCACACATCGCCGCGATGCGCCAACTTCTCGGCGATGACGCCACGCAGGAGTGGTTGACTGGCTTGATGGCAAATGACGTGACTTTCTTTGGCGGTCACACCGATGTGCGCAAAGCCGTCGGCGCGGGCGAGTTCAAGCTTGGTCTGGTCAATCACTACTATTATTACCTGCAACTCGCAGAAGGCAGCCCCGTTGGAATCGTCTTCCCCGACCAGGGTGAAGGGCAGATCGGTTTGATCAGCAATGCCACTTCTGCTGCGATCGTGAAGGGCGTGAAGAACACCATTGCCGCGCAAGCCTTCCTTGACTTTTTGATCTCGGAGGAAGGTCAGAAGTTGTTCGCAGAAGGCAACTATGAATACCCGATGCTGGCGGGCGTTGCATTGAAGGAAGGCGTTGAACCGTTGGAGAACTTACGCCTTGTGGATGTGAATGTGGCAGATGCGGCGCTTGACCTGAACGGTACATTGGATTTGATGGAAGCGATTGGTTTACCGTAAAACTTTCTTAAACACAAAGGACACGAAGTACACCAAGGTTTGTTGAGCGTGCAATATATTGATCATCATTTGCCCTACTTCGTGACCTTGGTGTCCTTTGTGTTTAGATTTTGGAATTGATGCAGATACGCAACACACTACCCCAACTCCGCAGCTACAACATCAGCCCCCGGCTCCTTTTTGCCGCGGGGCTGGTCGCGTTATTCGTGGCGATTCCGCTGGGATATATTTTCTTCCGCGCCATCACGGGCGGAGAGGAAGTCTGGCTGCGGTTGCTGCAAACCCGCATCTGGAAATTGCTTGGCAATACCTTGCTGCTCGCCGTCACAGTCACCGGCGGCGCGACGCTCGTCGGCGTGACGATGTCCTTCCTGACCGAACGTACTGACCTGCCCGGGCGCAATCTCTTCCGCTGGATGCTGGCGATGCCGCTGGCAATCCCTGCGTACATCGGCGGGATTGTCCATCTGACATTGCTTCGCCCACGCGGCGGATTTATTCCGCAATTACTTGAGTCGTGGTTCGGACTGCCGATTCCCACGCCCAGCCCGTTGGGGTTTGGCGGCGCAGCGTTCATTCTGACCTTGTTCATGTTCCCGTATGTTTACCTGCTTAGCGGAGCGGCATTCCGCTCGTTGAATGCGTCACTCGAAGAAGCCTCGCGCACATTCGGACGCAACAACTGGCAAACCTTGTGGGAAGTGACCCTGCCCGCCTTACGCCCCGGCATCACTGCGGGCGCATTGCTCGTCGCGTTGGATGTGCTGGCGGAATATGGCACGGTGGCATTACTCCGTTACGAAACATTTTCATCCGCTATTTTCGTGCAGCTCTCCGGGCGGTATGACCGTTCCGCTGCGGCGGTGTTGAGTGGTGTCTTGATCGTGATCGCAGTCATCATTCTGTGGGGTGAACTCCGCCTGCAGGGACAAGCCCGCTTCACTCAAATGGATAGTCAATGGCGACCCGCGCCGACCCTGCCGCTGAAGAAGTGGAAAGTCCCTGCCTTTTTGCTGGTCTTGCTGGTTGTGTTTTCCAGTTTGCTGGTTCCCGTCATTGTCCTTGCAGCGTGGAGCGTGCAAGCCTTGCTTGACCCTGCCACACTTGCTTCCATCATGCGCTCGGGGTCACAGACCTTTGGCAATTACATTACGAACAGTTTGTGGGCATCTGCATTGGCGGCGGTAATCGCGGTTCTATTGTCTCTGCCAGTTGCCTTGCTTTCAGTGCGTTACCCCAACAAACTGACGCAAGCCATCTCGCGTTTTTGTCAGGTTGGTTACGCCATCCCCGGTGTGGTGATTGCGTTGAGTCTTGTGCTGATCGTCAACCGTTATCTTCCGTTTCTGTACGCCACGCCGCTGATCGTGGTCATGGCGTATGTCTTGCGTCACATGCCGCAGGCGATCCGCTCCAGCGAGTCGGCGCTGAATCAACTGTCGCCTTCGATGGAAGAGGCGTCGCGCACGCTTGGGCGCACGTCCATCCAAACCATTTTTCAAGTCATCCTGCCGTTGATCGTGCCTGGTCTTTTGGCGGGTGCGGGGCTGGTCTTTTTAACCTCTCTCAAAGAATTACCTGCTACATTATTGCTTCGCCCCGCAGGTTTTGATACACTCGCCGTCCGCGTGTGGATTTGGGCATCCGAAGGCTTTTACATCCAAGCCGCGCCTGCTGCGCTGCTGCTCATCCTCGCTTCTGCGGGACCACTCTACTTTCTCTTACGTCGGGAACAGATCTTTCGATGAACGCATTAGAACTTCGCAACGTCACCAAAAAATTTGCCTCCGCCGCCATGCCCGCGGTGAACGATGTTTCGCTCACCCTGCGCCCCGGTGAGATTCTCGCGCTTGTCGGTCCGAGCGGATGCGGCAAGACGACCACCCTGCGGATGATCGCGGGACTGGAACGCCCAGACAGCGGCTCGCTTCACATTAAGGGACAGGTGGTCGCCAGCCGTGAGTATTTCACTCCGCCCGAACAGCGCGGCGTGGGCATGGTCTTTCAAGACCACGCGCTCTTCCCGCATCTCACCGTTTTCGAGAACGTGAAGTTCGGCTTGAAGGGTCAGCCTGCTGCAATTGCACGCGAAACCACGCAAGGCATGTTAAAACTCGTCGGGTTGGAAAATTTTGGGGAGCGCTACCCGCATCAACTATCTGGAGGCGAGCGTCAACGTGTCGCCTTGGCGCGGGCGTTGGCTCCCCGTCCTGTGCTCGTTCTGATGGATGAACCGTTCAGCAGCCTCGATGCGGACTTGCGCCATGAAGTCCGTGAGCAGGTGCGCGGAATTTTGAAGGCGATGTCTGCCACGGCGGTGTTCGTGACGCACGACCAGGAGGAGGCGCTCTTCATGGGTGACCGACTCGCCGTGTTCCAAAGCGGGCGGCTGGAGCAGGTGGGCGTGCCCGAAGAGATATTCCACGATTCAGCCACGCGCTTTGTAGCGGAGTTCATGGGTGACAGTGACTTTTTGCCCGGCGTGGTGAAAGAGAATGGTATCGAAACCGAACTCGGGTTGATTCCCCAAAAAATAAACCTGCCCATTGACTCAACTGTCGAGATCGCCCTGCGATCTGACGATGTGAACTTCGACCAGGCAAACCCCGCCAACGCGCTGGTGCTGGCGAGATTCTTCCGCGGCGCGTATTATCAATATCGTCTGCGTTTGTCGTCTGGGAAGTTGATCCACGCCTTCAAACCGCACACCAAAACCATCCAACCCGGCACGTCTGTCCACGCGTATTTGAGTGCGGGGCATGATTTGACGGTCTTTCAGAATGGGGTGTCGGTGGGGGAATAGGTTTTCAAACTACTAAGGTTTACGCGAGGCAGTCACCTTTAAGGTGACTGCCTCGCTTTTTTTAAAGCAGTACATTTTTTACATTTACGCAAATTGCTCCAAGTTGACCGCCACAAGCGGAAAAGCTTCGTCCACAAACTTATCGAGTGACGGGCGTTTTTTCAAATGGCTGTAGTGTGATGCCAGCCCGTAGATCGCCCATGTGGCAACCGTGGCAGGGATTTCGGTAGGGACTTTGGATTTTCGCAGCCAGTAGGAAAGCAAATCGAATATTTGCTTTTTGATCGTCCCTTCGACGAGCGACTCGAATTGCTGATGCGGCTGGGCGCAGCCAGTGTGGACGCGCGAAAGAAATTCCACTACAGCAAGGATCAGGTTGCGAAGGTTGTCTTCGCTGTAACTGCACACATTCAATGTCCGTTTTTCGATCTCTGCCATGAATGCTTGTTGGATGGTGTAATCCAGCAGGGCATATTTATCGGGGAAATGAGCGTAGAAGGTGGCGCGGTTTATCTGCGCCTTGTCGGTCACGTCCTGCACAGAGATGGTCTCGAATCCTTTTTCAGCGAGCAGAGCCTCAAAGGATGACAGGATCAGGCTGCGGGTGCGTATGACGCGCGGGTCTAGTTTTTCATCGGGTTTCGGCGACATTTTTCCTCTTTTGTTGCTTAGTCAACAAATCAAAATCTTTGTTGGTTGACTTTTGCAAACGGGTTTGGTAAATTAGACAACACTTGTTGTTTATAAAACAAGTGTATCTTACCAATCAAATTGAGGAGAGTCAAGAATGAATATTGCATTATGGGTTGCTCAGGTGTTGCTCGCTGGCATGTACGGTATGGTGGGCGGAATGAAGACCTTTCAACCAGACGGTGTGCGGAAGAATCCGCAAATGACCTGGGCGCACGACAAACAGGATGGATACATCCGCTTCGTCGGCACCTCGGAACTGCTCGGCGCATTGGGTCTGATCCTCCCGGTGCTGACAGGCATCCTGCCGTGGCTGACACCGCTTGCGGCAGCCGGTCTTTCGCTGATTCAGGTGCTTGCTATTTTTATGGTGCATCTGCCGAAGAAGGAATATCAAGTCATCCCGGTAAACATCGTTTTGCTTGCTTTATCCATATTTGTGGCATATGGGCGTTTTGCCCTGTCCTAATTTTTTTTTCAAGGAGTTACAACACCATGTCTGAAAATCTCGAAATCAAGGCTTCCAAAAGCGGACCCTATCTGATCGCCGGGAACTTCACGTTCACCGACGCAGAAGGCAACACCAAAACTGTTGAAAAGATGGTTGCGCTCTGCCGCTGTGGTCAATCTGCCAACAAACCCTTCTGCGATGGCACTCATAAAAGAGTTGGCTTTGAGGCTGCCGAGGGCGCATTGGCTTTGAATGTGATTTCTTAAATCATAAAGTACAATCGAGTCCGATGCCATATGACATCGGACTCCACGTTAGAGGTAAATATGATGACGCATCCAAACACGCTTCAGGAATTTTCGCTTCACCCCGCCACGGAAGTTGGTCCTGTTTCCCTGACCGTTGCCAACCTTGAGAATCAGATCCTGTTCTACGAAAAGGCAATGGGATTCAAACTTCACTGGCGCGAGGGACAGAGCGCTGCCCTCGGCACAGGCGAGCGCGAATTAATTCGTCTCACTGAAGAAGCGAACCTGAAAAAATATCGCGGGGTGACGGGCTTGTATCATTTTGCGGTGCTCTTCCCGAACCGCCGTGAGCTTGCCATTGCAATGGCGCGTCTGTTTGCGTTGAAGGTCCGCAACTCGCCGACCGACCATGTCATGACCAAGACCACCTACCTCGACGACCCCGAAGGCAATGGCATCGAACTGTATTGCGAATCCCCCGAAGACGGCTCGTGGACATTGAAGGACGGCGAATACGAAACCCGCTGGGCAGACGGTCGTTGGAGCGATGGACGCGAAGCGCTGGATGTTGAAGCGTTTTTCAAGAATCTCAAGGATGATGACCGTGTTGATGCGCCCATCCCGATCGAAACAAAAATGGGACATGTCCATTTGCATGTGCGCGACATCCCCGAAGCGCTGGACTTTTATCACGGCATACTCGGCTTCGACATCATGGGGCATGCCAAGGAATTCCACATGGCGTTCGTCTCGGCAGGCGGATACCATCACCACCTCGGACTCAACACCTGGCAGGGAGAGGGTGCGCCTCCTCCCCCCGCCGACGCAGTAGGCTTGCGCCATTTCACAGTGGATTTCCCGAATCAGTCCGCATTAGACGAAGTGGTTGCCAGAGTGGAAAAGTCTGGCATTTCCTACAACCAGACCGAAGACGGCTTGCTTCTGCACGATCCATCCCAAAATGGAGTGGTGTTGCGAGTCAAATAGATTGTGGAGAATGGGTGATAGACCGTGGACGAAAGTCTGCGGTCTTTTTTATT
>Ga0116204_1002268_pt1 | contig 10408 bp, 6 predicted proteins | sample LakKivwa52mmetaG_FD_94481 | JGI IMG/M metagenome (GOLD analysis project Ga0116204, IMG submission 94481) | Anoxic lake water microbial communities from Lake Kivu, Rwanda to study Microbial Dark Matter (Phase II) - Lake Kivu water 52m metaG | ecosystem: Environmental > Aquatic > Freshwater > Lake ... | reverse complement strand
TATTTTTAATCTACATGGGTACAATATGAAGGCATAAATCTGCCTTTTCATAGTATTTTCTCACCAAGATCGGCATGTTAGATTGAAAAATTAGCAATTAAGGGGAAAAAACTTCCGCTTAAACCGGCTGTGCTCTCGTCCAAGTCGGGCCTTTATCGGATCTTGAAACGATGCGCTCGGACTGTCTGAAGCCTGATGCATGAGACGAGGAGAACCGAAACCAGGATACGGGAGGATCGGGTATGAAAAAAGGTATCGCCATCGTTGTTTTCGGAATCACCGTTGCTTCGTTTCTGTCCGGTTGTTACATCTACACGCGGGAGCCCCTGCCTCCGCCTGCCATCATCATCATGCCCGAGGGAGGCCCTCCCCCTGCGGCGCCGCCTCCCCCTCCGCCTTCCGGTGCGGTGGGTCCGGTAAGAAGATATTAATTTCCGGCGTTGCAGCGCATCCCGTTGTCCATGCACTGCACGGCCGACTGCTGGTCGAGCCGCTCAGCCATAACATGACTGCTCTGAGCCCTGTCCACGACCGGTAATGGCTTCGGACCTTTTCTGTGAAATGAGAACTTTCAATATAAAGATTGCCGTATCCTTTCTTCTGGTCATCCTCTCGATCTGCGGAGAGGGTTTCTGCGAAGGCGATCGGATGGTGCAGGGTGTCGGTTATCCGCCGGTGAAGGCCAAGAGCAAAGCCCAGGCACTTCTGATGGCCCGGCGTGCGGCGGTCCTCGACGCTTACCGCAACAGCATCAGGATGCGCGGCGACGATCAGGAAACCTTACTGCAATGGGATGCCTACGAAGGTTTTTCTGCCTTTATCAAGGGGATCACCCTGGTAGACGAGTCACTTTTGGCCGACGGGGGTGTTCGCGTTACGGTTCGCCTGCCCGCGGGACCCGACTTACCGACGGAGACCTGGAACAACGCAAGGGTGAAGTCTGGAGGCAGCAGACCGGAGACCTATACCGGACCGGTGCGGGTCAGCGAGGAGGAGTGGTTCAGGATCATTGAAGCGATGGTCAGATTCGAAGGGAAGACCGGAAAGAAGAGGGAGCCATGAAGCGCCATTTATTCAGAGGGAGGCTTTTGATTACAGGTGCGGCGGTGCTGATCTTGTTCCTGGGTTTCGCCGTAGACGGTTTGGCGCAGATGGACAGCCAGACCAAGCTCATGACGCGCAGAGCAGCCAAGGTGGACGCCCTGAGGAACCTCCTTGAGATCGTCTATGGCATCCAGATCGACGCCCGGACGACCGTCCGGGATTTTGTCGCGGAGTCCGATGTGGTTCGCTCGCGATTGCGGGCCGTCATCCAGGGCGCCCGTGAAACCGATTACCGGGTCCAGGCGGACGGCACGGCGGAAGTGACGGTGGGGGTGACCCTGGGGCGCGTAGAGGATATTGTCGGGCGTCGTCTGCGCTACGACCAGGAAACGATAGAGGCGAAGGGGTATGGGGCGCCCGGCGGACAGAATTACGTGGCGCCCCAGGCGGCGAGGGACGTGCTGAGGGTCAAGGGGCACGGCCTTGAGCCGAATGAACCGGGGATGACGGCAGCGGAGAAGGGCCTGCTCGCCAAGCGAGCGGGAAAGCTGGACGCGCTGAGAAATCTTGCCGAGCGGGTCAGCGGCGTCCGGATCAGCGGCGAGACGCTTGTCCGGGATTTCGTGACGCGCAGCGACGATATCCGTTCCCGTGTCTTCTCCTATATCCAGGGGGCGCGGGTGATATCCGAATATCAACTGGCGGACGGCAGTTATGAGGTGGAAGTGGAGATCGATATGGAACCGCTGAGAAGGATTCTCGGGGTTCGCTGACAGGAAAGGAGAGAAATGCCATGTGGAGAAAAGGGATCATTCTTTCGGTGGTGCTGTTCATGTTTACCGGGTGTTATATCGTCCCCGTCCCCGACCAGCAGCCGGCGCCGGCGGCTGAGCAATGGGTGCCGATTACAATCCGGGCCACCGGCGGCGGCGCGCCTCCGGAAAAAGCGATCAATCCGGCACAGGCACGGCTCATGACGGAGCGGGCAGCCAGACTTGACGCCTACCGGAATCTTCTGGAGCGGGCTTACGGCGTCGCCATCAGGGCCAAGTCCACTGTTCGGGATTTTGTCCTGCAGAACGATACGATCCGCTCCCGCGTGGAGGCTTATATCCGCGGCGCCAAGGTCATCGACACCGTGTATAAGGATGACGGCGGCGTTGAAGTGGAAATGGAAGTGACCCTGGGCTATGAATTCCGACAGATCTTTCGATGAAACGAGCGCCATGCAGGGCCCTGATCGGTAGACTGGAGTCGCTTTAAACGGTTCAAGAGGGGCAAGTATGGGCAAATCCGTGAGAAAAGGCAGCAGGCCTGGCCCATTCAGGCCATGGTCCGGAAGGGGTCACCCCCCTTCTCCTTTCCTGTTCTTGAGCGATACCCGCCCCGGGATCCTATCGCTTGTCCTGGGCATCCTGCTCCTCTGGAACCCGCCTGCTTGGACTCAGCAGACGGAGTTCGTCATGACCGAGGGGGTGGCCGCCATCATCAATAATGCCGTCGCGCCGGCCCGGGACAAGGCGATCGACGACGCCCTGCGCAAGGCCGTCGAGCAGGCGGTGGGGACCATGGTCTCCTCGGATACCCTGACGGAGAAGTACAAGGTCATCACCGACAGGATCCTCGCCCAGACCACCGGTTACGTCCAGCGATACAATATTCTTTCCGAGAAGGCCGAGGGGGACCTCTACCGCGTTCGGATCCAGGCGGAGGTGGGCCGGGCCAACCTCATGAACGACCTGCGCGCCCTGGGGTTGCTTCATGCGCTGGCAGAGAAGCCCAAGGTCATGGTGATCATGGAGGAGAAGGTGGCCGGCGTTTTCGGCACCACGGCCTGGGAGGATGTGGGACAGGCGGAATCGACGATCATGGAGCGGCTCATCGCCGCCGGCTTCACCGTGGTCGATCCCCAGACGGTGAAGAGCAATATCACCCGGGATCAGGCGCTGCGCATCCTGGAAGGCGATGCGCAGGCCGCCGCCGCGGCCGGTCTCCAGTACGGCGCCCAGGTGGTCATTTCCGGCAAGGCCTTCTCCAAGAATGCGGGCGGACGAATCCTGGACACGCAGCTCCAGTCCCTCCAGGCGACGGTCCAGGCCCGGGTGATCCGTTCCGACGACGCCCGGGTGATCTCTTCTCGGAGCGAACAGGGCCGACGGGTTCACATCGATGAAGTCCAGGGGGGCGCCCTGGCCATCCGGGATGCCACCGGACGCATGACCGACGTGATGATCGCCGATATCCTGGCCCAATGGCGGAGCGAGGCCTATGGCCGGACGAAAGAGATCACCCTTGTGATCACGGGCCTGGTCTCCTACCGCCACCTGACGGCGATCAAGCAGTTTCTCGAAAAGGAGATGCAGGGGATCCGGGGGGTCAACCAGCGGAGCTTTCTGGGCGGCGCCGCCGAGCTGATGCTCGATTACGGCGGCAGGTCGAGCAACATCGCCGATGAACTGGCCAACCGCAAATTTACCGGCTTCCGCATGGAACCGACCAACGTGACGCCCAGCCGCGTCGATGTGAGGGCGGTTGTGGAAAAATAAAGTTGAGATCATGTGCCTTCCAGAAGAGCCGGGGATTTGATGTGTGAAGTCCCATCAAGGGGCTTGCTCGTAAACCAAACCCCCTTTAACTTGATTCATATCACCGAAACACGCCAAAAGCGTTTGCCAGTATTGAAGATCAAGATCGATTCTTCTCGGTTAGTGCTTTGAAAGGAGAGTTTATGTATCCTTTTCCTGCAGCCAAACTGAAACTGCTTTGTTTTTTGTCATGGTGTTTTTTCTTTATCTTTTCTTCAACGGTTTTTGCTTTAGATCCCGATATCGTAAAAGTTCGGAACGCCATCAAAGAGGCCGTTCAAGGAAGTTCTTCAAATATCGAGGTTGCCATTTTCGGCTCTCACGTCGATGGGAAAAATTTTTTGAGCCCTCTTAAAAAAGGGGGTTCTTCCGATTTTGATATGCGCTTGGTCTTTAAAAACATAAGCCCTGACGATGCCGAATCGGTGCGACAATGGAAAGTCTTCCGAGAAAAACTGAGGGAAGCCCTGGCGAAACAATATCCGGACCAGGGGGAATTTTCTAAAATTCTAAACAAAACCAATGTATATCCCCCTGAAGAACTCATGAAGGGGGTGGCCGGAAGGAAGGATGCTTTTCAACGTTTTAAGGATCTCGATGTTTCCCCCAAATTATCACATCAGAGCGCCGCGGGCATGACGGAAAAAACCTTCCCGGAGTTAGGTGGCGGCCTTTATGGAGAAACTACAGAAAAAGCGACCCGCCAGGCCTTTGAATCTAAAGTAGGGAAAGTGATCGGGAAGGATTCTACCGGTAAGGTCAGGGAGTTTCTTGCTGATATTACGCACCAAGCCGAAGGACGGGGATTTTACACCGTCAAGGGAAGTGGAAATGCCGCCTCGCAATGGATTGACGATGCGGTTGATGCCCTCAACAAAGGGAATCCAAAAGGGATCGCAAAAAATGTCGAACGGGCAGGGATTCTCCTGAAGGGAAAAGATCTTGCAAGGGTTCCCCTTAAAGCGAGCGACATTGCCCTGAGAAACGCGGCAAAAGAGATGGAGGCGATCTTAAAGGAATTTGGAGATGAAATCCTTGAAGGGGCGAAGCTGAAGGAGTTCGAGAAGCGTGTTTTTGCGGTTGTTTCAAAATACGGACTCCAAGACGTATTAAAAACCTGCAAGGTCGATGCGGAGCTATTGAAATTGTTTGGAAACCCCAAGTTCGAAGGCCTTGTCGCAAACGGACTTTTGAAGGGGGTCGGCAAATGGGGGCAGGTAAGCGGCGCCCTGTCCAAACTATGGTCTAAAATACCCGATGGATCAATCCCGGCTGTTCTGAATGTGGTAATACTCGCGTTTCAGGCCCCTGAACAGTATGCGAACGAAGGCGCATTGAAGGCGGCCCTGGAGTCGGCCATGGGATTAGCAACCATCCCCAGCGCCTTTGGTCCGATCGGATGGGCTCAATTGCTATCGACGATCGTTGTTTCCATTCTTGACGTTGTCACCGATTACTTTAAGGACAGATTTTATGAGTTTGCAGCCGGCACCCAGAGTTGTTCTGATCTGATTGCCGGGAGATATATGGTCAAAGGTCGAGAGACTCAGGCTGTCGACCCCATATCGGACGGTAAATGCCATGAAGTTCAAGATATCGAAGCGCTGGCCTGTTATACCAAAGATGAGGCGATGGTGCTTCGTTTGATCGAATGCCATGCCAGGACTGCTGCGAAACGGTTCGAAAGTGGCGGCGCCGGTGAAAAAGAGACCGAGAAGGGGATCATAGATGCCCTGATGCGAAAATGCGGGAGAGACGGCCCCAAGGCCGGGGGTGTGATACAGGATTGGATGGAAGCAAGAGAGCGGTTTAAGGGTGAATTGGACAATTTTGCCAGGAGCTTTGACGGCTCACCCTTAAACATTGAAGCGAGGCCGGATCCGGCTGAAATCGGTGACAAGGGGGCTGTAACGGTTCGACTGGAAGTGGAGATTCCCGATTTTTCTGAGGAAATAGCCAAAGAGACCCTTCAGTGTCTCGGGGGGAGAAGCTCCCGTCCTCGTGTTTATACACGTTATAAATGGGGAGTGAATGGCTTGCTCCGAAAGGAAACTTCTTTGCCTTATGTGGAGTTGGACTTCGACAAGCCTGGCGTTTACACCATCGATCTTGCCGTGGAACTCGATTACGGCAGCAGCGATATGTATATCCAAACTCGTCACCTTTCCAAAGGGGGAAGATTTATTTTACCCGTGCATAAACTTGATGTAACCAGGAAGGGAGATAAGTCCGACGATAAAGCCAAAGACGACAAAAAAGAGAAGCCCCAGCCCCCGACGGTAATCACCCAACCCGATACCTATACCAAGGGTCAGATAGGAGCTGATCCTGGAGCCAAGGGTACGGTCGGGGTGACGCCGGGAACGGCTGATCCGGTAAAACCTCCCCAACCCCCGAGCGATCTGGGCAAGGTCGGCGTGACCCCTGGAACGGGAGCCCCGGTTGGCCCTGTCCCGCCTGTGGGCGCTCCGGGCAAGATGGAACCCACCGGAGGGCAGGCCGGGATCACGAGCGGCATAAGTACCGGTGCCGGAATCGGCATAGGGACCGGGAAGACCACCGCGACAACAACCGAGGAGCCACCGGCCTGCACCTATGATTACTCCGGATGGGGCGAGTGCAATCGGGGGAGCAAGACGCAGACGCGGACGATCCTCGGGAAGAAACCCGCCGGCTGCGTGGAAAAGGGAAAGCCAGCCCTCTCGCAGGGGTGTGAGCCCCCGCCGACAGATGAGGAGAAGCGACAGAGCTATTTGAATTGTCTTTGTGCCTGTACGCCCTTTTGGCAATCGACGCCATGGTACGGGTCGAAGGAGTGCGGCGGCAGGGGACCCTGTGAGTCAAGGACCTTTGCATATGGAACACGACTGTGCAGTTTCATAAATGCAAAGCCTGAATGCGCCGCTTCCTGTTACAAGAGTGCATATGGGAAGACTGGTGATCCGGCGAGCATAGAGAAGGACATAAGAGACACAAACAGGAAGCATAAAGAAGCTGTAAAGATAAAACTGAATCAGGGCAATTGTCCCGTACATGCGCAACTTGGCGATATCATACAATTCTCCGTAAGTTATGAAGGTGGCATACCGCCCCATAAAGTGTCATGGTCCGGCAACGGGATGGCCAAGGACAACACCTTTACCTTTGCCAACTCCCGACAGCCCGGAACCCATCCTATCTCGGTGACCGTGACCGACAGCGACGGAGGCTCGGCGACGGCAAGCTGCGCCATTATCGTGGACGCAATCACCGTGGAGATCGAGAAGACCTCTCCTCCGGGAAACTCCCTGCCCGTCGGCGGCAAGGCCTCCTTCCGGGCAATCGTGAAGTCCGGGAAAAACCAGGCGAGCGGTGAATTGAAGTACCAGTGGCAGCCCCACCCACAGGTCCAGTTCGGCGACGACAAGAACCCTCTGTTCGAAACGACGTCTCCCAACACGACGGTGACCTACACCCGTCTGGGAATCTTCCCGATGTGGGTGGAGGTCCTCAAGAAAATGGGAGACACCTACCGGACCATCGGCAGATCGAATCAGATTCCCATGACGATCGTCAAGCCGGTCCTCAAGCTGTCCGTAAACAAGAACAACCCGAGGATCGGAGAGACCGTCATTGTCACCGTCCAGGAAGATCCAAAGATGGGGGACGATGCTATCTCTTTCTGGTGGGAGATCAAGGGCGACACGGCCAATCCCGGTCCGGAGCCGAACATCCCAAACAACCGGGCATATTCTTTCAAAGCCAAAGACATCAAACCTGTCACAGTAACAGTACACGGCAAGGCGAAAGACGGAGGCGACGACCTGGGAGAGGCATCGGCCACGATCACGGCCCAGGAGTATGAGGTGAGCATCGGCGAACCGCAGCGCCGCGGCCCGAAACCGAAAATCTGGAACCCCCAGGTCTGGAAATCGCCGGAATGGAAACAGGGGCAAGGTTTGCAGGGCGAAGGCGGTTTGACCCCCGGTGGGGGACTGATAGAGGTGTCGGACAGCCAGTTCGCCGTGTTTGAGGATATTTTCGTGAAGGCCGACGTGAAACCTACCCCGGAGAAGCTGCTGCTGCGCTACGACTGGGCTATCGCACCGAGCGGGATCTGCGGCATCCCTGGAGCCGGTCAAGAGCTCCGCCTCAACTGCAGCCAGACAGGCGCGTACACCGTCACGCTGAGCGTCCGGGACAGCGATAACCTCGTTCTCGGCAAGGCAAGCCGGGTCGTCAACATCACGATCTCCAAGGAGGATCTGGACAAGGCCAAGGGACCCCTGGTGACTTTGCAGACGGACAAGACCTCGCTGAAGACCGGAGAGACCGCCGTCATCAAGGCCGCCGCACAGGGAGGCAAAGCGCCCTATGCCTACCGCTGGGGCGACGGCGTGGAGGGAAAAGCAGAGACGGCCCGTTTTTCCCCCAAAAAGTCCGGCGCGCAGAAAATCACCGTGGAGGTAACCGACTCGGCTGGTAAAAAAAATACGGCGAATATTTCCATCAAGGTTGAGCGTGCCAAGCTCGAGGTGACCCTCAAGGCGGCGAAGACCGACATAAAGCTGGGCGAAGCGGTCGATATCAAGGCCGAGGCGAAAGGTGGAGAGGCCCCCTTCACCTATACATGGAGCCCCGATGCCAAAGCAAAAGGCGACAGCATCCCCTTTGCGGCCAAGAAGGGCGGCCCTCAGACCATCTCTGTTGAAGTGACAGATGGGGCCGGTCAGAAGGCAAAGGCGATGGTGGAACTCAAGGTCGCGGTCCCGAAACTGGAGGTCGCGCTCAAAGCGGACAAGACGACACTGAAGACGGGGGAGACGGTCTCGATTCAGGCGGTCGTCAAGGGGGGCGCTCCGCCCGTAACGAGCAAATGGAGCGCCGACGTGGTCGCCAAAGGCGAGGCGGCGAGTTTCACCCCCAAAAAGTCCGGCGCGCACAAGATCACAGTGGATGTGTCGGACAACGCCAAGCAGACGGCCAGCGCCGCCGTCGATCTCAAGGTGGAGGCGCCGAAACTGGAGGTGACCCTCAAGGCGGACAAGACAACCCTGACGCTGGGAGAAACGGCGGCGCTCCAAGCCACGATCAAGGGGGGTGAACCGCCGCTCGTCTATCAGTGGGGAAGCGGTGTTGAGGGGAAAGGGGACTCGGGCCGCTTCGTCGCGGACAAGCCCGGCATGCGCAAGGCATCGCTCGAAGTCAGCGACAAGGCCGGTCAGAAGGCATCGGCGAGCGTCGATCTGAAGGTCGAGGTTCCGAAGCTGGAGGTAGCCCTGGCGCCGGACAAGCCGACCCTGAAGGTGGGGGAAAAAGGAACTATCAAAGCCACGGTGAAGGGGGGCATGCCGGACTACACGTACCAGTGGAGCAGCTTCGTCTCGGGAAAAGGGGATCAGGCCGTCTTCACCCCCGCCAAGACAGGGCACTACAAGGTTTGGCTCGAGGTGAAGGACAAGACGGGCGGCAAGGTTTCGGCCAGCCTGGACTGGAAGGTCGAGGCCGGGGTGGAGGTGACTGCTCCATCGAAAACCACGGGCAGACCGGGGGCGGACCCGGCAAGTCCATCAACGCCGGCGACACCCCCTGTTTTGACGGGCGGCCCGCCGCCATCCCCAGGACCAGACCCTCCTCCCACAATGACATTGATCATAGAGCCGAAAACCCTCTCGCTTTCCTCCGGGAAAAGCGCCGATCTGAAGGTATTCACGGTCCGGGAAGGCCGGAAAATAGACGATGTGACCAGTCAGTGCACCCTGATGGTGTCGTCGGATTCGGGTATTCGAATCGATCGGAACGGGCGCATCACCGTCGAGAAGACAGCCAGGTCGGGCGCTGTCGAGCCCCTCCTGGCCACCTTGAAGCATGCATCCGGCGTCACCCTTAGGGCGGACGGGATCATCCGCATCGAAGGCGCCGCGAAGCCTCCCTCCGTCGGATACGACCCCACGACCGATCCCGGCAAGCTAACCGCCACGAAGCCTATAGACCTGGACAAGGTGAACAAGCTCGCCAGCGATTTCCAGAAAGGTCAATGGAACATTCTGGACTCGAGGGAACAGAAAATCAAGGACCAGCCACCGGGTCAGCCCGTGCCGCCGGAGTATCTCGGTTCGACGAAGACGACCGCACCGCCGACGGCGCCCCCGGGCGGCGCGACCACGCCGCCGACGGCGCCGCCGACGACAACCACCGGTGTAACATCCAAGGACCTGACGGACGTTACAGTGGACCGGCGGGATGTCACCATCACCGTCTGGGACCATGGGGCCGAGGACGGAGACATCATCAGCATCTATCTCAATGGGAAGGTCATCAAGAGCAAACTGTTGCTGACGAAGAAAAAACAGTCCTTCAGGGTGCAACTCACGGGAGGACAGAACCAGTTTGAAGTGGAAGCGGTGAACGAAGGGTCGACACCCCCCAACACAGCCACTGTGGAGATCTCCAACGTGACAAAAGGCAAGCCGAGCCAGGTCTACGAGCGGAAGACCGGGAAGCGGGCGAGCATGAATCTCACCGCTCCCTGATGGCCCCGGGGAGGCGCCGACGTCGACAAAGGACGACATCGGACAGCGAACGGATTGCCGTTTTCGCGAAAATGAGAAAGTAGAGGTGTTTTTTGAAAGGCATCACGGAAGCATCCGGTAAAGGTTAGGCGAATATTAAAAATTCGTAACACTTTAGCTCTTTGAAAAAAGAATAAAATAAAACTGCTGGCGTCAGAATTAATAATCTGATATTTAGCTCTTTAGATAAGGAGAGCTAAATGGGACATATTCTGTTTCAATATCGGT